>JACCDW010272260.1_pt1 | contig 20358 bp, 20 predicted proteins | sample 7449781 | NCBI WGS metagenome assembly JACCDW01 (sample SAMN15323449, study PRJNA562643) | freshwater metagenome | isolation source: river surface water | place: USA:Blue River Watershed | collected 2017-08-18
CGGAAAGTTGGGCTAATGTACAAAGTGGCCGCTACCAGCGTCTGGATCTGCCAGAGCGGGCATATGCTGATGCCGTGCTGCCTGAAATCACCCTGCTCGATACCCGTCGGCTGACACTCGACGAAGGGCTATCCGCAACGCTCCTGGAAGAGTTGGCGCAGGGGCTGGCGGCCGGTGAACAGAGTTTGCTATTCATTAACCGACGTGGCTACGCGCCTGTACTGACTTGTACTGCGTGTGGCTGGATTTCGAATTGTCGGCGCTGTGCAGCACACCGGGTTGTGCATCGTCTGGATCGCACCTTACGCTGCCACCATTGCGGCGATACCTCGCCGATTCCTCGCCAGTGCCCGGATTGCGGAAATGCGGATCTGCGACCTGTAGGTCGGGGTACACAGCGGGTAGAAGAAGCATTGCAGACGCATTTTCCACAGGCTCGCATTTTGCGGGTTGATCGTGACGTTGCCACCACCCGTAAGCAGTGGGAAGCGCTCGAAGCACAAATCAGCTCGCAAAATGTCGATATTCTGGTGGGCACGCAGATGCTGGCCAAAGGCCACGATTTCCCGGCGCTGACCCGTGTGGGGGTGGTGGGTGCGGATGCAGGTCTGTTTGCCGCGGACTGGCGTGCACCGGAACGTCTGTTTGCTCAACTCATGCAGGTGGCTGGCCGTGCCGGGCGAGCCGATCGGCCGGGTCGTGTGATTGTTCAGACCGAACACCCGGAACACCCCCTCTATCAATGTTTGCTGCGGCATGATGTACCGGGGTTCCTAACGCTGGAACTCAGTGAACGACAGCGCGCCGGTTTTCCGCCGTATGCCGCGCAGGCCATAGTGCGCGCCGAAGCCAAACAACTGGAAACTGTCCTCGCCTTCTTGCAGCGAATCCGTTCGCTGATTCCCATAGATCAGCATCCGGAAGTGTTTATCTACGATCCGGTACCAATGCGCATGGTGCGCCTGGCGGGCCGGGAGCGGGCTCAATTGCTGGTTGAGTCGCCCAGTCGCCTGGCGTTGCAGGCATTCCTCAATGACTGGTTGCCACGCATTAGCCAGGGTAAAGGAACAACCCGTGGTCACGCGCCCGGGGGGGTGCGCTGGGGTGTGGAGGTCGATCCTCTAGAGTGCTAGGAGTATGGGTCGTAGCCGGTGCCGTATCTGAGTCTCTAGAGCCGCGCAGCCCCGCGCACACCCGAGCTATCGCCAAAAGCCGGCAGCAGGATTTTCGTCCGTAGCGGCGTTTCCGGCGGTAAAAAGACATGAGCGGGTAGCGCTGCCAGTAGACCTGGAATGAGGCCGGGGCGTTGGGAGACTCCACCGCCCAGCACAATAGCTTCTGGGTCACAGGTATTGATCACCACAGCCAGTGCGCGAGCCAGGCGTTGCGTATGGCGGTCAAGGCACGCCACGGCCGCCGCATTGTTCTGACTGGCGGCAGACACCAGCATCGGTACAGCCGTCGGTGACATGTCACCCGTGCTGCGTTGATAGTCGGCGACCAGAGCAGGGCCAGAAAGCCAGGCTTCGATACACCCGTACTTGCCGCAATAGCAGCGGGGTCCGGGGCGTTCATCTGCGGTTGCTATGGGGAGGGGGTTATGCCCCCATTCGCCGGATAAACCGTTTGGCCCTTGTAACAGCTGGCCGTGAATCACCCAGCCACCACCCACCCCGGTACCGAGAATGACGCCAAACACCGAGCTGCACCGGTGTGCCGCCCCATCGGTTGCCTCGGATAGTGCCAGACAATCCGCATCATTAGCCAGACGAATAGGTCGCTTTAAAAGTGCCTGAAGATCTGCCTGCAAGCGTTGGCCATTCAAGCAGGTTGAATTCGCGTTCCTGATGCAGCCAGTGCCCGGATCTGCCGAACCGGGGTGACCAACGCCAACGCTATTGCACATGATCTGCAGCTCGGATTCGGCACGCTGGATTAGCGTTGCAATCGTTGCCAGGGTAGCCGAGTAATCACCTTGAGGCGTTGCCAAACGCTCACGAAAAAGAAAGTGACCGTCGACCGAAAGGACGGCTGCTTCAACCTTGGTGCCACCGAGATCAATGCCGATCTGCATGTCAGCCTGTGGTTACCGGTAAATCATCTTCCGGCAGACGGCCGGTGTTATGGCGCCACAGTGGGTGCAGGCACAACGTGAGTAAAGACACGAACGCGCCCAGCATGATCACTGCCGCGGGAGCCATGGGCAGCGAGAAACGGGCAATCAGGTATTCGGTGAGCATGGGTGCCAGACCACCGAAAACGCCAACGGCGAGGCTGTAACCAAAAGATAGCCCCGTCACACGTACCTGCTTGGGTAACAGTGTGGCCATGTTGGCGGATAGGGGGCCGAGAAAGAAGCCCTGGCCGATGGCAAGTAGCAAGCCGCCGGCCAGCATCGCTGCGATATCACCCGTGCGGAACAGGCTAAACGCCGGCCACGCACCAAGCAACAGTATCAGTGTACCCATGCGGCTCATACGCATACGACCGAAGCGATCGCCTAGGCGGCCACCAGCGACCGATAACAGACTCACCATCAGTAGGCTGAAGAGATTGATGGCCAGGCCCGTAGTCGTGCTGATACCGGTTTGTTGAACCATCCAGGGTACGGCATACATGAAACCGACGAATGACACGATGCCGGTAGCCGTGTTGGCCAGCGCGATGGCAGCCATGGGGTGCCAGTAGCGCCGGAAGGCTTCGCGCACAGGAGACTGCAGCACCTCGTTTTTGTTGAGCACATCCTGGATGAGTGCGCGCCGAGCGGCAACACCAATACCGGTCAGGAAAATGCTGGCGAGGAACGGGAGGCGCCAGCCCCAGTCAGCCATGACGGCTTTACCCAGAACGGTGGTGCACAGGAAGCTGACGGCGGTGCCAAGGAGTAGTCCGCCAAAGGCACCCATCGGGCTGAAACCACCGACAAAACCACGTTGGTTGGGCGGGGCATGCTCGATGAGAAATACAATCGATGAAGAATACTCGCCGCCGACCGAGAGCCCTTGCAGCATGCGGAGCACGATCAGTAATACGGGTGCCCAGAGCCCGATCGTGGCGTAAGTGGGCATCAGGCCGATCAGTAAGGTTGGTATCGCGATCAGCAGCACAGAGAGCTGCAGCGCCGCCTTGCGCCCGATCCGATCACCGATATTGCCAAATAGAATGCCCCCGACCGGGCGCATGATCATGCCGGTGGCAAAGGCGCCATAACTGGCGAGTAGTGCGGCTACCGGATCATGGGTCGGGAAGAAATGCGCGGCAAAATAACCCGCCAAATAGGCGTAGACAATAAAATCGTAGAACTCGATGGCATTACCAACAGCACCCGCGAGCAAGGTTTTGCGCATGCTGCTGGCGCTGGCCATATCAAGCCTCGGTGATGTATTGGCTCAGCGCATGGTTATACGCCGGGCAGATGGCATTAAGGCTGTGGATGGAGATGTTGAGATTGCGGACGATGCCATCCTCCAGACCATAGACCAAGCCGTGAACCGTAATCTCCTGGCCACGCGCCCAGGCGTCGTACATCACCGTGGATTGCGCAAGGTTCAGTACCTGCTCGATCACGTTCAGTTCACACAGTAGGTCGTGACGGCTAGATTCAGGCGCTGCGTCTAGAATGGCCTGATGCTTCTGGCGCACATCATGAATATGCCGCAACCAGTTGTCGGCCAGACCGATGCGGATGCCATCCAGTGCTGCCTTGACACCGCCGCAACCGTAGTGGCCAACGACCAGAATATGTTTGACGCGTAGCACCTGCACGGCATATTGCACGACAGAAAGACAGTTCAGATCGCTATGCACGACCACGTTGGCGATGTTCCGGTGGACAAAGACTTCGCCGGGTTTCAGGCCCATGATCTGGTTGGCGGGGACGCGAGAATCGGAACAACCGATCCAGAGATACTCAGGCTGCTGAAGTTTGGCGAGATCGCCGAAAAATTCTGGGTTTTCAGCCTGCGTTTTTTCAGACCAGATCCGGTTCTGCTCAAAAAGGGGTTCTAGAACGTGCATGATGTTAATTCTCTGTTTTTATTCACTATAGGGTCTGGGCGTATTATAAAGGAGCTGACAAAACCAGGCTTAATTCCATGGAAAGTAGAAGGGGGCGATATGCTCGTACGTTTTACCTCGCAGGCGACAGCCAATCTCCTCATGTTTGATGATGTGGCGCGTGCACTGCTCAAAGTCGTGGGCAAAGCGCCGACGCAGCGCGGCGTGATCACCGTTGCCGAGATGACACCGGCGATGGCGCATTTGCGCGCAATGGCCGATCAGGAAAAGCGACTCAAAGAGGGTCAGGAAGCGCTGCCTATCCCGGAAGTCGGAATTGAGCCGCATGAACTAATAGGGCTCTCGGTGCGGGCGCAACCCTTTATGAAAATGCTTGAGCAGGCGATGCGGGAGCAGAAAGAGATTGTCTGGGAAGCACCCAAGGATTTTCCGGCGCAAAAATAATGAGACCACCATCCGGTGGCCTCATGGAGCTGCGCCGAAACTTCTGCAATGTACGAGTTTTAAAGAATCGGTGCTAACCAGCGCTTTGCTTCCTCGACCGATAGCCCGCAACGACGGGCCCAATCTTCCAGCTGATCGTTGTCAATCTTGCTCACGGCAAAATAGTGTGCTGCCGGGTGGGCCAGGTAGAAACCCGAGACCGCTGCCGCTGGCCACATTGCGCACGATTCGGTGAGCGTTATACCGGCTCGTTTGGGTACGTCCAGCAAGTCGAATAAGCCGCGTTTGGCGAGGTGGTCCGGGCAGGCCGGATAACCCGGTGCCGGACGGATGCCGCGATAGGCTTCCTTAATCAGTGCGGCGTTATCCAGGTTCTCATCGGCGGCGTAACCCCAGTGCGTCATGCGCACTTCGCGGTGTAGCCACTCGGCAAAGGCTTCCGCCAGGCGATCGGCCAGTGATTTGAGCATGATGGCGTGATAGTCGTCGTGCTCGGCTTCAAAACGTTTAACGTGTGCTTCGATGCCCTCTCCGCAGGAAACGGCAAACCCACCAATCCAGTCCGGCATGGTACCGGTGGCTTGTTTTTCTGCGATAAAGTCAGCTAGGCACCAGTTTGGTTTGCCGGCGGGTCGTTCCTGTTGCTGGCGCAGATTGTGCCAGATCATGCCCACATGCTGACGGGCCTTATCCGTGTAGATTTCGATATCGTCACCGACGCGGTTGGCTGGGAAGAGGCCGAAGACACCCCGTGGTTTCAACCACTGCTCAGCCACGATCTGCTTGAGCATGGTTTGGGCATCGGTATAGACCTGTTTGGCGGTTTCGCCAACGACCTTATCTTCGAGGATGGCCGGGAAGGAACCCGTGAGATCCCAGGTCTGAAAGAAAGGGCTCCAGTCGATGTAAGGCACAAGCGCATCAAGGCTCGGTTCAACAATCTGAATACCGGTTTGCCCGGGCTCGGTCGGCACATAGTCTGCGTGCTCGCCGGAAAAGGCATTGAAGGCATTGGCCTGGGCCGCCTCATGGGTGACCAGCGCAACGCCCTTTTTATTGGCATGTTGCTGACGCACCTTCTCGTAGTCAGCGGCCAATTCAGCGCGGTAGTTAGCGGCCTTTTCCAGGTCGCCGGAGAGGAGGTTCGACACCACGCCAACGGCGCGCGAGGCATCCGGCACGTAAACCACGGGATGATCGTAGTTGGGCGCAATCTTGATGGCCGTGTGCGCGCGACTGGTGGTGGCACCGCCGATCATCAAGGGAATATCAAAGCCCTGACGTGTCATTTCGTTAGCGATGTGGGTCATTTCTTCCAGCGATGGCGTGATCAGGCCAGATAGGCCAATCACCTGGGCTTCGTGCTCGATCGCCGCTTTGAGAATTTGATCACAAGGCACCATCACACCGAGATCGACAACTTCATAGCCATTACAGCCCAGTACCACACCCACGATGTTCTTGCCGATGTCGTGCACGTCACCCTTCACAGTGGCAATCACGATCTTGCCCTTGGCGGCAGCGCCGGAACGGGCCTTTTCTTCCTCGATGAACGGCACCAGGTGCGCTACAGCCTGCTTCATGACGCGAGCCGACTTGACGACTTGCGGCAGGAACATCTTGCCCGCACCAAATAGGTCGCCCACGGTGTTCATGCCGGACATCAGCGGGCCTTCAATCACGGCGAGCGGCGGCTTCCCGTTCGCGGCCAGTGCGGCCCGGCACTCTTCGGTATCGGCAACCACGTATTCCGTGATGCCTTTCACCATGGCATGGCTCAGGCGCTCCTCGACTGGCCAGCTACGCCAGGCGAGGTCCTCAACCTTTTCTTTGGCCGAGCCTTTGACACTCTGGGCAAACTCAACCAGCGCGTCACCGGCACCGTCATGTTTGTTCAGGACGACATCCTCAACCTTGGCGCGCAGTTCGGGTTCAATTTCGTCATAGACGCCGAGCTGGCCGGCGTTGACGATGCCCATTGTCATCCCGGCCTGGATGGCGTGATAAAGGAAGACGGTGTGAATGGCTTCACGAACCGGGTCGTTGCCACGGAACGAGAACGACACGTTCGATACGCCACCCGAGATGGAGGCGTGTGGTAGATGTGCCTTGATCCAGCGGGTGGCTTCGATAAAGTCCACCGCGTAGCCATCGTGTTCGGGAATCCCAGTCGCGATAGCAAAAATGTTCGGGTCGAAGATGATGTCTTCGGGAGGAAAGCCATGGGCAACCAACAGGTTGTAGGCACGTTCGCAGATTTCGACCTTGCGGGCAAAGGTGTCAGCCTGACCTTTTTCATCAAAGGCCATCACGATGACGGCAGCACCATACTGGCGTGCCAGACGGGCCTGGCGCAGGAACTCGGCTTCACCCTCTTTCATCGAGATTGAATTGACAATCCCCTTGCCTTGAATGCACTTGAGGCCGGCTTCAATGACCGACCACTTTGACGAGTCGATCATGATGGGTACACGCGAGATGTCTGGCTCAGAGGCGATCAGATTTAGGAAGCGCACCATGGCGGCTTCCGAATCCAGCATGGCTTCATCCATGTTGATGTCGATGACTTGGGCACCATTTTCGACTTGCTGACGGGCAACTGCGAGAGCGTCATCGAAGCGGCTTTCCAGAATCATCTTGGCGAAGGCGCGTGAACCGGTCACGTTGGTGCGTTCACCGACGTTCACAAAGAAAGACTCAGGGCCGATTTCGCAGGGTTCCAGGCCGGACAAACGCAAACGATGTGGCACTTCGGTCGGCCGGCGAGGTGATACGCCTGCAACGCCGGTGGCAATGGCGCGGATGTGATCTGGCGTCGTACCGCAGCAGCCGCCCACGATATTGACCAGACCGTGCACAGCCCATTCACGGATATCTTCGGCCAGCATCTCCGGGGTTTCGTCATAACCACCAAAGGCGTTGGGCAGGCCGGCGTTTGGATGTGCCGAAATATAGGTCGGACAAATACGCGACAGCGTTTCGACGTGCTGACGCAGCTCCTTGGCACCCAGCGCACAATTCAGGCCCATCGAGATCGGTCGGGCATGGGCCATTGAGGTCCAGAAGGCCTCGGCCGTCTGGCCGGAGAGTGTGCGACCCGATGCATCGGTGATGGTGCCTGAGATCATGATGGGCCAGCGGCGACCACGTGCTTCGAACACCTTTTCTACGGCCATGACAGCAGCTTTGGCATTCAGCGTGTCAAAGACAGTTTCAATCAGCAGGATGTCGGTGCCACCATCGATGAGGCCGTTGGTAGCTTCGATATAGTTGGTGACCAGCTCATCAAACGTGACATTACGAGCTCCCGGATCATTCACGTCCGGCGAGATGGACGCTGTGCGCGATGTCGGTCCAATCACACCAGCGACGAGCCGGGGTTTGGCCGGATTCTGCGCGGTATATTTGTCACAGGCTGCGCGTGCCAGGGCTGCCCCAGCAACGTTGAGTTCGTAGACGATGTCCTCGAGCTTGTAATCCGATTGCGAAAGACGGGTCGCATTGAAGGTGTTCGTTTCGATGATGTCGGCGCCGGCAGCCAGATACTGCTCGTGAATGCCCTGGATCACATCAGGACGCGTCAGCAGTAAAAGATCGTTATTACCTTTCAGATCATGTGCATGGGTGGCGAAGCGCTCACCCCGGAAATCCGCCTCGGTCAGGCTGTGACGCTGGATCATGGTACCCATGGCACCATCCAGGACAAGCACACGCTCTTTGAGGTGCGACAGAATTTCTTCGGTACGATCAGGTTGTACGGCAGGTTGTGGTGCGTTCATAGCCAGCGTCATCTTCAAAAAAAACAAACCCGCCGGTCAGCGGGGCTGTAAGCGGCGGGTGTTCGACATCCCATCGCTTTAGCAGTATTTGTTAACGCGCCCGCAAGCTGAGGAGCTCAAATCGGCGCGTGGAGTAATCCAAGCCATGACGATACGGGTCTGGTGCGCCTACGTCAAGCAAATCAATGGGTTGGAGAAACAAAAAAGACTATGGTTAAAATGCCACGATTATGGCGCGCACCTGGTACCTGGTTCAGAGCAAACCCCGCAACGAAAGCCGGGCTCTGGAGAACCTCGTCCGCCAAGGTTATGAGACCTATCTGCCTTTGATAGAAGTAGAGCGTATCCAGCGGGGCAAGTTGCTCAAGAAAATGGAACCCTTGTTTCCCCGCTACCTGTTCCTGCACCTGGAAGAAGGTAATGATAACTGGGGCCCGATCAGATCGACCCTGGGTGTAGCGGGGATGGTGCGCTTCGGCCAGATGTACGCCACGGTGCCGGACGATGTGATTGATGTGGTTCGTGAGCGAACTCAGGAAGTGAAAAAGTCGCTCTTTAACGCCGGAGATGCGATTCGACTCGTCAGCGGGCCTTTGCTGGGTCTGGAAGGCGTTTTTGAAATTGCTGACGGTGAACAGCGGAGCTTCGTGCTGCTCGAGTTCATGCAGAAACAACAGCGAATTTCCGTGGCTACGGCAGATTTGCGCACAGCACTCTAAACGCTAAGCCGCTGGCGGTGATGCACGGGGAGATTACGACAGAAATGCCCGGGTCAGGCCTACCCAGTAAGACACACCGAGTGCAGTAATGTCATCATTAAAGTCGTAATGCGGGTTGTGCAGCGTGCAGCCCCCCTCGCCAGGACCGTTGCCCAGCCAGACATAGCAGCCCGGTTTTTCAAGCAGCATGTAGGCAAAATCTTCGGCACCCATGGATGGCAATTCGTCGGTAATGACTTGGGTTTTACCAATCAGTCGAGTCGCAACTTCCTGACAGAAGCGCGCCTCCGCTGGAGAGTTCACAGTTGGTGGGTAACGCTGTTCGAAGCGTACCTCTACCTGGGCGCCGAAGGTGGCGGCAATCCCCGTGCAGATGTCCTGAATCCGCTTCTCGACGAGTTGCTGGACCGCTGGTTTGAAGGTGCGGATGGTGCCGCGCAGTACGGCGTCTTCCGGAATTACATTCCAGGCATCGCCGGCATGAAACTGCGTGACGGAAACAACGCCGGCATCACAGGGGTGAAGGTTGCGTGATACCACTGTCTGCAACGCTTGAATGATTTGTGTGCCAACCAGAATGGTGTCAACGCCCTGGTGTGGCATGGCGGCATGACAGCCATGGCCGCGAATCAGAATTTCCAGGCCACAGGTACCGGCCATGACTGGCCCGGGCATGATGGCCATCTGGCCGACCGGTAACCCCGGCCAGTTGTGTAACCCGAACACAGCTTCGACCGGAAATTGTTTGAAGAGACCCTGTTCAATCATGACCCGGGCACCGCCTTCACCTTCTTCGGCGGGTTGGAAAATCAGGACAGCTGTGCCATCGAAATTGCGATGTTCGGCCAGGTAGCGTGCAGCACCCAGTAACATGGCGGTGTGGCCATCATGACCACAGGCATGCATCTTGCCGTTGTGGCGGGAGCGATGCGGAAACTCATTCAGCTCGGGCATGGGTAGTGCATCCATGTCGGCACGTAGGCCGACCATGCGGCTGCTGTTGCCAAGCTTACCTTTGATAACACCGACCACACCCGTGCCCGCCAGACCCCGGTGTACCTCAACGCCATAACCCTCGAGGGCGCGTGCTACCACATCAGCCGTGCGGCTTTCTTCAAAGGCGAGCTCGGGGTGCGCATGAATATCACGGCGAATGGCGGTGATATCCGCCAGATAAGGCAGGTCAAGCATGTGTACGGGCAAAGTCATAGTGCACCTGAGGCAATGCCTCTGTGTTTAATCATCTGTCACCATTATGGCGCATTCCCCAGCTATACTGAACCCATCATGGAACTTGTCGTTATCAGCGGCCTTTCCGGCTCGGGAAAATCTATTGCCCTCGCGGTACTGGAGGACGCGGGGTACTACTGCGTCGATAATCTCCCGGCCGATATGTTGCCGGTTTTAGTGGGGCATCTGCGTCGGGATGGTTATACCCGGATCGGTGTGGCAGTCGACGTGCGCAGTGGCCCGTCCCTGGAAGCTTTGCCGCAAGCCTTGGATGATTTGCGCCGCGATGCCCGGGTCAGCGTGCTGTTTCTCGACGCGAGTGATGAAACGCTGCTGCAGCGTTTTTCGGAGACGCGTCGTGCTCACCCGCTGACCAGTGAAACGATGACGCTCGCCGAAGCGCTACGCCATGAGCGTGCGCTGTTAGAGCCTGTTGCAGAGATGGGGCATCGACTGGATAGCAGTTATTTGAAACCGGCCGTGTTACGTGCCTGGATTCGTGATTTTCTCAAGGTGGATAGCCAGGATGGACTGACATTGGTGTTTGAATCATTCGGTTTCAAACATGGTGCGCCGCGCGATGCGGATCTGATGTTCGATGTACGTTGCCTGCCGAATCCGCACTACGATCCGGTGCTACGACCGTTGACAGGCAAGGACGCGCCGGTAGCGGCTTTCCTCGAAGCACAGCCTGATGCGGTGAAATTGCGCGAAGACATTGCCCGTTTTGTTAAAGACTGGTTGCCTAAATATGGACATGACAATCGCTCCTATCTGACGGTTGCTATTGGTTGCACCGGTGGACAGCATCGTTCGGTATGGATCACCGAATGGTTGGCGACACAGTTTGCTCATCGACCTGATGTATTGGTGCGTCATCGTGAATTGGCCCCGCCTGCTGAAACAACTACTACGCCCCGGTGATCTACTGGTCTTGCTAGTCTGTGTTGCTGGTTGGCTGGGGCTCTCCGTCTCGCTGTGGCAAGCCGGCCCGGCCGCAGAGGCGCAGGTTCGACGCGATGGTCTACTGGTAGCGGCATATCCGTTGAGCGAGGCACGCACAGTCACGGTATCGGGTCCTTTAGGTTCGACGGTGATCCGGATCGAGTCCGGGCGGGCGCGAGTGGTGAGTGACCCTGGGCCGCGTCAATACTGTGTTAAGCAGGGCTGGCTGACGCGCCCCGGCGAAATGGCGCTTTGTGCACCGAACCACATCAGCCTGTCGCTGACGGGTGGTCAATCCACGTACGAGTCGATGGCTTATTGATGCGTACGCTGATCCTGACGCCGGATGATCACCGGATTGCCCGTTTGACGGCGGCAGCTATTGCGATTGCCCTGGTGGAATCGGCCGTGCCCAGCCCTTTACCCGGTGTAAAGCCGGGGTTGGCGAACATTGTGACGCTGCTGGTACTGCTGCGCTATGATTGGGGAACGGCAGCTTGGGTAACCCTGCTGCGTGTCTTGGCAGTCAGTATGTTGGTTGGCCAGTTTCTCGCACCGGGCTTTATCCTCTCATTAAGCGGCGCTTTGGCATCTTTGCTGCTCTTGTTTCTAGCGACACCTTGGGTGCGCTCAGTCTCGACATGGTTTGGGCCGGTGACCCTGTCGGTGTTGGCGGCCATAGCGCACACGATGGCGCAGTTGCTGGTTGTCCGGCTATGGCTCGTGCCCAGCCCAGGCGTCTGGGTGCTGGCACCGGTATTTTTGGGCGCAGCGCTGTTTTTTGGTACGCTGAATGGCCTGATCGTTGCCTGGCTGACACAGCCGGCAGATTCTGATAAAAAACTGATCGCGAAACCTTTGTCATGACACTCCCGATAACTCGACCCCATGTGACCCCTGCGCGTGTTTGCCTGGCCTGGACGGGTGCCTCTGGCTTACCTTATGGCTTGCGTCTTTTGGATTGCCTGTTGTCAGCAGGTGTCACGGTCGAACTGATTTATTCGCAAGCCGCTCAGGTGGTGGCTAAGCAAGAGCTGGAGATGCGTTTGCCCTCATCGCCGGAAGAGGCTGCTTCGTTATTGCAAGAACGTTTTCCGGGGCGCTCGGGTCAGTTGCATGTTTATGGGCGGGACGCCTGGTTCTCGCCGGTCGCCTCTGGTTCAAACCCGCCGGATGCGATGGTGGTCTGCCCCTGCTCCATGGGGACTCTGGCTAGTATCGCTGCCGGGCTGGCGGATAATCTGATTGAGCGTGCTGCCGATGTCGTACTCAAAGAACGCCGTACCCTCATTGTTGTGCCTAGAGAAACGCCCTTCTCGGTGATTCATCTAGAAAACATGCTGCGTCTGGCGCAAGCGGGTGCTGTAATTGTGCCGCCGTCACCGGGATTCTATGAGCATCCGCAAAGCGTGGCTGACCTAGTGGATTTCGTTGTCGCCAGAATCCTGGATCAGTTACATGTACCGCATACATTAGGTCAACGCTGGGGCGGTACTGTTTAGGTTTCCGCAACGAGTAATTTGCGCCACGGGGTTGGCAGCGCCAGATCTTCAGCTTCTGTGAGTGGGTAAGCGTCGAGCTCGCGATGCGGGTTTCTGGCTGTGGGTGACTCCGTGGCCCGGATGCGATAACGGGTTACCTCGGCTTGTAGTTCAAAGTGCGTAAACTTATGGCGTACTTGCCGGGTATCCAGTTTCTGAGCGTTGCGGGGGAGCTCGACGCTGTCGGCATCCGGCAGGCTGAGCAAGCCCCCCCAGATACCGCAGGCCTGACGGCGCTCTAACCAGACGTGGCTGTCATCACGGATGAGCCAGACCTGTGATGATCGTACTGGCAGCGTTGGTCGTGTTTTACGATGCGGCAGCTCGCTGACACGGTCAGTCTGATACGCCTCGCAGAAGTCTACCATTGGGCATCTGTCACATTGGGCCTTGGTCCGGGTGCAGCACGTGGCGCCCAAATCCATGAGGCCTTGCGTGTAGGCTTCGACATCTTTGGCCGGTAGTAGGGTTTCGGCCAGTTGCCAGAGTTGTCGATCGACGGCGGTGGCTGTTGGAATGCCCGTGATGCCGAACACCCGGCACAACACCCGTTTGACATTGCCATCCAGGATGGCGGCGCGTTGTCCGAAGGCGAATGCGCTAATGGCGGCGGCTGTCGATCGACCGATGCCGGGCAATTCTGCTAACTGAACCGAGTTATCGGGAAAGTGTGCCTGATGCTTGTTGACAATCACCTGGGCACAGGCGTGCAAGTTGCGGGCCCTGGCGTAGTAACCCAGACCTGCCCAAAGTGCGAGTACATCCGATAGCGGTGCAGTGGCCAGGGCGGAGACGGTTGGAAAGCGCTCCAGAAAGCGGTGGTAATAAGGAATCACCGTTTGCACCTGGGTCTGCTGCAGCATGATTTCAGAAAGCCAGATCCGGTAAGGGTCATGGGTCTTTTGCCAGGGTAGATCATGCCGACCATGCTTTTTTTGCCAGCGCACGAGCGCCCCGGCAAATTTCTTGAGAACCGCGATGTTGGTCGTCAGCTCAACAGCACAATCGGCGGGGGTAGCTGGGGCATTGATGGGCTTGCGCATGGGTTGTGATGGGAACGGTATAATCTGCGCCCATCCTAACGTATTACATCCGAATCGGCATGATCCGAACCCCGTGTCCCCCAGAGACGATTAATCCAGAGCCCTTTCCTTTTGAGCAGACAGGCTCAACAGGAGACATGCAGCGTGATTTTCGCCAGGCATTGGGTCGCTTTCCAACAGGAGTGGCGGTGGTGACGGCGCTAGATGCTGATGGCCTAGCCGTGGGTCTGACGATCAGTTCATTTAATACCGTGTCACTGGATCCCGCACTGATCGTCTGGAGTCTGCAGCTCAGCTCCCGCCATCTTGCTGTTTTCGAGACCACATCATCTTACGCCATCAACATTCTGTCGCAGGAACAGGCCGAGATTTCCAATCTGTTCGCGTCATCGCTAGATCACCCTTTTGATGCCGTCGCTTGGGCGCCAGGGCTGGCTGGGGTGCCATTGTTGGCCGGTTGCTGTGCCTGGTTCGAGGTGGATAACTTCCAGCAACTGGATGGTGGTGACCATCGGCTTTATCTGGGCAATGTCAAACGCTTCGCGGCAGATCCTGTGCCTCGTCCACTCGTGTTTCATGACGGTGGTTATGCCTCGTTGAGTGCATTGCACGCCCAGTAAACAAAGGGTCTGACGCCATTGTGATGACGCAGACTAGACCGCCTCGCCTATTCCTCGTTTTGGGCGATCAGTTGCATCCGGACCCGCATCCATTGCTGTCGCATGCGTCACCCCATGATTTTGTGTTGATGGCCGAAGTGCCCGACGAGTCGACGCATGTCTGGAGCCACAGAGCGAGAACAGCGCTGTTTTTCTCGGCGATGCGACATTTCGCCGAGCGGCATCAAGCGGCTGGCCGTGTTATTAACTATTGGCGCATTGGAACGCATGCGGCGCCCTCTTTATCCGAGGCAGTGAGTCTCTTTGTAAAGGCTCATCCTGAGATCGATACGCTCTGCATTCTGGAGCCAGGGGATGTGCGCGTTGCGGATGACTTGCAGCAGTGTGCACACCAGCTACAACGTCGCTTCGAGCAACGCCCGGATCCGCACTTTTTGTGTTCTGTAGATGATTTTCAGACGTGGGCAACAACCAGCGATAAAGCGGGTCGGGATAGCTTGCGCATGGAATTCTTTTACCGCTGGATGCGTAAACGAACCGGGTATCTCATGCAAGATGGTCAGCCGGTGGGTGGCCAGTGGAATTTTGACGCCGAAAATCGCTCGGGCTTTGGTGCCTCGGGGCCGCCCCCCATTCCTCAAGCGCTCACGTTTGAAGTAGATGCGATGACACAAGACGTCTGCGCGGATGTCGAGCGCGTCTTTGGCGCGCATCCGGGTTCGTTATCGGACTTCAATTGGCCAGTTACACCAGAACAGGCCATGCAGGCACTGGATGATTTTGTGGCCCATCGACTGCCTGGTTTTGGTCAGTGGCAGGACGCTATGTGGCAAGGTGAGCCGTTTCTCTGGCATTCGCTGCTTTCCGCAGCGCTGAATCTGAAGCTGCTGGATCCGCGGGTTGTGCTTGAGCGCGCTGAAGCGGCTTATTTCGATGGGCTCGCACCATTACCCGCCGTGGAAGGCTTTGTTCGCCAGATTCTGGGGTGGCGCGAATTTGTCCGAGGCATTTACTGGCGTTACGCCGAACAATGGCCCGACTTCAATGCGCTCAATGCGCAACGCGCGCTGCCAAATTGGTACTGGTCCGGTGATACGCAGGCGTCATGTTTGAGAGACGCCATCCGTCAAACACTTTCGACCGGTTATGCACACCATATTCAGCGACTCATGGTGACCGGCAACTTTGCACTGTTGGCGGGGTTGGCACCCAGAGAGGTCGCTGACTGGTATCTGGCAGTTTATGTGGACGCGATTGCCTGGGTCGAAGAACCCAACACACTAGGCATGGCCCTGTTTGCAATGGGTGGGCGTATGACAAGCAAACCCTATGTCGCATCGGGTGCCTACATCAAACGCATGAGCAATTACTGCAATGGTTGCGTTTATCGACCGGACGTGAAAACTGGCCCGCAAGCCTGTCCGTTTACGACGTTGTACTGGGATTTTCTGATGCGTCATGCGGCGCTGTTACGTAAAAATCCGCGCATGGCGATGGCGTATAAAAACCTGGATCGGATGTCCGAAGCAGATCGAGACGCGATACAAGCGTGGGCTGCCACCCGTCTCGAGCAACTCGAATCGCTGTAGGCCTCAAGGCGAGTCGTTGCGAACGTCGATCATTTTATGGACGTCAAACCCGAGCGTTTGGGCCTGGTGTTTCAGCGCATCGATTTGCTGTTGCTCCAGCGAGGGCGTGCGTGACAGGATCCAGAGATACTCGCGGCTGGGGGCACCGACCATCACCCAGCGGTATTGCGGGTCGAGCGCCAGAATCCAGTAATCACCCCAGACTAGCGGAAGCCAACTGAGCCAAGCGGGCGCGAACCGGACGCGCAGCTGACCCGGATGCATCGGATCAGGGACTTCTGCAACACCGTTGGCAGATATGACACCGTCTTTCGTACGGCACTGGTTCAAGACGCTGATACGCTGATCATCACGGACGCTATAAGTGGCCGAGATGTCGCCAACGCAGTTGCGTTCGAACCACATTGGCAGTCGTGCAATTTCGAACCACTGACCGGCATAGCGTTGAAGATCAACCGATGCCACCGTTGGCAACGTCGCATCGGCACGGGATTGCAGCGGCGTTACCCCGATCAGAAAAATACTAGCGACTGTCAGCAATAAACGGGTTAATCGATGTTGGTGATTCATGGTTGACCAATATCCCTTTAAAGACCATGGCGATTTAAGCGGTCCGTAATATCCTTACGGCAAAATGCGTTCAGATCATTATGGAGTGCACATCATGTTTCTGCAAAGTGGGATAAAACCCTCGGCGATCGCCATGAGCAGTCTGTTGCTGATGGTGATTAGCCAGGCTGCTACGGCGGCGACGCCGCAGAGTTTTCTCGATACGTATGCTCAGGAAGTTAAAGTTCAGAATCCGGGCTTCAAGGGGTTCTCGGCAAAATCTGGTGAAAGTTTTTACAAACAAACCCATGGTGGCGACTGGAGTTGTTCCAGCTGCCATACCGATAATCCGATGCAGACCGGTAAGCACGCCGTAACCGGTAAAGTGATTCAGCCGTTGTCGCCTAATGCTAACCCGGCGCGATTTAGCGATGTCGACAAGGTCAACAAGTGGTTTAAGCGTAACTGCAACGATGTGCTTAAACGCGAATGTACACCGGAAGAGAAGGGTAACCTTCTGACGTATCTTCTCTCGGTGAAATGAGGGTCAAGAATCATGAGATATTACAAAAAACTGCCAGCAACGCTGGTGACCTGTGTGTTGATGGGAGCCATTGGTGGGGCCGGGGCGGGTGACCACGATTACGGCCCCTACCCGGCGTATTACACGGAGGAATGTGGCAGTTGCCATGTGCCCTATCCGCCTCAGCGAATGACACAGGCGGGTTGGGAGACGCAAATTAACGGTCTCAAGCATCACTATGGCACAGATGCCAGCGTGGATGCGCCGGCCAGTCGCACGATTCTTTCCTACCTCGTGAACAATGCCGGATGGAAGGATAAATTGGCGCCTGCTGATCCAACCGCACGGATCACGATGACCCGATGGTTTGTAAAAGAACATGGCACCGTTGCACCTAAAGGCAAAAAATTCAGTGACTGTTCGCAATGCCATACCCAGGCTGCTACCGGTAACTACAGCGAGAGCACACTCAAAACCCCGGTTGGATGGCGTCATGGCCAGTGATGTGACATCGCCAGATCTTGAGCTTACCGGGGACCGCACGCCGATCTTGGTTTGGGATGTGCCTACGCGTGTATTCCACTGGGCGTTGGTGTTCTGTTTTATGTTGGCCTATGTGACCAGCGAGTCTGAACGATGGCAACTGTGGCATGTCACAGCCGGCTATGTCTTCGGGTTTCTGCTGATCTTCCGTATCTTCTGGGGATTGATCGGCACGCGTTATGCGAGATTTACTCATTTTGTGCGTGGGCCGAAAGCGGTAGCAGCGTACTTGAGGACGCTTCTAACGCGACACCCAGCACATTACGTTGGGCACAATCCGGCAGGCGCCTGGGCCATCATCGGCATTCTAATGCTTGGATTGATGACGGTTTTGACGGGGTGGGCGAGCTTTAACGATTATGGTGATTGGATCGGCGAATTGCATGAAGCGATCGTCAATTTGCTGTTGCTCGTTATTGTGGTTCATGTGGTCGGTGTGGTCGTATCTAGTTTCCTGCATCGGGAGAATCTCGTTCGCGCCATGGTCAATGGCCGCAAACAGGGTCACCCGACGGATGCGATTCGTTATCCACAGTGGATCATTGGTATGCTGTTGATGACGGGCATGCTTTTTTTCATTTGGGGGCTGCTGACCGGGCATATGCCATGGTTGTTGCCCTAGTCGGCGCACAACGGAAAGGTTTGATATGCGCATTCTGATAGTTGAAGATGATCCAATGCTGGGCGAAGGCTTGCAGGTTGGTTTACGCCAAGCCGGGTTTCATCCGGAATGGGTTAGAGATGGCGAAGCCGCTTGGCAAACGCTGGCGCACGAATCGTTCAATGCTGTCGTGCTTGACCTTGGTTTGCCCCGCATGGATGGCATTGAAGTACTGCGTCGAGTACGTGCCAGTGAGCAAAAAATGCCTGTCCTGGTGCTGACGGCTCGGGATACCGCGCAGGATGTGATTGCCGGTCTGGATTCTGGCGCTGATGACTACATGATTAAGCCGTGCGATCTGGGCGAGTTAGCCGCGCGGCTTCGTGCGCTGATTCGCCGTGCGGCAGGGGCTGCAGCACCCATCATTCAGATAGGCCAGTTGTCGCTGGACCCAGCATCACGCGAGGTTCGTTACGACACGAAACTCGTCGAACTTTCGCCGCGAGAGTTTGACCTCTTGCATGAACTCATGCTCAATGCGGGCAAGGTGCTCACGCGGGCTCAACTAGAGTCGAAAATTTACCCGTGGGGCGAAGAGGTGGAGTCGAATGCGCTGGAAGTTCATGTGCATCATCTGCGTAAAAAGACAGCAACCGAAGTCATCAAGACGGTCCGTGGTGTTGGCTACCTGATGCCGAAATGAATCTCAGACGCTGGTGGCACAAAACTCAAGGACGTTCCGGTAGCCTGCAGCTGCAGTTGCTGGGCGGTACGCTCAGCCTGGTGGCTGTCATCTGGATCGGGTTGAGTGCGGTGGCGTGGCGGGAGGCAGTCTCGGAAGGTGATGAACTTTTTGATGCGCACCTTGCACAAACAGCGGCACTGCTTGCAGTGCTCAGTAGTGATGGCTCCGCTGAGATTCCCGAAGAGTTGCCCTCGCATCGATACGCCCGAAAAGTAGCGTTCCAGATCTGGACGGACAAGGGCAAGTTGCTGGCCCGATCAACCAGTGCCCCGAACGATCTGCTGACGGAGCAGATCAAGGGTTTTTCTGATCGCCGGATCGATCACCGAAGTTGGCGCGTTTACAGCTTGCGCGATCCGCGTCATCACCACCTGATTCTGGTGGCAGAAACGCTGGAAGCACGGCATGCGATTGGCACCGAGCTGGCAAAACACCTGCTGACGCCACTTGCCGTGGCTTTGCCGTTGTTGGCTATGGGCCTGGTGTTGCTGATGCGGCACCGGTTTTTGCCGCTGCGTCGACTGGCCATGTTTATCGGCCAGCGTTCTCCTGAGCGTCTTGACCCCATTGACCTGGGTGAGGTGCCTAGTGAACTTCATCCGATCATCGAGCAGACGAATCGCTTGTTGCACCGGGTTTCAGCATCGATCGAACAGGAACGTCGTTTTACCGCGGATGCCGCGCATGAAATCCGAACGCCGCTTGCGGCCATCCGCACGCACGCGCAGGTCGCCATGGCGGCTACCGATACCATGGAGCGGGAGCATGCGCTTGCATTGGTCATTCGGGCCAGTGATCGGGCAACGCATCTTCTGGGTCAGTTGTTAACGTTGGCACGGCTGGATAGTGTGAGTTTAGCGAGTGGCTTTGTTGTCTGTGATCTGCGGCGCATTGCGGTTGATGTGATCGCGGATCTCACGCCACAAGCACTGGAAAAAAACGTTGAGTGCATGCTGAATGAGGGCGCGCCGATCTGGGTCAAAGGCGACCCGACCCTGCTCGCCGTGCTAATCCGCAATCTGGTAGATAACGCGATCCGATATGCGCCCGCGGCCACCGTCGTGTCAGTCACGATACGCCTGCAGCATAAAGGTGTGACGCTTCAGGTGACGGATCAGGGGCCGGGTATCCCGGTTCACGAACGTGATCGTGTGCTGGGGCGGTTTACGCGGTTAGCAGGGCATTCAGAAGCACCAGGGTCAGGCTTGGGACTCTCAATTGCATTGCGCATTGCCGAATTACACCAGGCAACGCTAACGCTTGCTGATGGTCCTGAGCGCCGCGGATTGGCCGTGACGGTCGAAATCCCCACGGCAGCGTCACTGTAGATAAATGGGTGTTAGGCCAGTCGAAGCCGCTGTATCAGATTGACCAGCGCGACCGCGCTGAGCATCAGTACCATGGATCCGACAACGTCACCTGTTGCCATGGCAGCCCATAACCGGAAGCCTTCGGCGAGCGTCGGGTCAA
>JACCDW010740813.1_pt1 | contig 20356 bp, 19 predicted proteins | sample 7449781 | NCBI WGS metagenome assembly JACCDW01 (sample SAMN15323449, study PRJNA562643) | freshwater metagenome | isolation source: river surface water | place: USA:Blue River Watershed | collected 2017-08-18
CATTGAAGTATGTGGTTTGGAACGTGGCCAATGCCTACGGCAAAACTGCCACTTTCATGCCCAAGCCTTTGGTCGGTGACAACGGTTCCGGCATGCACGTTCACCAGTCCATCTGGAAAGACGGCAAGAACTTGTTCGCTGGCAACGGCTACGCTGGTTTGTCAGACTACGCCTTGTACTACATCGGCGGCATCATCAAGCACGCTCGTGCTTTGAACGCCATTACCAACCCCACCACCAACAGCTACAAGCGTTTGGTGCCTGGTTTTGAAGCACCTGTGAAGTTGGCTTACTCTAGCCGCAACCGTTCTGCTTCTATTCGCATTCCTCACGTTGCATCTGACAAAGGTCGCCGCATTGAAGCGCGCTTCCCAGATCCAATGGCCAACCCTTACCTCTGCTTCGCGGCATTGATGATGGCTGGTTTGGACGGCGTGGAAAACAAGATCCATCCAGGCGAAGCTGCAACCAAAGATTTGTACCATTTGCCTCCCGAAGAAGATGCATTGGTGCCAACCGTTTGCCACAGCTTGGATCAAGCGCTCGAGTATTTGGACAAAGACCGTGCCTTCCTCACAAAAGGCGGCGTGTTCACAGACTCCATGCTTGACGCTTACATTGAATTGAAAATGGGTGAAGTCACACGCTTCCGTCAAGCGGTACACCCCATCGAATACGAGATGTACTACTCACTGTAATTTGCAGCGAGTTGGGGCACCTGAGCCCGACCCTCAAAAAGGACGGCTCAGGCCGTCCTTTTTTATTTTGAAAATGAAACAATGCACTTCGATTTTTCTTCACGCTTAAAGATCACGCTGCAAGGCGGGATGTTTGTGTGGTGTGCGTTGTCAGCTTTCTCTGCGAGTGCAGAACAAGCGGTGTATCAATGTGGTCAGGAGCTGACCAACCAGCCAAAAAATCCAGCGCTTTGTCAGAAGATTGAGATTTCAAATCACACACAAATTGCTGGCACAAAAGTTCAGAATTTAAACAAACCAAATGCTGTCGTGAGCGCTGGTGACAGGCCATCAGAAACCGCACAGAGGGTTTCATCCAATCCGCCAAATGTGCACCAACGCCAGACACAGGCGCGCACTATTCTGGAGGATGAGCGTCAAAAACTCATGTTGCAACACGCCGAATTGGTGCGCAATTACAACCACGGTCAGCCTGCTTTGTTAGAAGGTGAGAGTCGTCACCAAGTACAGTACCTCCAAAGAGTTGCCGCCTTGAAAACCAACTTGGATCGCATTGAGCGAGATTTGCAAGCATTGCAGCGCGAGATTGCTCGCTATGCGTCACCCGTTGCCAATGCCCAGATCAAGTGAGAGGGACGAGACACAGATGACCGCACCCATCAAGTCCCTCAAACAGCATGAGCCTCAAAACTTGCGCTTCCAAGCCTTTGATTGGTTGCCCACGCCCATTGCCGTTTTGACCCATGAGGGTGTCATAGTGTTTGTGAACGCAGAACTAGAGGATGTCATTGGTCAGTCGCGTCGAAGCCTGGAAGGTCAATCCTTCCTCAATTTTTTCACAGACTCAAAACCGTTAATGCATGCATTGGCCGGTGCTAAAGCCAATGAATTCGCGGCCTTGCGCTACGACTCAGAATTGTTGCGCGTCAAGCAAGAAGACAGCTTGCCAGTCCATGTCATTGTGGCCCAGTCAGATTTGCCAGGTGAAATCATCATTGAGATGTTGCCCATTCAGCAGCAAACCAAACAAGATCGGGAAGAGCGCTTGCTTGATCAAGCGCAAGCCAACAAGGAATTGATTCGCAACTTAGCGCATGAAATTAAAAATCCTTTGGGAGGCATTCGAGGTGCAGCGCAACTCCTGGAAATGGAGATGGATTCCAAAGAATTGACGGAATACACGCAAGTCATTATTCGGGAAGCTGACCGCTTACAAATCTTGGTCGATCGCTTGCTGGCGCCTCACAGAAGGCCGCATGTGGTGGGCGATGTCAACATTCATGAAGTCTGTGAGCGCGTTCGATCGCTCATCGTCTCTGAGTTTCCCAAAGGCTTGAGAGTAGTTCGCGACTACGACACCTCTATTCCTGAATTCAGAGGTGATCTTGAGCAACTCATTCAAGCGGTTCTGAACATTGCTCACAATGCCGCCCTGGCATTGGCTGACAAGGTCCAAGAAGGAACCGCTGAGTTGACCTTTAAGACCCGAATTGCAAGGCAAAGTACTTTTGGCAAGCAACGCTATCGTCTGGCATTGGAATTGCATGTCATTGACAACGGGCCTGGTGTTCCAGACTCGATCAAAGACCGAATTTTCTTTCCGCTCATTTCGGGAAGAGAAGGTGGCTCTGGCTTGGGTCTGACATTGGCGCAAACATTTGTCCAGCAGCACCACGGATCGATCGAGTGTGAAAGCGTTCCAGGTCGCACAGACTTTAAGATTTTGATTCCGTTGCCTTGATCTGATATCGGATCTTGGTATCTTTTTAAAGAAAGTTGAGACCCATGAAGCCTATCTGGATCGTAGACGATGACCAATCCATTCGATTCGTCTTAGAGAAAGCGCTTCTGCGTGAGGGCCTGAGCACACGGAGCTTTACCAATCCCAAAGAAGTACTGGCAGCCTTGAACTCAGGGGATGGTCATGAAGTGCCCCAAGTACTGGTCAGTGACATCCGCATGCCTGGCGGCTCTGGATTGGATTTGCTGACCGAGGTCAAGCAAAAATTGCCAGGCCTGCCAGTCATCATCATGACGGCATTTTCCGATTTGGACAGCGCAGTGTCGGCCTTCCAAAATGGTGCCTTCGAATACCTGCCCAAGCCTTTTGACTTGCCCAAAGCCATTGAACTGATTCGACGCGCTTTAGAGGAAAGTCAACGCGAGGAAGTAGCCGAAGAGTTAATGGCAAGCACACCTGAAATGCTGGGCCAAGCACCCGCCATGCAAGATGTGTTCAGAGCCATTGGGCGATTGTCCCAAAGCAATGTCACAGTCATGATCACAGGTGAATCAGGCTCGGGTAAAGAACTGGTGGCCCGTGCTTTGCACAAACATTCGCCCCGCGCCAACGGGCCCTTTGTGGCCATCAATACCGCGGCCATCCCTAAGGACCTTTTGGAGAGCGAGCTCTTTGGTCACGAACGTGGTGCCTTTACAGGTGCTCAAACTTCTAGGCGGGGTCGTTTTGAACAAGCCGATGGTGGTACGCTGTTTTTAGACGAAATTGGCGACATGCCATTTGACCTTCAAACGCGATTGCTCCGCGTATTGTCGGATGGACATTTTTACAGGGTGGGCGGTCACACGGCTGTCAAAGCCAATGTGCGGGTCATTGCTGCCACCCACCAAGATCTAGAACAGCGCGTGAAAGAAGGTGTCTTCCGCGAGGACTTGTTCCATCGTCTCAATGTCATTCGGTTGCGTTTGCCAGCTTTGCGTGAAAGACGCGAAGACGTGCAAGTCTTGACCAAACATTTCTTGCTACAAAGTGCGCAGCAGTTGGGCGTCGAAGCCAAACGCATTTCAGACCAAGCCTTGGACATCCTGAGCCACTTTCATTTTCCAGGCAATGTGCGTCAACTTGAAAACATTTGCCATTGGTTGACGGTCATGGCACCGGCGCAAATGATCGAAGCCAAAGATCTGCCGCCAGAGGTTTTGGCGCCCAGCGCTGAAAAAACGACCATTGACCCAACGCAAGGCAATGATGCATTGAGTGTCAAAGATGCACCACCAGCGTCTGACTTGCCCTCTATGCCGCCCAGCCTCATTAACCTAGGTGCGCATGCCGGTTGGGAAAGTGCATTGGAGGTCGAAGCCCTGCAATTGTTAGGGACAGATCGCCAAGACGTTTGGGATGTTTTGTCGCGTCGTTTTGAATCGCTGCTCATTCAAGCTGCTTTGGCCACCACACGCGGACGAAGAATTGAAGCTGCAGTCAAGTTGGGCATTGGTCGCAATACCATCACTCGCAAAATACAAGAGCTCGACATCGAAGCTTAAGAGCGACCCACAAAAAAGGCCTTCACGTGAAGGCCTTTTTCTTGTCTTTGATCGACGTTGTTGTGAACAACAATTACTTTGAATAAAGAATTTTTCCTGTATCGCTCACGGCAATGTACTGATTGCTGGCACGAATCAGTGTGGTCAGATTTTCAGTTGAGTTTGAAGTTCTCGATGTCCAAGTGATGCCATCTGAACTGGTGATGATGGTGCCGTTGCTGCCCACGGCCATGAACTGATTGACATAAGACAAAGCATTCAATGACGCGTTGGTGTTGATCGTTTGTCGCGTCCAAGTGACTGCGTCTGGACTGGTCATTACGGTACCCGCTGCACCGACCGCCACAAAATTGTAGGTGGTGACGCCATTCGTATAAGTTGAGTTAGAGCCAATGCCTTTGAGGTCGGCTGTGGTGTTGGATGTTTGAGCGGTCCACGTGAAGCCATCGGTGCTGCTCAGGATGGTGCCGCCTGCACCCACAGCCACCCATTTGCCTGCATTGGAAAAGTTGACGGCGTAGAGATGGGCTGAAGTAGGAACGCTGGTGGCCAGTTTCCAAGTGACGCCATCCGTCGAGGTGATGATGCTGCCGTTGTCACCAACAGCCACTACGGCGCTGCCACTGGAGGCGAGGGCGTTTAAATTTTGCGTGGTGAGGCTGCTGACCTCGCCCCAAGTTTGTCCGTCACCGCTAGTGACGACTTTGCCACCTGCGCCTACAGCAATGAACTTGGCCAGTGCAAACTCTGCTGCATACAAGTCGTTTGAGACTGGTGAGGTCAAAGAAGTCCAAGAGGCAATGCTAGAGGCGTTGTACAAGCGACCCCCATTGCCTGCTGCAATGTATCTGTAAACAAAGGTGTTGGTGGCTGAGTCGACGATGCCGCCATAGGCCATGGCTGTTTTGTTGCCAGTATTCAAGGTGGTGCCAGGCGTCCACTCGATGCCAGCAAGCCTGGGTGTGGCAATGACAGTCGGCGTTGCATCACTGCCAGGACCGCCATTGATGCGGCCCGTTAAAAAGAACGAATAGGGTGTGCCATTGGTCAGTCCAGTGACGGTGTAGGGTGATGTGACTTTCAGGCGATAACTGGAGCCTACAGTGGCCAGCCAATTGCTGAGGTTTAAATTGGGGCTGTTGGGGGATGCAAAAATCCAGTACTCGACGCCAGGTGTTTCTTGCCAAGTAATGGTAACTTCGCTGTCGGCTGCGACCACAGTAATACCACCCACGGGCGGTTGTGGTTTGCTGGAGGAGCCACCACCACAAGCCGTCAAAATAAGCGCGGCGACAAATGCCATCAATGAAACACGAATCGAATGCAAAAACATGGAATTTTTCCTGTACGGAACAAGGTAGACCCCAAATTCTAAGTGACTTCAATGGGGATATGGCCAAGATCACAGTTTAGGGCTTGGTACATCATCATTTCAAGTAAATTCACTTCACTTTGCCCAAATTGAGTGGGAGAATTGTTCATCTCTTTGAAGGTTCTTATGAATTTACCAATCGCTTCTATTTTGTTGGCGGGTGCCATGCCTTGGATTTGTGCCGGCATTGCCAAGGCCGGTCAAAAGAACTATGACAACCACAACCCACGAGACTGGTTGGCCAAGCAAACAGGTTACAGGGCGCGCGCCAATGCTGCTCAGGCCAACTGCTTTGAGGCCTTTCCCTTGTATGCCATCGGCGTTTTGTTGGCCTTGCTGTCAAAAGTTGACACTGACCTCGTCCAGATGTGGACAGGCATTTTTGTTGTGGCCCGCGTGGCCTATGTGGCCTGCTATTTGATGGACAAAGACAAACTGCGCTCACTGGCTTGGTTGGTGGGCGTCATCAGCACAGTGGCTTTGTACGTTTTAAGCGCAGGCTAATTCTTTACTTGCTCCAGGTGTCTTTCAGGCCTGTGCTTCGGTTGAACACAGGCTTGTTACCTTGGTGGTCTGAGCGATCGGCCACAAAGTAGCCGTGTCGTTCAAACTGGAATTTGTCATCGGGCTTGCTGCTGGCTAAAGAAGGCTCCACATAAGCCTGAATCACTTTCAAGCTGTCTGGATTCAAGCTTGCCAAAAAGTCTTTACCGCCCGCGTCGGGGTTGGCCTCAGTGAACAATCGGTCATAGAGACGCACTTCGGCTTGGATGGCGTCGGCTTGGGCAACCCAAGTAATGACCCCCTTCACTTTGACGCTGTCTGACCCAGGTGTACCGCTTTTTGTATCTGGAATGAGTTGCGCCAGAACCTCGGTCACTTGACCATTGGCGTTTTTGTTGGCGCCGGTGCACTCAATGACATGACCGTACTTCAAGCGAACCTTGTTGCCTGGGAACAGACGGAAAAAACCTTTGGCAGGGACTTCCTCATAATCGGTGCGTTCAATCCAAAGGTGCTTGCCAAATTTGAAGTGACGTTGGCCCAGCTCTGCATGATGTGGGTGAACGGGGGCATGGCAGTCATCCAATGTGCCTTCTCCCATCAGTTCATCCCAGTTGCTGATGGTCAATTGAACAGGGTCGAGCACGGCCATGGCGCGTGCAGCCTTGGGGTCGAGATCGTCACGCAGGCATCCTTCCAGCGTGCTGTAGTCAATCCATGAGTCACTTTTGGTGACACCAATGCGGTCAGCAAAAAGTTGCAGGCTCTCGGGGGTGTAGCCGCGGCGTCGCAAACCCACAATGGTGGGCATGCGCGGGTCGTCCCAGCCATTGACTTTGCCTTCATTGACCAGTTGTGCCAATTTGCGTTTGCTGGTTACGACATAGCTGAGGTTGAGGCGTGCAAATTCGTATTGCTTGGGGCTGGGTGCAGACAAGAGGGCGTCCAGCTGCGCGCCATTCGGTAGGGTATGGGGTTCGCTTAAACGCGCCATGAGCCAGTCGTAGAACGGGCGCTGGTCTTCAAATTCCAAAGTGCAAATGCTGTGGGTAATTTGCTCGAGTGCGTCTTCAATGGGATGTGCAAAGGTGTACATCGGGTAGATGCACCATGCGTCCCCAGTGTTGTGGTGGGTGGCGCGGCGAATGCGGTAGATGGCTGGATCGCGCATGTTGATGTTGGGCGAGGCCATGTCAATTTTGGCGCGCAGCACGGCAGCGCCGTCAGCCAGTTTGCCATCACGCATTTCACGGAAGCGAGTGAGGTTTTCGGCGGGAGTTCTCGTCCTAAAAGGACTGTCTTTGCCAGGGGTGTTGAAGTCGCCACGGTTAAGGCGCATGTCCTCTGGGCTTTGCTCATCCACATAAGCCAGACCGGCTTGAACCAAGTGTTCAGCCGCACGGTACATGAAGTCGAAGTAATCGCTGGCTTGGTAAAGGTGCGATGTGCCGTTGGCATCCCAATTGAAGCCTAACCATTTGACGGCATCCAAAATGGAATTGACGTATTCAGTGTCTTCTTTTTCGGGGTTGGTGTCGTCAAATCGCATGTGGCAAACGCCACCATAGTCGCGTGCCAAGCCAAAGTTCAGACAGATACTTTTGGCATGTCCCACATGCAAGTAGCCATTGGGTTCGGGCGGAAAGCGGGTGCGTATTTTGGCTGGATCGGGGCTGCCACTGGCGTGATGCGCCGCATCCCCAGGCGAGCCAGCCCACTTGCGATGTGCGTAGGTGCCTTGCGCCAAATCAGATTCAATGATTTGACGCAAAAAGTTACTGACCTTGTGTGCATCCTCTGGGGTGCCCGGTGGATTGGCTTTGGAATTGGCTGTGCTCATGACTCAATTTTAGGGCCATTCAAGAGCGATAATGGCAGCATATTCAAGGAGCAGAGTTGGATTTAATGTTGCTGGCCAAAGCCGCTGTGATGGGGGTGGTTGAGGGTCTGACTGAATTTTTACCCATCTCATCAACAGGGCATCTGATTTTGGCAGGGTCCTTGATGGGCTTTCATGACGAAAAAGCCAAAGTGTTTGATATCGCAATTCAGACGGGCGCGATATTCGCCGTCATTTTGGTTTATTGGCAAAAAATCACTTCCACAGTCAAGGCCTTGCCCTATCAATTAGAGGCGCAGCGCTTTGTCCTGAATGTTTTCATCGGATTCTTGCCTGCTGTGGTCTTGGGCTTGTTGTTTGGCAAACTCATCAAAGAGCACCTTTTTACGCCTTGGGTGGTTGCCACCACTTTCATCGTGGGCGGTTTCATTATTTTGTGGGCCGAAAGAAGACCGCCCTCAAGCATTCGCATTCGCGCTGTGGAAGACATGCGCGGACGTGATGCACTCATGGTGGGCTTGGTTCAGTGCTTCGCCATGATCCCAGGAACCAGCCGAAGCGGTGCCACCATCATTGGCGGTATGTTGCTGGGACTGTCGCGCAAGGCGGCCACAGACTTCTCATTCTTCTTGGCCATCCCGACACTCATTGGTGCGGGTGTTTACAGCCTTTACAAAGAAAGAGCGCTTTTGTCTGTTGAGGACATTCCGATGTTTGCAACCGGCTTGATCGTGTCTTTCATCAGTGCTTGGATTTGTGTTCGTTGGTTGCTTAAGTACATTGCAAGCAACAGCTTTGAAATCTTTGCCTGGTACCGAATTGTGTTTGGTTTGGTCGTCTTGGCAACGGCATGGACCGGTGTGGTTGACTGGTCGGCTTGAACACTTTGCGCTGAACGCATTGGCTCAGGCTGGTGTTGCACCCAAGTTTCTCAGTGCAGACTCCACAGCCGCAGCCGTTGCGATGGGTTTTTCCATGGGAAACAAATGCGTGCCGTCTAGCCACATGACACGCCCCTTAGAAACTTTGTCGGTTAAGTCGGAACCCACCAAACGCATTTCTCTTGAGCGCGTGCCACCTATAAATGCCACGCCGCACTTTAAGGGATGACGCTTTAAAAGCGATGGCAAATTGTGCGGCAATGTGTTGTAAATTGCCGTCTCGATGCGCCTGTCAAAGCTCAAGACCCTTTGCCCATCTTCTTCAAGGGTGCCGTGCTCTGCATAATCTCGGAGTGCATCAGGGTGCCAATTTGAAAAAGCGCGTTTGTGTTGGAAATGGGCCATGACAGCTTCAACGTCGGGCCAATGTTGACGCCTGGTTTGGCTAATTCTGCCGGGACTGACAGACTCAATCCAATTGGTTTTTTTGGCCAACTGTAGGGCGCTGGCTTTCCAACCGCCCACCACTGGCGAGTCAAGCAACACCACACCCGCACACAATTTGGGATGTTTGGAGGCGCACATCAAACTCAGCAAGCCACCCAACGAGTGACCTACCATGAAGGGCGTTTCGCCTGTTTCCTGAATCGATTGTTTGGCAAACTCTGCCAACTCTTGGACCAAATGCGGCCAATTACTGGTCACTGGAAATTGTTCTTGGTGACCTAATTTTTCAATCGATTTGACTTTGAAGCCACGCCGAATCAAATCGTTTGTGAGGCTGCGATAGGTACTGGCAGGAAATCCGTTGCCGTGTGAAAAGATGAGACTGGCCATCAGATCAACTTTTCTTCGGGCGTAGAAATTTTCTTCAGCGGAGAATGTTTGCCTACTTTTTTCAATGGAATGTCAGTGGCATCACCATTCCAAACGGGATCTTCCAAACTGTCAAACATCTCTCGAAGTTTTTTGCCCCAGTTATCGCGCAGCATGTTGAAGTAAGGGTTTTGCTCGTCAATGCAGACAATGCGATCGCTTTCCAATTTATCGGCTTCATAAACAACCATGTCCAAGGGCAGACCCACTGAAAGGTTTGACTTGAGCGTGGAGTCCATCGAGACCAAAGCACATTTTGCGGCTTCATCTAGGGGTGTGAGTGGCGTGATGACACGGTCTAAAACAGGCTTGCCGTATTTGGATTCACCAATTTGGAAATAGGGTGTTTCAGCGGTTGCTTCAATGAAATTGCCGGGTGAATAAATTTGATACAGGCGCATCCCTTCGCCTTTGATTTGCCCACCAAAAATCATGGAGACATTGAAGTCAACGCCACCTGCTTTGAGCGCAGCAGCATCACGCTCGTGCACATGGCGAACCGCTGCGCCTAAAACGCGAGCGGCATCGAACATGCTTTTGGCATTCCAAATGGTGATGGGTTCAGCATCAGGATGGTCCACAATTTTCTCAACCTGCAGCATTTCGCGAACAGATTGTGAAATGCTCAAATTGCCTGCCGACAGCAAGACCATGAAGCGATCACCCTTTTTCTCATAGATGATCATCTTGCGGTAGGTGCTGATCATGTCTAAGCCCGCATTGGTGCGCGAGTCGGACAAAAAAACCAAACCAGCTCGTGTTTTGATAGCGACGCAATAGGTCATTGGATTTCCTAAAGACAGTGTTAATTTTCTGATCGCTTCAAAACCCGCTTCAGGCTGTACAAAGCCTCCAAAGCTTCGCGAGGGCTCAATGCGTCAGGGTCAATTTGGTTCAATGCCGACTCGAGCAGTGAAGGTGCATTGGTTTCAGTGTCTGGCGGCGTTGCAAACAGGTCGACTTGCACTCGATTTTGGTTGGCGCCTGCTTCAAGTGCCGTCAAAGTGTGGCGTGCATGGTTCAGAACACCTGTCGGCATGCCGGCCAACTTGGCCACTTGAACGCCATAGCTCTTGCTGGCCGGACCCGCTTGCAATTCATGCAAAAACACAATGTCGTTGCCCGATTCTGTAGCACCTACATGCATGTTCAGCGCAGCGTGGTGAGTGGCAGGAAACTCTGTCAACTCGAAGTAGTGTGTCGCAAACAAGGTGAAAGCTTGGGTCTTGTCGTGCAAGTGCGTCGCAATGCCACTGGCCAATGCCAAGCCATCAAAGGTGGAAGTACCGCGACCAATTTCGTCCATGAGGACCAAAGACAGGGGCGAGGCACTGTGCAAAATCTGAGCGGCTTCTGTCATCTCCAGCATGAAGGTTGATTGCGCATTGGCCAAGTCATCGGCAGCGCCGATGCGCGTGTGAATGGCGTCAATGGGGCCTACCCTGCAACTGCTGGCGGGCACATGACTGCCGATGCTTGCCAAAAGCACAATCAATGCCACCTGCCGCATGTAGGTTGATTTGCCTCCCATGTTGGGGCCAGTGATGATTTGCAGGCGTTGCTTGCTGTGCATCAAGCAATCGTTGGCAATGAAGCTGCCACCCGAGGTTTCGGCCAAGCGCGCTTCCACCACCGGATGACGTCCTTGGCGAATCTCTATGCAGGGCTCTTTGGCAAATTGAGGTGCGCACCAATTGAGGGTGGTCGCACGCTCAGTGAGTGTGCACAGGGCGTCCAATTGCGCCATGGCTTGCGCCAATTTGGTGAGCGTTTGAATGTGAATTTGCAGTCTGTCAAGCAAGAGCTCGTACAAATACTTTTCTCTGGCAAGTGCGCGCTCTTGGGCAGACAAGGCCTTGTCTTCAAAGGCTTTGAGCTCAGGCGTGATGAACCGCTCTGCATTTTTCAATGTTTGGCGACGACGGTAGTCGTCGGGGACTTTGTCGATTTGACCTTGTGTCACTTCGATGTAAAAGCCGTGCACCTTGTTGAATTGAACACGCAGATTGGCAATGCCAGTTCGCGCTTTTTCGCGTGTTTCTAATTCAAGCAAAAAGTCGTCGCAGTTGGTTTGGATAGCGCGCAACTCGTCCAGCTCAGTGTCCAAACCCTGCGCCATCACACCGCCATCACGGATTAAATTGGCAGGCTCCTCTAGCAAGGCTTGTTGCAAGATATCGATCAATCCCGTGGGTGGTTGCAAATCGAAATGGATGTCGTGCAAGAGCTTAGTGGGCGATAGGTGGCCCAGCGTTTCTTGCAAATGAACCGCCAACTTGGACGAACGAATGAGTGCGTTTTTAAGCGCCACCAATTCGCGGGGTCGAACTTGCCTGAGCGCAATTCGCGCAGTGATGCGTTCTACATCGCTTGCGCCTTTGAGTTGTTCGCGCAGTCGATTCCAAATGGCAACGCCACTGTGGGCAGCTGCGCTGTTGTCGTTCAATTGGCTGATGGCTGCCAATCGATCTGCCGCAATTTGACGGTCTCGGGGTGGGTTCAGCAGCCATTGTTTGAGCTGGCGACTTCCCATGCCAGTCATGCAGGTGTCTAGCAAAGAGAAAAGAGTGGGCGAATCTTCGCCGCGCAATGTTTGCGTGAGCTCCAGATTACGGCGTGTGCTATTGGGCAGATCAATCAGGTCATTGGCCTTTTGCACCTTGAGTTGAGACACATGGGGCAACGCTCTGCCTTGCGTGTGTTCTGCATAGGTGAGCAAGGCACCTGCCGCGGCATGTGCATGACTGAGCTTGTCGGCATCCCAAGCCGCCAGGCTGGCCACATTGAGTTGTTTGATGAGCTTGTCGTGGCCCAAGCCAGTGTCGTATTGAAAGTCGGGACGCAAAGTCAGAGACAAGGGCAAACCACGTTGACCAAGGCGCATGGATTGAAGTTGCTGCTCCCACTTGGGGGTGATACCTGCACTGACCAACAGCTCGCTTGGCGCGATGCGCTCAAGCCAATCGTTTAATTCATCATGCGTGCATTCAGCCAAGTGCAAGACACCCTGCGTGACGCTCAGCCATGCCAAACCGCAGGCATTGCGAGGCGCAATGTGCAGCGACAACAAAATGGCTTCGTTTTTGTCGGACAACAACTCGGTGTCTGTGAGGGTGCCTGGTGTGACAACCCGTACCACCTTGCGTTCAACGGGGCCTTTGCTGGTGGCGACATCGCCCACTTGTTCGCAAATGGCGACCGATTCGCCCAACTTGATGAGCTTGGCCAGGTAGTTTTCAACAGAATGAAAAGGCACACCCGCCATGGCAATGGGTTTGCCAGCCGTTTGGCCGCGGTGAGTGAGGGTGATGTCCATGAGGCCGGCAGCTCGCTCGGCGTCTTCAAAGAACAATTCGTAAAAGTCACCCATTCGGTAAAAAACCAGGGTGTCAGGAAACTCCGCCTTGATGCGCAAATACTGCTGCATCATGGGGGTGTGGGCACTCAAGTCGAGCGCGTCTGTCATGGCTTAAAAGGGACTGTCGGTTGAGTCTTGGCGTGCTTGAATTGCCTCAGCATCTTTGGCATCGGCAGCACGCACAGACGCTTTTTCGCCAGCGCTGGCAAACTTGCTGTATTTGCTGAGGATCGGCACCAATTGGCCATAAATTTTGGGGGTGCCCGCCAAGCATTCTTTTTGCTCCAAGAAGTCGGCCTCGCCTGTGAAATTGCCGACCAGGCCGCCGGCCTCCGTGACCAACAAAGAACCTGCTGCGACGTCCCAAGGCTGCAAGCCTGTTTCAAAGAACGCATCTGTAAAACCAGCAGCCACATAGGCCAAATCCAAAGCGGCGGAACCAGGGCGGCGGAGGCCAGCAGTGCGTTGCATCACATCGCCCATCATGCGCAAATACTGATTGAAGTTGTCACCCGGACGGAAAGGGAAACCGGTGGAGATCAGACATTCATGCATTTGCGTGCGCTTGCTGGTGCGCAAGCGGCGGTCGTTCATGTAAGCGCCGCGGCCCTTGGTGGCCGTGAACAAATCGTTGCGTGAGGGGTCGTAGACCACGGCTTGTTCGACTTTGCCATTGACGGCTAGCGCAATGCTGACGCAATAAACAGGAAAGCCGTGAATGAAGTTGGTGGTGCCATCAAGAGGGTCGATGATCCAAACATGGTCGGCATCGGGGTTGCCGTGTGTTTTGCCAGACTCTTCTGCCAAAATGCCGTGATGCGGATAGGCAGTCAGCAAGGTTTCGATGATGGCGTTTTCGCTGGCCAAGTCGACCTCAGTCACAAAGTCGTTGACTTGTTTTTGCGAAATTCGAACAGCCTCCACGTCCAGAGCGGCGCGGTTGATGATGGCGCCGGCGGCGCGTGCAGCCTTGACGGCTACGTTGAGCATGGGGTGGAGATTGGTCGACATGAATTTTTAAGAGCAAAAACGGAGGTCCTCCGTGCGATGACAGAGGCGAATGCCACATTTTCCCATGAAATTGAAGGGCTCAGAGCCGATTGGCCTGGTTTTTGGTCATTTTGAGGCGACAGGGTCTGTGACAATGTCGCCTATGCGAACCCGATTTATTTTGATTGAAACCAGCCACCCCGGCAATGTCGGGGCAGCGGCCCGTGCTCTGAAAGTCATGGGATTTGATGAAATGGTGCTGGTGGCACCTCGCTATGCCAATGTGTTGCGCAAGGAAGAGACCATTCAAAGGGCCAGTGGCGCCAACGACGTTCTGGACAAAACCCGCATTGTCGACACCTTAGAGGAGGCAGTCGATGGTATGTCTCACTTGTGCGCCACGGCCATGACACCCAGAGATTTTGGACCGCCAACACGCTCGCCCCGCGAACACTTTGAACGCCTATTGGGCCGATCTCAAACTCAGATGGGTTTAGAGAATACAAAACCTGCAGAACCTATGTCTGGCATCGCCTTCCTGTTTGGTTCAGAACGTTTTGGCATGAAAAACGAGGATGTTTACAAATGTCACGTGGCCTTGTCTATTCCAACCAACCCACAGTTTGGCTCCTTGAATTTGGCGGCCGCTTTGCAATTGGTGGCTTATGAATGGCGTTTGGCCTTGGGCGGATTTCCGGTTGCTTCACCTGTTCCTGAGGCCGAGTTGGCCGACGCCGCTCAAGTCGCTGGCCTGTTGGGGCACTTGGAAAAAGCATTGGTTGAGATTGGCTTTTTAGATCCTGAAGCGCCCAAAAAACTGATGCCACGGTTGAATCAGCTGTTCAACCGTGCCAATTTGACACCTGAAGAAATCCATATTTTGAGAGGTGTTGCTAAGGCCATGATCGAAACAGCTCAGTCAAAAAGGTAGACTTGCACCTCAGCGATTAAATTATGTTTTCACGTCTTCATTCCGACATTCAATGCATTCTCGACCGTGACCCTGCTGCGCGAACAGCTTGGGAGGTGTTAACTTGCTATCCAGGTTTGCACGCCGTGGTCATGCACCGTTGGGCCAATGCCTGCTGGCGCGCAGACTTCAAATGGTTAGGACGTTTCATTTCCAACTTTTCTCGTTGGGTCACCGGCATTGAAATTCATCCGGGTGCCAAGTTGGGCGAACGTGTATTTTTTGACCACGGCATGGGCATCGTGATTGGCGAAACTGCCGAAATTGGCGATGGATGCACCATTTATCACGGCGTTACTTTGGGCGGTACATCGCTATACAAGGGTGAAAAGCGCCATCCCACATTGGGCAAGGATGTGGTAATTGGAGCTGGGGCCAAAGTCTTGGGTGGCTTCACGGTGGGTGATGGTGCCAAAGTGGGGTCCAACGCAGTGGTGACCAAGCCGGTTCCTGCAGGAGCAACCGCCGTCGGAAATCCTGCCCGTATCATTCAAGAAGATGCCGACGTTCAGCGCGAGGCCACGGCTTCAAAAATGGGTTTTTCTGCGTATGGCGTGACGCAAAACGACGATCCCTTGTCGCAAGCCATGCGCGGTTTGATTGACAACGCAGCCAATCAAGAACATCAAATTGCCATGCTGTGGCAAGCGCTTGAAAAAATGAACGAGAACGCTGGCAAATCAGCCAGTATTCAAATGCCAGGCGATGCAGCCAGGCATGAAACGTTTGAAGCTGAAAAATTAAATCAGCTGGTTGGCAAATAAATTTTCAGTTCGCTGGTGGCCGAATGGCCGATTTGGGCCTGAAAGCTTTGCAAACCTCATCGTTGGTTTCTAGGTAAGGTCCGCCAATCAAATCAATGCAGTAGGGCACGGCTGCAAAAATGCCATGAACCAAACTTTGACCTTGGCTGTCTTTTAAACCTTCCAGCGTTTCGGCAATGGATTTGGGTTGACCAGGCAAGTTGATGATCAGGCTTTGGCCGCGGATAACGGCCACTTGGCGAGACAAGATGGCCGTTGGCACAAACTTCAAACTGATTTGACGCATTTGTTCACCAAAGCCTGGCATCTCTTTGTCGGCGATGGCCAATGTGGCTTCAGGTGTGACGTCGCGAATGGCCGGGCCCGTACCGCCAGTGGTCAGTACCAAACTACAACCAGAATCAACCAGTTCAACCAAGGTGGCGCTGATGCGTTCTTTCTCGTCTGGAATCAGTCTCGCTTCAAATTGCAGCGAATTTTTCAAGGCTTTGCTTAGCCATGTTTGCAGGGCGGGTAGGCCCTTGTCTTCGTAGACGCCAGTGCTGGCGCGGTCGCTGATGGAGACGATGCCTATTTTGACGGGGTCGTGTTGCGCTGACATGATGGTGAATGTGTTGAATGGAACTCAGTTGTTGTCGCCTTGATCGTCGGCGTCAGCAGGGTCGCCTTGCGCTTGACTGAGCTCAGCACGAACCAATTGGAAAATTTCGCGGTAGGCACGGCTTTGTCGAGGCGCTAGGCCTTGCGAAACACTCGCGGCAGTGATGGCAGGCGCGTCTTTGCGTGCTTGTCGAATCAGGGCGCGCAGCTGTTGGCTGTCGGTGTCGGGAAAGCTTTGCAGCCATTCGCCGCAGGCATCGTCATCTTTGATGAGTCGATCACGCCATTGTTCTGCCAAATGCAGTTGCAATGTCTCTTGTGCAGATCCTTGGCTTTGCTCTAGCAGAGCCGCTCTGACGCCTTCAACCGCATCGTCGTCCAGTTTTCGCATCAGCTTGCCGATGAACTGCATTTGGCGACGTTTGCCTTCAAAATTAGTGATCCGTTTGGCTTCAGCGACGGCTTCCACCAGTTTCTCTGGTAAGTCGACTTTGGCCATCAAATCGGCCCTGAGGGTGAGTAGACTTTCTCCAAGCTTTTGCAACTCGTCGCTCTCACGCTTCAGCTCGGTACGGCTGGGCTCATCGCTGCCACCCTTAAGTTCGCGTTTGAGCTCAAGATCAAGCTCGCTGCCTTCGGCAACAAATTGACCTTGAACAAAATAACCTTTTTTGAATTTACGAGACATGTGAGCGCTGAAGCCTTATTGCGGGACGGCAAGTATCATAGCCGTGACCTAGAATTGTATGAAATGACCGTTTTGAAGAATCCAACCCCCATGACAAAAAAAACCAAGGCATCCAAGCAAGATTTGAACGCACAGGCCAACGATGGTTTTAGCTACAGCCGAAACTATTTCGAGGGATTGGTTGATTCTGCCTTGAAACATGCCAAAAAGATTGGCGCAACCGACGCGGGTGCAGAAGCTTCTGAAGGATGTGGTTTGAGTGTCAGTGTTCGCAAGGGCGAGCTAGAGACAGTTGAGCGCAATCGCGACAAATCTTTGGGTGTCACGGTGTATGTGGGACACCGCCGAGGCAATGCCAGTACCTCAGACTTTTCTGAGAAAGCCATTCAACAAACGGTTCAAGCGGCATTCGACATTGCCCGTTTCACAGCAGAAGATCCCACCGCAGGATTGCCTGATGAAGAAGACATCGCCAAAGATCAACCTGAATTGGATTTATTCCATCCTTGGTCAATCAACAGCGAAGAGGCGGCTCAATTGGCCTTGGCTTGCGAAGCTGCGGCCCTGAAAACAAGTCGCCGAATTACTAACAGCGATGGTGCAGGTGTTTCTGCACAGCAAAGTCATTTTTTCAGCGCGCACACGCATGGTTTCCGGGGCGGCTATGCCAGTTCGAGGCACAGCATGTCAGTTGCGCCGATTGCCGCCATGCCCGGCAAGCATGCAGAAATGCAGCGCGATGCGTGGTTCACATCCATGCGCGCGGCCGATCAAATGGCATCGCCTGAGGCGGTTGGACGCTACGCCGCAGAGCGCGCATTAAGTCGGTTAGGTAGCCGAAAAATACCCACCACCGAATGTCCCGTCTTGTTTGAATCACCAGTAGCCGCAGGCCTGCTAGGTGGTTTTGTACAGGCTGTCAGTGGTGGCTCCCTGTATCGAAAGAGCAGCTTTTTGTTGGACTCTTTGGGCAAACAAGTGTTTCCCAAGCACGTTGATATTTTGGAAGATCCTCATGTATTGCGCGGCAAAGGCAGCTCGCCTTTCGACGATGAGGGTGTTCGCGGTTTGAAGCGCAAGGTGGTTTCTGGTGGCCGTGTGGAAGGCTACTTTTTGAGCAGCTATTCCGCGCGCAAGCTGGGCATGAAAACCACGGGCAATGCCGGTGGCTCGCACAATTTAATCATGTCATCCAAACTCACACGATCCGAAGACGATTTGAAAGCCATGCTTCAAAAATTGGGTACCGGTCTGTTTGTGATTGAGTTGATGGGGCAGGGCGTGAACTATGTCACAGGCGACTATTCCAGAGGCGCATCGGGCTTCTGGGTAGAGAACGGCGAAATTGCTTTTCCTGTTCATGAAATTACCATTGCTGGCAATTTGAAAAATATGTTCAAGGGCATTGAAGCCATTGGTGCCGACACTTACAACTACGGCGCCAAAACTTTGGGCTCGGTGCTCATCAATCGCATGAAGGTTGCGGGCAGTTGATGCTTGCGCCTGAGCTGCTGGCAGCCATGGCCTCTGGCTGCTGGGCTGTGGGTGCGTTGTTTTCGGCCAATGCATCCAACACGATGGGTGCATTTGCATTTACCCGATGGCGGTTGTTTTTTGCCATGTGCATGTTGTGGATGGCCGCCTTCTATGTAGGCCGCTGGCCAGAACTCACACTAGAAAATATTGCATGGTTGTCAGTGTCGAGTTGGGTGGGCATCTTGGTCGGCGACACGGCTTTGTTCGTGTGCATGAACCGATTGGGGCCGCGTCGATCGGGTGTTTTGTTTGCAACCCATGCGCTGTTCTCTGCATTATTTGCTTGGTTGTTTTTGGGTGAAACACTTTGGGGCATGACCCTGATGGGCAGTGGTGTTTTGGTCTCTGGCGTGATGGTGGCCATTGTGTGGGGTCGAAGAGGCGAGGAAACCCATGCATGGGAAAGCACGCAAGGCACACTCTGGATGGGGGTTGCAATGGGTTTGTTGGCGGCGGTGGGCCAAGCCGTTGCAACGCTCATGATCAAGCCCTTGATGAGCACAGGCATTGATGCTGTGGCGGCTTCAGCTGTGAGGGCAACTGCCAGTTTTGTCGCGCACTTGTTGTTGCTGTGGGCGGGGCTTGGCTTGGCAAAGTTGGCCAATCCCCTGAATTGGAAAACGTTGTTGAACACCGCTCTCAGTGCTGGCATCTCCATGGTCATTGGCATGACTTTGATATTGCAGGCACTCAAGACAGGGCAAGCCAATTTGGTTGCCATCTTTTCGTCGATCGCACCGGTCTTGCTCTTGCCGTTGCTGTGGGCGGTCTATCGAAGGCAACCCGCAGCTGGTGCTTGGTGGGGCGGTGCCATGACTGTGGCGGGCAGCGCCATGATCATGAGTTCGAAGATTTAATCGGGGTCAGTTAATCGGGGTCAGATCAACATTAATTTCCAATTCGAAGGGTTAAAGGCTGAGGGGGGCTGAACGATTTCTGGTACCCCAGTATGAGGAAGCCCCCCTCAGCCTTTAACCCTTTGAATTGACCAAATTAATGTTGATCTGACCCCATTTAAATCAACCGGCGAGGGCGGCTTTGACGGCGGCTGAAACTTGGCCCATGTCCGCTTTACCGGCCAACTGCGTTTTGACGGCACCCATTACCTTGCCCATGTCGCCAGGACCTTTGGCGCCCAATGAGGCGACGATGGCTTGAACGGCAGCTGTTACTTCTTCGGCAGACATGCGGGCGGGCAAATAAGTTTGCAAGACCATCATCTCGGCTTTTTCAATGTCGACCAAATCTTGCCTTGCAGCTTGTTCAAATGCCGCGATGGAATCCTTGCGCTGTTTGACCAATTTGTCGACGATGGCCACGACGGCTGCATCGTCGAGCACCACGCGCTCATCGACTTCTTTTTGCTTCATGGCTGACAGCAACAAACGAATGGTGCCCAAGCGTGCGGTGTCCTTGGCACGCATGGCTGTTTTCATGTCTTCAGTAATTTGGTCTTTGAGGCTCATGGTGTTTCCTAAGGGATCGGTTGCTTGCACAAAAGAAGCTTAAATCATTTCAAACAATAAAAAACCCGCTTGAGCGTCCTCTAGCGGGCTATTGCAAGGCCCCGAAGGGCTTTGCATGTTCAAAGGCTGATGTCTTTGAACGAAGTGAACGAATTGCTAAAGCAGATTAGTACAACTTCTTGGGCAATTGCATGCTGCGCACGCGCTTGTAGTGGCGCTTCACAGCGGCCGCTTTTTTGCGCTTGCGTTCTGTTGTGGGTTTTTCATAAAACTCACGGGCACGCAAATCAGTCAACAGACCGAGTTTTTCAATGGTGCGCTTGAAGCGGCGAAGTGCTACGTCAAACGGCTCGTTTTCTTTCACGCGAATGGTGGTCATGGATTTCAATGGTTCCAAAATATGCCGACTGACATTGAGAGGGAAGATCGGGCCCTTACAAGCAGTTTCGGCGGGTTCCCCGTCACGAACTAGTATTTGGCAGACGGAGGATTGCCAGCAAAGCCTGAGATTATAGCCCTAAGTTTTCG
>JACCDW010535689.1_pt1 | contig 20349 bp, 13 predicted proteins | sample 7449781 | NCBI WGS metagenome assembly JACCDW01 (sample SAMN15323449, study PRJNA562643) | freshwater metagenome | isolation source: river surface water | place: USA:Blue River Watershed | collected 2017-08-18
CTGCGATTTCTTTAGTAATACTGTTCTGTTTGCCCAACGGATCAAGTTCTACGTTTAATGGCTCTTTATCCAAAACCATTACATTGATAAAGTTCTTATTACCCTGTTTTGTAACGCGAACTTTAACTGCATTGGAAATATCAATTTGTGGACCTTTCGCTTTTTCAACTGCTTTAGCAATGGAATCTCTCTCTTCTTTTCCGATGTTGGTGTTGTTGATGTCAACGTCTTGGTTAACAATTGCTCTAGAAATTTGGTCTTCAAATCCGAAACGAACGGTAGTTCTACGGTTCTGAGCGTGCTGAAATTCATCACAAGGAACATACGCCGTATCGTTTATAAATACGATTTCCTCTTTCTTGTAACGGGTATAATAGCTTTTTACAACATTTCCTTTTTCATCTTTATCGAACACCATCTTTTTGGTTTTGTTCTCCAAATACGGAGTATATCCGGCTTTAATTGCGCCTTCACACTTACAATTGTTCAATAATTGAGTTTCGCCGTATCCTTTGGCAACGATACGAGTTGAGTCTATTTTCCAAACATCAATTAAGTAACGGCGAGCACTCGCGGCACGACGTTCCGCTAACTTTTCGTTGTAAGCGAAGGTATTTCTACAGTCAGTATGTGAACCTAATTCGGCTACTAATTTTGGATACTTTAATAATACGTCCTGAGCAAAAGTGTCTAACACGCGCGCAGCATCGGGACGAATAAAGGATTTATCCAAATCATAGAAAATGGGAAGTGTGTAAACCACGTCCAAGGGGTTTTCTAAACAGAAATCTTGGATTAATTCAGTATTTACACGAATTCCGTAGGTGGTACGCATCACTGGAGGTTTCTCCAAATAGTATTTTTCGGGGTATTTGGCTTCGATTTCGTAGTTAGTCTTTTCACGCAAGGTAGCCGTGTAAACACCTTGATCGTCTGCCTTTAAAACTAGTTTACTGGTATCTCTGTCGTTCAATAAAGTTACTGTAGCACCAGGCAATGGTTTTTTGCTGTTACAGTCGCTAATTACGCCACGAATAGTAATAACTATAGGAGTTACGTTAAACTCGTAGATGTCGTAGTTCTGTTTACGATCACCACGGTTGGAAGTGAAGTAACCGGAGTTCTTGTTTTCGGGTTTGTTATTAAATACGATACCGAAATCATTACCACCTGAATTCAAAGGCTCTTTAAGATTTTCTCTTTCTTTCCATTTGGTAATATCATCGGTAGGTTCGGCATTAAAGATATCCCATCCACCTAAGCCAGGCCATCCGTCTGAAGAGAAGTAGAGTTTATTGTCGTGTTGATTGAAATAAGGGAAGGTTTCGTATTTCTTGGTATTAATATCTGGACCCAAGTTTACAGGATTTCCCCAACTTTTAGAACGTTTTGAATAGGTAACGGCCCAAATATCCATACCCCCAAAGCCGCCATCACGATCCGAAGAGAAATACAATGTCTTTCCATCAGGACTTAAAGCTGGGTGGCCGTAATTGTGGGATGTATCGCTTTTACAAAAGTCCAAGGCATCGCCAATAATCCAATCTGGGCCCTGCTTTTTAGCTTCATAAATGGCGCATTTTTCATTTTTACCTTTTTCACCACCGCACTGAGTAAAGTACATGGTAGCGAATTTGGCATCAAATGTCATAGAACCATCGTTGAAATTGGTTGAGTTTTTATCTGCGAAAATGGGTTTTTGCCATTTTTCTTTACCCTTTTTACCTAATTTTTCGATGTACCAGATGTCTGACCAACGCTCCATGGTACCTGGATACAATTTCTTGGCTCTTCCACCTTCTCTATCGGAAACAAAGAACAATACATCGTCTTTTTTTGAAGCCACCATTGGAGCCCAATCGTTGGCTTTGGTGTTGGCAACCTTAAAGTTACTTACCACAAACTGCGAGCTATCGGGTGTCCAGCTCAAGGCATATTCACAACCAACTTTTTGGTATTCGGCCATGGTATCGCCCGGAACTTCTTGTAAATAAGTGTCATACGCATCCAAAGCCTCACGGTACATTTCCATCTTTTTCAACATGTTTGCACGCATCAATAACGCTTTTGCATTTTTAGGATCTTTTTTAAGCACTCGCTCATACAAGCGATTGGCTTTGTCATAATCGTCACTCAAACGATAACACTCTGCCGCCATGTAAATGGCTTTATCTTTTAATTTTTTATCCTTGGTGTTTTTAGAGAATTCTTCAAAAATGACCGCAGCCTGACGATAGTACCCCAAATTGTATTGTTTTACGGCTTCTTCGTATTTTGGCTTACAACCACTTAAAAAGAGGGTTATTACCAAGGCAGTTAGGGTTAAAATGCGGTTCACAGGTAGATATAATTTGTTCTTTTTTGCGCTGGAAATGATCATGGTGCAGGCTTATTCCAATTTTAATTTGCTAAATAATGAATAATCCTTGAAACATCAAAGGAATTAAGGAAAATTTAAGGATTTCCGATTAACTTTTTAATTCGATTTTCATCGGATTTCGATTCAAATTTATACGATCCAATAGCTTTGTGTAATAACAAATGATGCTGGGTTTGTTGTTTAAAATAATTAATGGTTTCATTAGCGGGTTGTGCCAATCGGGAATTAAAACTCAAGGATGCATTAAATAAATTGTGAGCAAACGTTTCATTTAAGAAATTCAATCGTTTTAAAGCGGCCATGGCCGATGCTCGAGTTCTAAATTCGTAATAGGCCGAAGTGAGCGTTACTAGGTTGCTTTTAAATCGCGTGGATTGATCTGGGAATGTTAATGCGCTCAACTCTAATTGTTTGATTGATATATTATTAAGATATCCATCTACTCCGTTTAATTGCTCTAAAATTGATGTTTGCTCGGTAGCGAATAAAGGGTGATTCCAAATCCGATTAAGTGCGATTTCGATGGTGTAATAACTTGAATCTTTTAGGGCTGCAAAGAGATAGGTTTTCGATTCGTTCCAAATGTTTGAAGTTTCCACGGCCATGCGTCTAACTTCGGCTATAGGGTGAGTAAATGCATCCTTGTAAACAACTTTGAGGTTATCAGGAGTACCAGTGTAACTAAACTGGTTTTCCGCATGTTGGATTAAATATTTGTGGATGGTTACTTGCATTTCGCGGAAGTTCTCTTTTGTGGATGCTTTTGCAATTGCACTATAAACTTCTTGGTTGTTATGAGGTAATTGTACCAAGGCATCGTATCGGTCCGTGGCATTGGCAGCCATGGTGAACTGATACAATAATTCTTGAGTGTTTTTAGGGAAGGTGATGTTTTTCAACAAGTAATTTCCTTCATCGAACAACACAAACGCTACGTCTTTATCAATGAACAAAGGTTTTTTATCTGAGTTTTCAACTAGAACGCCCGCATTGGGGATGATTATTTTTTGGAAAGCCTTGTCAATGGTGACCGTTTTCCGCGTTACGGAACCATCGGTGTAATAAACGGCAATGTCAACTGGGGTTTTGAAGATTCCTACAACAGGGTCCTGGGTTTGGATTTGTTCTACCGTAATTTCCGTTCCGGGGGTGTTGCTAAATTCCGGGCTTAAAATCTGCCATGAAATTTTGAAATGGGGTTCGCCACCACGGTGAATCCATTGATCGAAAAACCAATCCATGTTAATGCCGGTAGCATCGATGATGGCTTTTTGAAGATCCCAAGTTTCCACGGTGGAAAATTGGTGTCGCTGCAAATACAAAGTAATGGATCGTCTGAAATTTTCATCGCCCAAAATATGTTGCAACATTCTTAAAACCGATGCGCCTTTAGGATAATGACGGGACGATCCACTTCCGCTGTGTCTTACAGGTAAGGAATTTTGCTTTCCTGCAGCTAGTGCTCCTGCCTGTTGACCGCGAAAATACCAATCCATTTCGTCCTTGCCCATCGCGTAACCCATAAATAGTCCGGGATAGTAGGTGGCAAACGACTCCTGTAACCACTGCTCGCCATCGTGTCTACCAGTGATTAAATCGCCAAACCATTGGTGGGTAGCTTCGTGAGCATTTACACCAATGTAGTTTCGGTCTAAGAAGGAGCGGTTGTCTACCCAAAAGAAATCACCAAACACGGTGGCTGAGGTATTTTCCATCGCGCCAAACATAAAATCTTGAACCATTACTTGGGAATAACTGCCCCAAGGATAGGGGATACCGGTTTCGGATTGAAGAAATTCGATGATTTTTTCTGAGTATCGGTTGGTAGGTTCAACGCGTTCCGGATGTTCCGGGTAATACCACAAATGAATGGGGGTGCCGTGAATTGTTTTGCTGGATTTAATGGCATAATTATCAATGGCTAACATCAATAAATAGCCGGAGTGGGGTTTGGTCATCTGATACGTCCAAGAGGTTGTCCCAGATTTATTTGCGATCTTATTGCTAAGATTTCCGTTGGATAAAACGCTGTATTTGGAGTCGAATTCTACGGTTACTGAGGTTGTGAACTTATCGCCTCTATCATCAATCATAGGGATCCAATGGCGGTTATCGATACCTTGCCCTTGGGTCCAAATTTGTTTGCGACTCATTCGGATTGGGTCATAAGCGGGAGGCTGGGAACCAGAAAGGCTAGAAAGATTCCAGCCGATAAAGTAGATACCTTTTTTCGGTTTAGCTGTATACTCAAAAGTGATGCTAAAACTCTTTTGGTGATAATCGCCCAATCCTTTGTTTTGGTAAACCATTTTACTCAATTGAGTATAGCAAACAACTCCTGTAGGAATAATTTTAAATTTTAGAGGAAGTTTATCATCTAAGGTGGCGCTATTGATTTCAATTCCTGGGGCATCGAAGAAAATGGTGTCGATGTTGGATTGCAGTGACTTCAGAATATGTTTTACTTTTCCATAAACAATACCTTTTGGAGCATCAAATTTCACGGATAGATCCATGTGAGTTACGTCAATATTTCGATCGCGTTCGTGGGCTCCTTGATCTACATGATAGCATTGGGTTTCGGGAAATTGCGCCATCAAGGGGTTACAAAAAACGGCTGTCAATGCCAAGGATAGCGTGGATAAAACTCTGAAAATCATTGTTGCGAATATACGGGATGGGAGCAGGGTATAAAAATCTTGCATTTTTTCAAAAAAAGATTTGCGGAATATCTGTAGCTTTCTTATTTTTGCAGACCTTTTAAGAGAAACCTATCGCAAGATTCTTCTTTTAAAATCGCGAAAGCAACGGACCGGTAGTTCAGCTGGTTAGAATGCCGCCCTGTCACGGCGGAGGTCGCGGGTTCGAGTCCCGTCCGGTCCGCAAAAGCCACCCCAAAAGGTGGCTTTTTTTATCTTATTTTCACTCCTAAAATAATCTGACTACAATTGAAATTATTTTAGGAACGGACAGAGAGGTATCAGGTCAAGCTTATCTAAAGAGTTTACAGTTTGTCATTTAAATTGCAGGTTAGTGATTAATATAAATAGGCGAACTCACCTACAAACAATACTAAAAGAAGTATGGTGTCCAAGGCAAGCGTATTATTGTGGTTTGGTTAAGAAAATTTGGTACCCTGAAATTGGCATATACCAGACCAACATATTTTGAAAATAAACAAAGAAAATCCTACACTAAACTATTATGTCCAAACATTGGCTTAAAAGCACCTTACCTTTGTTTTTAATTGCCAGTTTGATAGGGCCGAAGAACTTTGAGTTAGATATATTACATGTGTAAAGGCAAAGATTATATTAAAAGTACTTGAAATGGCCATCATGAAAAGGCAATTAGCACACTGTCTTGCTCATATTTCTTACAGAAGAATATAATACTTATCGCAGGAATAACAAAAAGAATTCAAATGAAGCAATGACAGGTGATTATAATTATTTCCAAAACGCCTTCGTCAATAGAATAAATGGAATACTTTAAGGTAAATTTTTATAGATACATTTAAGGACATGGTCCAAGCGAGTAAAGTAATGAAAAAAAACTCATCTACATTTTCAAAAATGTAAAAATAATGCATTGTGCCGTATGGTGAAGTCTTGAATTGTTATAACATTATTATTATTTCCTAGTATATTTCAATCGATCTTCCTTGTGTTTTTTGGAATTTGAATTAGTAAAACTCCAAGTCAATGCATAAGGTTATAAATATTCATCTTACCACTAAATATAATTAAATTCTGTTTAAATGTCTTTCCACTTGATTGTGATTTTTATAATTTTATAAATCGAGAATCATTTGTGGAAATGCATTTAAGACTTCAATCTTAGAACTAATGTCTTTTCTCATTTTTGTATCGTCTTTAGAAATAAAATTATTTGTAATCCAAATATTGATAAGCCGATTTTTTTGAAACATTTTTAAATTCTTAGTATGCCAAATACCTAGTCGAAATTCATACGAACCTGAAAAACCAAATGCAACCCCTTTGTAGTGAAGGTGAGTTATTTTTTTTATGTTATTGTGCCATTCTTGTACATTTTCTGGCATTATTATCATTAGGGTCTTTCCCTCTTGAGCTAATTCCCAAATTTGTTTCTTGATATAATCATATTTAAAGTAAAAGGATGGTTTGACAAATATATAACCTTTAAAACTGATTGAATCCAAAATACCATAACTATCTTTAAGAGTATCTCTTGATAGGAGGTCAATATAGAATATTAATTCTCCTCGAATAACACTTGTATTAATGTATTCCTGGAGTGATGTAATTATTGATTTTGACGTTGACTGGGGAATTAGCAATCGATATTCTTTAAAATTTTGGGAGACTAAATACACTTCGTATTTTAATAATAATTCCCCTAATTGGCCAGAATTCAATTGTGTATAGTTGAGTAATAAATAATCCCGTTGAAGTTTTTCACCTAAAAGTCCATACATCAAATTAATCTGTTAACGTTATAAAACGAAAATACCAAATTTTTGGTATGTATTGCTAGGTTGAGGTCTACTGCGATACGAATTATTAGATAATATTAGATTTAATGATCATCTAAGTAGAAGGTAGCCAATAGTTGCAGCTGCAGTACTGGCTATTAAAATAGCAATTTTACCAATATCTATGAGGGCCAAATCGTTAAATGCCAAGTTTGTGACAAAAATTGACATTGTAAATCCGATACCACCCAAAATACCAGCTCCGATAAGTTGCTTGGTGGATATATTTTTAGAAATACTAGCGATTCCCAATTTTTCGGCAAGTAAACTAAAACTTACGATTCCCAATGGCTTGCCCAATACCAATCCTGCTAAAATTCCTAAAGCCAAGGGATGAGAACTTAACTCGATAATAGAACTTTGGAATGGTATAGCTGTATTTGCTAAAGCGAATAGGGGAAGAATAAAGAAAGCAACGGGCTTTTGTAAGAAATGTTCTAATCGATAACTTAGTGTATGTTGAGAACCGTTTTCGAACGGAATTGCGAATGCCAAAATTACTCCGGCCAAGGTGGCGTGAATTCCAGAATGCAACATACAAAACCATAAAGCCGTTCCAAGTATTGCATATACCCAGCCATTATTATATTGACGTTTATTTAAAAGGTACAATACTGCAATAATGAAAACGGTGAGACCTAAAAATAGACTAGAGAATCCGCTACCATAAAAAATAGCTATTACGAAAATTGCGCCGAGATCATCAATAATTGCCAAGGCTGTTAGGAAAACTTTTAAAGCAGGCGGAACTTTATCTCCCAACAATCCCATAATGGCAATTGCGAAGGCAATGTCTGTGGCCGTGGGTATTCCTGCGCCATTCAAAAGTTCGGGATGTGCCATCGTAACAAGAAAAAACAACAGTGCAGGCATCAACATCCCTCCAAATGCACCGATAATAGGAAGTAAAGCTCTTTTTCTGTCTGATAATTCTCCTATATATAATTCCCGTTCTATTTCTAGTCCAACCAATAAGAAAAATATTGTCATTAACCCATCATTAATCCAACCTACAATTGAATGCCGAAGATGCCAATGAATTCCAGATTGGTTATTGTGTAATTCGGGTCCAAACTCTGAATTCCAGAAATTGATATATTGTTCTGAAATACTTGAGTTTGCTAGTATTAGAGATATTAAGGTTGCAATGATTAATAGAATTCCTCCGGCTTGGTTATTATCGAAGAAATCTCGGAATACGGTGGTTAATCGAAGTGCATTAGTTTTGTTTGCTGCCTTCTTCATCATTGCATTGTGCCGCTTCAAATTTAGGTATAACTTCGCGGTAAATGACAAAAGTATGGGAGTTTGCAATGCGGAAATGCTTGCACTTGGCCGAAAAAGGAGAGCATTTCGTAGGATTGAATCCTTTGGTTGGTAGTGTATTGGTGAAAGACGGTGAAATAATTGCCGAAGGATACCATGCTGGGTATGGATTGCCCCATGCAGAAAGGGATTTATTGCAAAAGTTACCGGATAGCATGGACTATTCGGGTTGCACGTTGGTGGTGAATTTAGAGCCATGCAATCATTTTGGGAAGACACCTCCTTGCACCAATATTATAATTTCCAAACAAATTCCTCAAGTGGTAATTGGAGCTTTGGATCCTAATCCCTTGGTCTCAGGTAAGGGTAGAGAACGTTTATTGGCTCACGGTATTAAAGTAGTTACTGGGGTATTGCCTGAAGATTGCATTCAACTTAATAGGCAATTTTATACTCGAATGATACACCAGCGGTCCTATTGTATCGCAAAATGGGCTGCAACGACCGATGGATATATAGGTAATCAAAGCAGTCAGCGATTAATAATTTCGGGGGAGGAAGCTCAACAGCATTTACATGTTTTAAGAAGTAGAGTAGATGCCATTTTAGTTGGTGTTAACACATGGGAGAAAGATAAACCGCGCTTAGATAGTAGAATATTGGATTCGGATGTAGAAAGCAGCGAGTCGTGGAATTCAATTCGAATAATATTGGATCCAAATTTACGTGGGAATTACAGTTCAGAGTCAATAGATCGGGTTTTTTCGCCAATATGGATATTGAATGGAGAAATAGAAGAAACTAAGAAATCCGAACGCGGAAATGATGTTAAATTTATAAAACTTCCAGAAAATTGGATTTGGAAAGAATTATTGTCAATGTTATATCAGAATAATATAGGTTCGGTTCTAGTAGAGGGAGGATCAACTACGTTAAAAGAACTAATCGCTTCCGGATGCGTAGATGAATATATAGAATATAGAAATACTGCCTTGCGAATTGGCGGTGGATTGGAAGCGCCCGATTTCCCCAATGATTGGCAGCAACAACAGTTGTTGGGTCGGGATTTACTTAGAGTTTATAAGGTTCCAATTTCTTCCGATTTGTATCAATAGTAATTCTAAGATATTTAAATTGGTGGGGTTTTAAAATTATCGACATGTTGTTTTCTGATGAGTATTTGGTAATAGCTAAGAAGGCAGAAGCATCGCTGAGAGAACGGGGGAGTAAATTCTTAGCCTATGCTTATCCAGTGGAGAGCGAGCAGGAAGTAAAGGCTTACCTGGAGCAATTGAAAACGAAGTATCCTGATGCTACCCATCATTGCTACGCATATGTAATAGGTGCCGGTAGTGAGGCACAACGGGCAAATGATGATGGCGAACCAGCAAACAGCGCGGGCAAGCCTATATTAAGAGCAATAGTATCTTCCCAATTAACCAATGTCTTAGTAGTAGTTGTCCGTTATTTTGGCGGAACATTGTTGGGTATACCAGGATTAATAAATGCCTATGGAATGGCTGCAAAACAGGTCTTAGAAGTTGCTGGAACTATACAAAAAGTTCGGGAAGTACAATTTCAAGTATCGGTGGATTTTTCAAACGAACAAGAATTATATAGATTGGTAGCAAAATTCGATGGTAAAATAGATTCCGTAGAATATAATGAAATAGGTCTTACCGCTAGTATCAGTATTAAAAATTCAATTTCCTCTGCATTTGAATCCGCTGTAAATAATCATTATCAACTTCATTGGGTGGAATAATTACTACAATGGATAATTGGAGAAATGATTTTTTTTCTGTTAATTGCTACTACTAAACTAGTATAATATGAAAATAAAAATTACTTCAACGTATGCTTTAATGGCCACTGCATTAGCCGTATTAGTTTCTTCCTGCGGATCGAATGTAACGGTTGCCAAGCGTTACCACTCCGGTGGATTTAACTTCTCATATGGTGGTGGTAGTGATGGGGAAAAAGCAGTTGCGAAAGCAACAGCAAAGAAACCTGTGATTAAGAAAATTGGTAAAATGCCCGCGGCTGATGTTATAGAAGAAACATCCTTGGTTGGTGTAGCTCAATCCAATACAACCAGCAATTATGCAGAAGCTGCTTTGAAAGCTAACCAGCAAATTGTTCCCACTACTTCTACCGAAGTTGCGTCTGTTTTGGCTACAAAAGCAGAAAAATCATCTCGTGGTGAAGTTGCAAAAGCTACTGTATCTGCTAAGCAGGTAGTAAAAGCAGCAAAAACCAGCAGTGGACCAGGTAAAAGCCAAGTAATTGCTTTAGTTTTAGCTATTTTGGTTGGTGTTATTGGAGTACATCGTTTTTATTTGGGTTACCCTATGGAAGGAGTTTTACAATTACTAACTGGGGGCGGTTGTGGAATTTGGACACTAATCGATATCATTAGAATTATAACCGGCGATTTACAGCCTGCCGATGGAGAATACGAAGAAACTCTCTAAGGCTAGAAATTTTAACATTGATAAAGGAATGCTGGTGGTGTACATTTTGGTACCCATCAGCATTTTTTTATTGCCTATGAATTTCTTTGATTCCGATACAACCGTTGTTTGTTTGAGTAGGTTGCTCTTGGATATGGAATGTTGGGGTTGTGGTTTAACACGATCCGTTATGCATGCACTGCACGGCGACTTTAGTGGTGCATGGGGTTATAATAAGTTGATTGTTGTGGTTTTGCCCTTGTTAATCGCTGTTTGGGCTAAGAATCTGTGGAAAATTTTAAAACGTTCGGGCTGGGTTCCAAAGTCTTGAATAACTTTTTACCTTACGGAGAAATTATAGAACAGAGCCCAAGTGTAGGATTTTAGTAACTTCCTAGAATTTCGAGGATTGTATTAAAGATGGGGAGCTGTAGTCGATTTATTGGGTTGGATTCAATTTGTATTTAATGTATTTGATGGTTCTACCCATTCCCAACCACATAGTCTCGTAATAGGTTTTAATGTTTAGAATATCCGATACTTCCGGTTGAGCGTAAACATTGGGGATATTAACTTCCACATCTAGCTTCTCATCGGCGGCCGTCTCAAGAGTGAATTCGTAAAACAAATCGCTATCTGTTTTAACATTGACGAATGCGTCTTTGGTAGCGATTTTTCGGTATTCATTTAAAAACTTAGTGGAGGAAAGTCGCTTACGTTCTTTTTGAGGCTGAGGATCAGGGAAGGTAATCCAAATTTCACTCACTTCGTTGGTCTCAAAATACTGTTGAATATTGTCGATTGGAATACGTAAAAAAGCTACGTTATTGAGTTTTTCCTCTAGTGCAGTCTTTGCCCCACGCCACAATCGATTGCCCTTAATATCTATTCCGATGTAATTGATATGGGGATGCAATCGGGCTAATCCCAAGGTGTAATCGCCTTTTCCACAGGCGAGTTCTAGCACTATGGGGTTGTTATTTCCAAACCACAGATTCCATTTTCCCTTGTTGTTGCAATCGGCATTAAACGTATTGGAGAACGAATCAAATTCGGCGAATTTCACTAGTTTGGCTTTTCCCATGGCTATTTCGCTACAAAAAAACGATTCTTTTGCGAACTCTTGGGATTTCTTCTGAAATTCTTGTGGTAATTTCTTTTAAATATTTCGATTTTTGCGCCCCCTTATGCTTACTGCAGATTTATTGGTTTATGCCTACTTAAGCGGTACCTTTCCCATGGCCCATCCTGATGAAGGTAACGATATTTTTTGGCATACCCCCAAGAATCGCGGGTTGATTCCGTTGGATGATCGATTTAAAGCACCGAAAAACTTGATGCGTTTGTATAAGAAAAAACCATTTGAATTGACAATAAATAATGCCTTTGAAGAGGTAATCAATGCATGTGCTGATTTACGAGGGGAAGACACCTGGATTTCGGAAGAAATCAAAGCGGCCTACATCGATTTACATCGAAAAGGAATTGCCCACAGTTTTGAAGCATGGGATGGAGATAAATTGGTTGGTGGGTTGTATGGCCTGGCATTGGGGAAGGCGTTTTTCGGGGAGAGTATGTTTCACCGAGCCACCGATGCTTCTAAAATTTGCTTGGTTTTTTTAGTTGAGTTTTTGAGAGAAAAGAAATTTCAATTACTCGATTCCCAATATTTGAATCCGCATCTATTGCAGTTTGGAGCATACGAAATTCCGCACGAGGAATACATGAAGTTGTTGACTCGAGCAACCTCAATTTGACAAAGAGTAATTTCATTGTTAGTTTGGGATGTTGCAAATACCTAGGAAAAATGGCACCTTTGCATTGTGTCTATGCAGCTTTTTTGGGGGAATAAATGGTATGAAATTGATGATCGAAATCCAATAGATTTATCAATAAGTATCGGCGTTGATGGTGAAAATCCGAATGCTTTTTACATTAATCCTGCACAATTTGAACCCATCCGAGTAGGTGGTTTTGTAGGTTCTGTGCGTGAAGGAGGTTCGGCAAATTGTGAAGTGCTAACGTTATGTGCCCACGGTAATGGAACACATACAGAATGCGTAGGTCATATCAGTGAAAATAGAATTTCGTTGCCATTGATTTGGCAAGATGGTTTTCACTTGGCACAATTAGTAAGTTTGGAGTTGGAAGAAAAAGGATATATATCGTTGGATCAAGTTTCAGCGGTAAATTGGAATGAAGGAATTTCGGCAGTGATATTTAGAAGTTTGCCAAACGGGAATTGGAAGAAAAAACATAATTGGTCTGGAAATAATGCACCTTTTTTCCAATCGTCGGCCTTGAAGTTTTTGGCCGATATGGGGCTAACTCATTTGTTAACAGATTTTCCGAGTGTTGATCCAGAGGAAGACAATGGTTTATTGGAGGCACATCATGCATGGTGGGGTGTTCCGTATCGCTCCCAAGGCAATTTTAAACAACGAGTTTCAATTGAAGGTATTCGTTCAAAAGCCACGATTACAGAGTTGATCTATATTCCCTCGGACGTTAAAGATGGAATTTATAGTTTGCAAATTCAAATCCCTAATTTGATGACCGATGCGGTTCCGAGCAGACCCCTATTGTATCCAATTTTACACAGATGAGTTCGGAAAAAGCGCTATATTTTTTCAATATTCTAGTATCCCGATTAATTAATTCTGGGAAATCGGCGCGTTCCGTTCAGCCCAATAAAATTTTATGCGTTAAGTTAGACGAAATTGGAGATATGGCAACAGCGATGGGTGTGTTTTCTGAGTTAAAAGAAGCGTTCCCATCGGCCGAAATTACTGTGTTCTGCAAACCTTTTGCAGGAAGTTTGTTACAGAATAATCCAAATATTTCTCGAGTAATTTACGATATCAACGATTGGAATACTGCATTTGATTTGGTAGTTGAATTGCGTGGAAATTGGAAAACACTGTTGCGGTGCCTGAATTTTAAATATTGGCCCCGATATCGGTTAGATCGGGGTTGGGTTCGATTGAAACAGCGGGGAAATCAACCCCATGAGTCGATTACCAACTACAGAATCATTGAACCATTAGTAAAAAATAAGGTATTGGGTGGAAGTGAATTACAAAACCCTGGTTGGGGGGGGGATAGCTTAGCATTTAGTGGAAAAGAGAAGTTGATTCCCAATGGTTTTAATGATCAGAAGGAGTTAGTAAATCGAGAAAATAAACCGTTGTTATTTCCGAACCCCGAAGACGAAGCGGCGGCCGAGTTGTGGATGTCTCAGGCACATCGTCAGGCCTTTTCTGTTAAAGGAGAGGAGCCCAAAGGGATAGCAATCTTGCATGCGGGGGCGCGAAAAGTGTTGCGTCAGTGGCCATTGGAGAATTTCGCGGACGTGGCCAAGTGGTTGTGGGATTCGTACCGAATTTGGTCGATATGGGTAGGAACATCAGAAGAAAAATCCAATTTGGAAACAGTTTGGAAGCCAGAGATTGGGACGTTATGGATTTCGGAGGAGTCATCGCCTCGCAATACTTCGCTACTCGCTTTTTATGCCTTTATCCAGCGTGCTTCCTTGTTTATAGGTAATGAAAGTGGACCGTTGCAATTGGCGGCAATGGGAAATGTTTCATTGTTGGGCTTGTTTGGCCCAGGTGTAGAAAGGGTTTTTTATCCAGTTGGAGCTAGAGTATTTACATTGGATGAAAATGTAAATCAAATTCAAGAAAAGATGATTTCAGAATTTCGGGTGGCTGAAATTGGTAGTAAGCAATCGAGTTCAACTTCAAATGATTTAAATAGCGAAGTGCAAATTAGCACCAAGCGTAGGGCTATAATTCATTGTAAATTGTCATGTAACCCTTGTGACCAGGTAAATTGTGTACGTCCTGAAAATCCTTGTATTCGAAGAATTTCTTTAAATTCCGCTTTACAGGTTTTAAAAAACTACGTGCTCACTCAATAATTTTGCTATTTATTATTTAGTGACAATTCGCTAACAATTTGGCATACTTTTGGTTGCTTAACTGGGCATCGTTGCTCAGGCAATAAAATAATTGAATGCGAAAACCTTTTGAAGTTACAGTTTTGGGAACATCCTCGGCAACGCCTACTAAATATAGGCATCCGAGTTCTCAATTTGTGCGATTGGAAGGTAATTATATGTTGTTGGATTGTGGCGAAGGAACTCAACGTCAACTGGCACGCTATGGCTTGAAAATGCAGCGAATTTCCCATGTGTTTATTACGCATTTGCATGGGGATCATTATTTTGGATTGCCTGGGTTAATTACCTCCATGGCGTTATTTGGAAGAATAGAACCGTTGGTAATTGTAGGTCCGCCGATGTTAGAGGGCATGATTCGAATGTTGTTAGTTGATAGCGATGCGCATTTGCCGTTTGAATTAAAATTTGTGGAAACGCAATCGGATCGCATCGAGACGGTTATCGAAACGGATTCCTTTGAAGTTCAATCGGTTCCTTTACAACACCGGATTCCGTGCACCGGATTTTTAGTAAGGGAAGTAGGGCCTCAGCGAAAGCTCAATTTAGATGCGTGTTTTAAATATTCCATTCCGGTGGAGCGTTATGACGATATAAAATGGGGGTCGGATTACGTTACCGCCTCTGGTGAAGTGGTGAGTAATGATTTATTGACAATTTTGGGCTACAAAAATCGCGTGTATGCCTACATTACCGATACCATATACGATGAGTCGTTAATTCCAATTTTAAAGGACGTTGATCGGTTATATCACGAAGCAACATTTGCACACGATCGTTTAGCAAGAGCTCAGGAAACCTTTCATTCAACGGCCATTCAAGCAGCTGAAATAGCGAAACAAGCCGGTGCAAAGCAATTGTTATTGGGACATTTTTCTGCTAGATATCAGGATGCTACGCCGTTGATTGAAGAAGCTAGAACTGTATTCCCGTTTGCAGAAGAGGCTATTGAAGGTCAGACATACTCAGTTGGTGTATACGACGAGGTGTTAAATTAATCTACATTTTCTTTAGGGATATTGCTGTTTTAAAAATGATTATTTTGGGGTTAATATTCCCAATTTTCTGGAGTAAAAGAAATTTGAATAATACTGTTGTAGCTGTTCAATCTTGAGGATTTTTATTTAAAATACCAGGATATAAATTGTAAATATTACTAATTGTAATTCAATAAGTTGAAAACACTTTATTGGAAGTGATTTGTGGGTTGTACACCAATTGGTAATGGTGTAAAAGTTACTAAATTGTGAATGAAAATCCGTAGTAACTTCGTTAGATTCTTATGGTGAAAACGAAACAATCCAAGGATAAGAGACCCGATTTTTTGAGGGATCAGTCATCGGATAAAACAGAAAAGATTACGGGTAAAGACGTTTGGTTGGCAGTAACCTTGCGTCATGATCCATCACGCAAAGTATTTGGTTTTGCACTAATCGCCTTGAGTCTGATCATGGCAATCTCATTTGTTTCGTTTTTCTTCTCTTGGAATATGGATCAGAGTTTAATGTCCACCGATGATTGGGATTCATTCAATCAGTCTGGGAGTAGAGTTAGAAACTCAATGGGGTATTTCGGGGCATGGCTTTCGTATAAGTTTATTCACAATGGTTTTGGAATTGGTTCCTTTGCTTACTTGCCTTATGTTGCGCTGTGTGGTATGTATTTGCTCTTGGATTATCGACCTTTTTCATTATTGCGAATTCTAATCCATTCCATGTTGGTTGCGGTTTGGATTTCTTTATTCATGGGACTATTTCTTGGTATGTTTCCCTTGCTTGGAGGGGCTATCGGCTTTTTTAGCAATCAACTGATGAAAGAAAGTATCGGTTGGGTTGGAGCTTTTTTGGTTTTAGTTGGATATGGAGTAGCTTACAGTATATTCTTTTTAAATCTTAATCCATTTGCTCGAATTAAACTTAAGCAGTATCCCGAAGATGGATCGGATTACGATTCGGATTTTCATTCCGATAGCAATGCCGCGATTAAGGAGGAAGGCGAATTGGAAGAGCTTATTGAAGAGGAATACAAGGAAGAATATCCAGAGGAATCGTTGGAAGCCGAAATCATAGAAGATGACGAGGATACTCCATTAACGGCGGAACAATTGAATCAGATTTCAGTTAAAAAAGTGGTTGTAGATACACCCATGGAAGTAAATCTGCCAAATGGAGAAGACGAAAAGATTGAATCAAATCCTAAATTTCCTGTATCGGGTCCGTTGTTTGTTCCGGAAGTTGATTCCAAAGACACAAATCCCAAAATCAATGAAGGTAAGCAGGAAGAAGGAATGCAACAAATGGCCTACTCAGGTATTGATTTGTTGACCGAGAATAATTCCAGAAATACGGAGGATATATCCATCACAGACCCACCACCTATTTCGGCAGTTATTGAGGATGACAGTGGGTTTAAAATTGAAGATTTAACTTCTGCGGAGGAGGAAATGGTGGAAGAGAATACCGGGGATGTAACGTTGGAAAATGGAATGGAACGCAGAGGTTTGGATACCGTCTACGATCCAACCGCAGAGTTAAGTGCTTATAAATTTCCAACCTTGGATTTGATGACTGAATACGATGCCAAAAAGCAAGAAATTGATATGGTAGAGATTCAGGCTTCCAAGGACATGATTATTCAAACACTGGAAAATTATAAAATTGGGATTTCAAGTATAAAAGCAAGCGTTGGCCCAACCGTAACTTTGTATGAAATTGTACCTGCTCCTGGAGTAAAAATATCGAAAATCAAAAATTTGGAAGACGATATTGCTTTGAGTTTGGCCGCGTTGGGTATCAGAATTATTGCGCCGATTCCTGGTAAGGGTACTATTGGAATTGAAGTTCCAAATAAGAATCCGGAAATGGTGCCTATGCGCTCCGTGTTGGCTTCCAAACGCTTTCAAGAATGCGATTTTCAGTTGCCTGTAGTATTGGGCAAAACCATATCCAATGAGATTTATATTACCGATTTAGCAAAAATGCCTCACTTGCTAATGGCAGGTGCAACAGGACAAGGTAAGTCGGTGGGTTTAAATGCTATATTGGTATCATTACTATACAAAAAGCATCCCGCCTATGTGAAGTTTGTATTGGTAGACCCAAAAAAGGTTGAATTAACGTTATTCAACAAAATCGAACGCCATTTTCTAGCTAAATTACCCGGCGATGGAGAAGCGATAATTACGGATAATCACAAGGTAATCAATACGCTAAATAGATTGTGTGTGGAGATGGATAACAGATATAAGTTGTTGCAAGATGCGTTAGTTAGAAATATAATTGAATACAATGCGAAATTCTTGGCGAGGAAATTAAACCCCAACGAAGGGCATCGTTTCTTACCCTACATTGTGGTTGTAATTGACGAGGTGGCGGATTTGATGATGACTGCAGGTAAAGAAATTGAAACCCCGATTGCTCGATTAGCGCAGTTAGCTCGTGCCATTGGTATTCACCTTATATTAGCTACCCAACGCCCGTCAGTAAATGTAATTACGGGTATGATCAAAGCCAATTTCCCTGCTAGAATTGCTTTTAGGGTGACTTCGAAAATAGACAGTCGTACTATTCTTGATGCAAATGGAGCCGACCAATTAATAGGGAAAGGTGATATGTTGTACAGTGGGGGAAATGAAATGATCCGGTTACAATGTCCGTTTGTTGACACGCCCGAAGTGGAAAGAATTGTTGATTTTATTGGTGAACAACGGGCCTTCCCATTGGCCTACCAGCTGCCAGAAGTGAAAGAGGAAGGTGGAGTTTTAGGAGGTGAGGCATTTGATCCAAATGAACGGGACGACATGTTTGAAGATGCGGCACGAATTGTGGTATTAAACCAGGTAGGTAGTACATCGATGATACAGCGAAAATTAAAGATTGGGTATAACCGAGCAGGACGATTGATGGATCAATTGGAAGATGCAGGAATTGTTGGACCCAATAATGGTTCGAAAGCTCGACAAGTTTTATTACCAGATGAATACTCTTTAGAACAATTTTTACGAAATTTGAATGATTAAATTATCCATGCAGAAATTACGATTTATTTTAATGCTTGTGCTGTCAGGAATAGTTTCTGCAGTAAGTGCTCAAAACGACCCCAAAGCGGATGCCATTTTAAAGAAAGTTGCCAAGGTTTATCAATCTTACAGTACCATTAATGCAAATTTCGCTATAACTACCACACCGGTAACAGGGAAGCCTACAGTTGAGACCGGGACCATCTGGTTAAAGGGAAAGAAGTTTAAATTGAATTACGCAAATCAGGAGATTTTTTGTGATGGTTTATTTACCTGGACTTATAACAAAGATGATTTGGAGGTAATTAAAGAGAATTTTAAACTTCGCGACAATGCCATTACTCCCAACGAGATATTTACGATTTATAATAGAGACTTCAAAAGCAAGTTTGAGGGTCCAACCGTTAGAAACGGTAAAAGCTACGATGTAATAATGCTTAGTCCTAAGAAAAAAGTAAATTTTGCTTATGTAAAACTTGAGGTAGACAAAGCAAGTAATAAAATTCAGCGCGTAGTGCAGCATTTTAAAAATGGGACCGAAGTAGCGATAGAAATTAAATCATTGACTCCGAATACTGTCTTGGCTGATAATTTCTTTACATGGAACCAAGCTGCACATGCCGATGCTATTTTGGTTGATTTAACCAAGAAGAAGTAGGTTTATCCCCTTCTGCTGTTAACGAGAAACGAAGATGTTCAATTGCAGGTTAGTCGTACTATTGCTGAAAATATAATAACATAAAAAAAAGGGGCTTTGTAATTAGCCCCTTTTTTTTATAAATCTAACTCTGATTTTTTAAAATCGGTGTTAAATAATTTATTGAACGTAATTCTTGTTTTTAGGTGATTATTTACCACCTAACACTTCAAACATTTTCTTTCCAATTTCTGCTGGGCTTTCTACAACGTGAATACCGCATTCGCGCATGATTGCCATCTTTGCTTCGGCAGTGTCGTCTTTGCCACCAACAATCGCTCCTGCGTGACCCATACGTCTTCCTGGAGGGGCTGTTTGACCAGCAATAAATCCAACTACTGGTTTTGTTCCATGCTCTTTAATCCAACGAGCCGCTTCTGCTTCCATACCACCACCGATTTCACCAATCATCACAATGCCTTTGGTTTCAGGGTCATTCATAAAGAACTCAACTGCTTCCTTCGTGGTAGTACCAATAATTGGGTCTCCACCAATTCCGATCGCTGTGCTCTGCCCTAATCCCAATTTGGTTAATTGATCAACGGCTTCGTAGGTTAATGTTCCGGATTTGGAAACTACACCAATACTACCTTTTTTGAAGATAAATCCGGGCATGATTCCGATTTTAGCCTCACCAGGAGTAATAATACCTGGGCAGTTAGGACCAATTAAGGTGCAATCATGGCCTTTGATATATTCACGAACGGTAACCATATCTTTAGTTGGAATACCTTCGGTGATACAAACGATAACTTTAATACCTGCTTCAGCAGCCTCCATAATAGCATCCGCTGCAAATGCGGGTGGAACAAAGATGATAGAGACATTTGCACCAGCTTCATTAACCGCATCTTTAACGGTATTGAAAACGGGTCTGTCTAAATGCAAACTACCGCCTTTACCGGGTGTCACACCACCAACAACGTTGGTTCCATATTCAATCATTTGTTGGGCGTGAAATGTACCTTCGTTTCCAGTGAAACCTTGTACAATTACTCGGGAGTCTTTGTTTACCAGAATACTCATAAAAATTGTTGCGCGAAAATAACCTACATTGA
>JACCDW010716856.1_pt1 | contig 20333 bp, 17 predicted proteins | sample 7449781 | NCBI WGS metagenome assembly JACCDW01 (sample SAMN15323449, study PRJNA562643) | freshwater metagenome | isolation source: river surface water | place: USA:Blue River Watershed | collected 2017-08-18
GGTTGAGAATGCGTTTACGCATGTATTCTTCTAAGAGCAAGTTCAAGAGCAAGTGCAAGAGCAAGTAGGTTTTCGTTAAACATCCACCCCGCACCCCTTTTAAAATGGTTAATGGTGAATTGTAAATGGTTAATGGCGTTTATCTAGACTTCGCTCGTGCCCTGAAGCGAAAGCCACGAGCATAGTTGAGAACCAATTTCTTTCTGTTTCATTGGTTGCTTCTCTGCGCCCTTTGCCTTCTAAAAGTGCAGCGCCTTCCTGGCGTTATCAAAAACGCTTCATATACATCCTAATAAAATTGAAGTAAAATAATTTCGTGCGCGCCACATCCTTCAACCTGTTCATAATGCCTTTAAAAAGTTCTGAGTGGATGGTGGTTATTCTTTATGGTTCTTCTATAAATTGAACTGGTATTTTGATGAAGAAAATAAGTCCACTTTTTATTCTAGTGTTACTTCCGCTGTGGTCGGCTGCACAAAGTGACAGCACGGTGCAACAGCACACGCGAGAGCTCCGTGAACACAATCGATTGCTTAAGACCTTGTTTGATTCGATTCATAACATACGGGTGCATATTGGTAAGATTGACGAGGACCTTTCGCTCACTGGCACGCGCATTGTGTCGCGTGATGAGCATGAAAACGACGCCCCGCAAATAACAATAGGAGGCTATGTGTGTACGTACTTTGCACTTTACAACGACACGGCAGATGGCAACCGTTTTCAAAAATTTCCCACGGCTGGACCACAATCGAATGCTTTTGCCCTCAACCTCGCACAACTCAGCGCAAAGTACACATCTAAGAACGCGCGGGCAGCACTCACCATGCACTATGGCGATATGCCACGCAGCGTGTGGTCGCCGATATACAATTACGTTCAAGAGGCTAATGTTGGCTTACGCCTCTATAAAAAATTATGGCTGGATGCCGGTTTATTCAGAACCCACATCGGTTTAGAAAGTATACAACCCCGCGAAAACATTGCCTCTGGGGTGGCTGTAGCTACTTTTTTTGAACCTTACTACATGTCCGGCGCCAAACTCACCTACGTGGCCACCGACAAACTCACTATGCAACTCAATGCCTTCAATAGTTTCAATGGCTTTTTAGAAAATAACTACCAGAAAGCGGTTGGTTTCAGCACCATGTATGAACCCAATTCCAAATTTAGTCTCACCTTCAATACCCTCTGGAACGACGACACCCCCGATGGGGTACAACCCAAGCAAGGTCGGCTGTACAACAATTTGTACATGGTTTACAAAAGTTCACGTTGGACGTTGGGCGCTGAACTCAACTATGGATTACAACAACACACCAGTATTAGTAGCAAGGACAAAACGGCTCAGATGTACAGTGGATTATTCCTCGCCAAGTACAAAGTCACCTCAACCTATTCGCTTTATGGACGCGTAGAGCACTTCAGTGATCCGGATGAAATTTTAACTGGTCCCGAGTTTAACCAAAACAAGAAACTCATTGGTCTCAACATCAGCGGTGGCACCGTAGGTATGGAGTACAAGTACAAACCCAATTCTTACCTGCGCATGGAATCGCGTTACTTGCTAACACATGGTACCGATGAAAAAATATTTTACAGAAAACAAGAATCTTCTAACAACCGCTCAGAGCTCTTGATTACGTTTGGCATTTGGTTTTAAACTCACTTTATGAATAGCAAATTACCGCACGCAGGCACCACCATCTTTACAGTTATGAGCGCGTTAGCGCGCGAACACCAAGCGGTGAATGTGTCGCAAGGTTTTCCCGATTACGAACCTACTGCAGAATTGCTCGAGCTGGCGAATAAATACTTAATGGGTGGCTACAACCAATACGCCCCCATGCCGGGAGCGTTGGCATTGAGAGAAACGATAAGTCAACTGGTGACAAACTGTTATGGCGCGTCTCCCGACCCTGATAAGAACATTACCATTACTGCAGGTGCCACTCAAGCCTTGTATACGGCACTTGCCACGCTCGTGCACCCTGGAGATGAAGTCATCGTACTAGAACCCGCCTACGATTGTTACGTTCCTGCCATTCTTGTTCATGGTGGTGTGCCTGTTTTTAGCCGCTTACGTGAACCCGATTTTTCAGTTGATTGGCAAGATGTTAAACAAAAAATCACCAAGCGCACACGGGCTATAATTGTGAACTCACCACATAACCCGACTGGCGCCATTTTCTCTGCTACTGATTTGCAAACACTTGCCGAATTAGTGAGCGATTATGGGATTTATGTGATTAGTGATGAAGTGTATGAACACATGGTATTTGATGAGCGACCACATGCTTCGGTGCACCGCCATGCAGCACTGAGAGACCATGCGATTGTTGTCTCTTCTTTTGGTAAGACCGTGCATGCTACCGGTTGGAAAATCGGTTATATCTGTGCCCCGGAGAAATTAACTGTGGAGATTCGAAAGATACACCAGTTCTTGGTATTTGCCGTGAACCACCCCTTGCAATTAGCCTTAGCCGATTACCTCCGTGTCCCCGAACGCTACAAACACATACACGGCTTCTACCAACGCAAGCGCGATTTATTGCAACGTGAATTGGCCAATAGCCGCCTAAAACTGCTCCCTTGCGCTGGTTCGTATTTTCAATTAGTAGATTATCGGGCCATTGCAAATGAGCGGGATACCGACCTGGCGGTGCGATTAACAAAGGAAAATCAACTCGCCACCATTCCACTTTCAGTGTTTTACCACGACCAATACGACCCGCACTTGTTGCGCATTTGTTTTGCCAAACAAGATGCCACCATAAAAAAAGCCGCAGAGATACTCCGCGGCCTATAATGATAAAAGGTAAAAAACAATTACTCGATAGTACCGTTGCGTTGCGCTTCCTTACGGTAGCGTGCCAGGCGGGTGGTCCAATAAACCAAAATAAATAAAATAAGACACCAGATGATGACATTCGGACCATGTCCAAGTACTTTCATTCCTTTAAAAATCCATTGGAAGAAACGACCAGTTCCTTCAAAAATATCGGTCCAGGTTATCATCAGCATTTTCATGACTGTATATTTTGTAAGTTTATCCCACAAAAATAACAATTTTTACAAAAGAAAAAAAGGTGTTTGCAGGCTTGCTAAATAAGGGTCTCAGGGGCAGCCTGGTACTACTCATCAGTTTTTTCACGGTAATGGCCGTGCTTACGCGGCTTTCGCCCTATTCTATCGAAAACATTACCTATCCGAATATTTTTTTCAACTACTTGGCTAACACGGTTACAAATGAGTCCTTCATACTGCTCATTAACTGCCTTTTTATCGCCATTAGTGCCGCTCTGCTGAACATGTTGTGTGTAAAAGAGGAGGTTTCAGATAAACAAAACTATCACCCGGTGTTCCTTTACCTTGTAATTGCCTTTAGCACCGTTAATGCCAACCAATTGCAGCCGATGCTTTCGGCCAATCTTTTCTTATTCTTTGCGTTTTACCGGTTAATGGGCACCTACCGCTCGGAGTATGCGCACAACCGTATTTTTGAAGGGGCTTTTTGGTTAGCGCTCTCCTCCTACTTCACCATCTCCTCAATTACTTGGATTCCGGTGTACTTTATTGGGTTATCCGTATTGCGCCCCTTTGTTTGGCGTGAATGGATTATTGCTTTGATGGGCCTATTGGCCCCTGTTGTGATGTACGAGTCGCTGGCCTACCTCAGCGATTTTAACAACGGGTACTTATGGGAAGCTGCCGGTTTCTATTTCACCCACATGAAAATGCCGGCCTTGAGTGAATACTACTTGTTTGAGATAATTCTACTCACTGTTTTATTCATTTTTGCCCTGATGCAAAACTTGGCCTTTGGTTTGGGTAATACCGTAAAAAAACAGCGGGCTAAAACGCTTTTGATTTGGTTGATCGTATTTAGTATTCCACAAATGTTTGAAGCGGGCGCCAACTCGTCTACGCTACTGCTCTCGTTTGCTATGCCGGTTAGTCTATTTACGGGTGATTTGTTATTTGGCATTCGTCAGAAAAAAATCACCAATACCTTGCTGGTATTAATTCTTATGGCTGCCGCTATTGTGGTGTGTGGCAAATTTGGTTGGTTATAAAGCAACAACACTAAAAAGGCCAGGTGTCCTAAACGTTTTACTAACTATTTACCTAAACGTAAATCTAAACGTGTACCTAAACGTTAAGAACGGCGTCATTGCAATTGAAAAAGTTTTTTAAAAAGACTGGCGAAAAAGTACAGCGTAAGTGCAGGCTTAAGGACAGAAGCGGCAGCTCTTCGCCTACCGCAATTAGCAAATTAAAGCAGGCAGGGCTCTTCCCTTTTTTTGGGAGAGACCCTGCCTGCGCTTTCTAAATTTGCTTATTGCGGGGGGTGAAGACTATAGCGGATGGCCTGACCCCGCAGCAAAAGGGCCTTTACCCAAAATAAGGTCGCCCTTTTGTGCGGGGGTAAGCCCCCAATGGTCGTCAACAAATTAATTCAATTTTGCTAATGCCTCGTTCAAACGGGTTGTTACCTCGTCCTTGCCCATGAGCGCCAACATATCGAACAATTGCGGACCGCCAGCTGCTCCTGTTACCAATACGCGCAACAATTGCATGTCGCCCTTACCATTGGTAGCTTCTACAGCGTGGAAGGTTTCGGTGATGGCTGATGTGGTCCAACTGCCGAGTGCATTAAATTGGCCAGCTAGCGCGTGCATAAATGCTTTGGAGGTATCGTTCCACTTCTTGGTCATTACCTTTTCGTCGAATGCCGCAGGGCGAATGAATAAGTACTTACCATGGTCCCAAAACTCATGCACGAATTGCACTTTTTCTTTCACAAGGCGACAAAATTCAACGAGGTAAGTCATGTCGCGTTCAAACCCTTTTTCTTTTAAAATAGGCTCGAAAGCGGCCGCCAATTCAGCATCTGACTTTTTACGCAGGTACTGTTGATTGAACCACTTTGCCTTTTCGGGATCAAATTTTGCACCACTTTTGTTCACGCGTTCGAAATCAAAAATGGCAGCCATTTCATCCACTGTAAAAATTTCTTGGTTATTCCCAGGGTTCCAACCGAGCAATGCAAGGATGTTGACAAACGCTTCGGGATAGTAACCCGCCTCTTTGTAACCCACGAATGGCGCAGACTCACGTGGATCGGTCCAACTCAACGGAAACACAGGAAAGCGCGACTCACGTTTAGAAATTTTACCGTTTCCATCGGGATTCAAAATCAAGGGAAGATGCGCCAACTTTGGCATGTCGTTTTCTAAACCAAGATACCGGTAGACCAAAATATGCGCCGGTGCACTTGGCAACCATTCTTCACCCCGCACGGCGTGCGAAATTTGCATTTCAATATCGTCGACAATATGCGCTAAGTGATAAGTAGGCATACCATCGCTTTTCAACAAAACCTTATCGTCTACTTGCGATGAGTTCACCACCACCCAACCACGGATGATGTCGTGAAAACGAATTTCTTCGTTGCGCGGTACTTTCAAACGAATCACATACTTCTCACCACTATCAAGAAGGCGTTTCACTTCGTCTTCAGGCAAAGTGAGAGAATTGCGCATGCTTTGACGCGTAACTGCGTTGTATTGCGGCGCCGCCACCTTAGCGGCTTCAAGACGCTTGCGCATGCTTTCGAGTTCATCAGAAGTATCGAATGCATAGTACGCATGGCCGCCTGCTATTAACTGATCGGCATACTTGCGGTAAATGCCAGAGTCTTTGCGTTCACTTTGACGGTACGGCGCATGCGGGCCATCGCCAAAACCAACGCCTTCGTTAGGCGCAATACCGCACCACTTGAGGGCATTGACAATGTATTGTTCTGCCCCTTCAACAAAGCGCGTTTGATCGGTATCTTCGATTCGTAAAATAAAATCGCCATTATGCCTTTTGGCAAACAAATAATTAAATAAAGCAGTACGAACGCCACCCATGTGTAACCCACCTGTGGGACTGGGCGCGAACCTAACACGTACACGTTTTTCCATTTTGCAAAGATAGGTGAATTGTTCTATTTTAGAGGCATATGGCGCAGAGTGATTTTTTTGATCAAGTGTATCAAGTGGTGCGATTAGTACCTAAAGGTCGGGTGACGAGTTACGGCGCCATTGCTGCCTATTTAGGGGCGAAATCTTCTTCGCGATTGGTAGGTTATGCCATGAATGGATCGCATCAGCAAAACCCGCCAGTGCCAGCCCACCGCGTTGTGAACCGAAAAGGATTACTAACCGGAAAGGTGCATTTTGCACACCCCCATCAAATGCAGGAATTGCTCGAAGCTGAAAACATTCGGGTGGTAAACGACCAGGTGCAAGATTTCGAGAAATTATATTGGGACCCCGCCATGGAACTCGCTATCTAACGCCTAATTTTTTGGAGGAAGCAGTAATTCATACCGGTCTAAACCTTCGCAGTACCCATCTTTTTCAATGCTGATGCATTCAAAGCCAATTTTTTCGAAAAAGGGCCAAGAATGTTGTGTGGTATCCATCGCTTGAACGGCCTGTGGAAAGGCTTTAGCGGCGTGCTGCATGCGGTACTGAATAAAATATCGACCAAATCCCATGCGGTGCAAGTCGTTTCGAACCAAGCCCCAGGTGAAGCGCACCATGTTACGTTGCGGATCAAAATAATAACCGCCGCAACCGATGATTTGATCCTTTTCTTCAAGCACGAAGTATTGGTCATGCGCAGGTGCAGGATAAGTGCGGCGATCGAGCCAATCAATAAAATCGGTTAATTCATGAGGGGCAAAAAAACGGGGCATGTTCGATTCAAACATACGCACGCACGTACTTTTATCGCTCGATTGGTAGTCTCTAACGTTCATTAATCAAATATCTGATAAAGTTGAATGCAAAAAAAAAGGGGAACAAAAAATTGTCCCCCTTTTACCACACAAACATTCACTAGTAATCGAGATCACCGTATTCAATCTTCTTGCGGGTAATCTTTGCAATAAGATTGAGGATGATAAAGAAAAACGGAACGTACATTAAAATACTTGGCAATTCATACGCTTTGAAAAGGATGATCGATTTGCGTTTCAAGCGCTCGGCGATCAAGTACATCGATGGAATGAGCAACAAGGTGAGCAAGGTCGCAAAAATCAATCCATAAATCATGGTCCAGCTTAAAGGACCCCAGAACACCACGCTATCACCACCGAGGAAGATGTGAGGATTGAGTTCAGAGAACAGCGTTTCAAAATTAATGTTCAACCCTACAGCTAGAGGAATAAGTCCTAAAATAGCTGCAATGGCAGTGAGCACAACAGGTGTGATACGCGTACGTCCAGCCTCAACCGCTGCATCGTACAGGCGCATACCGCCACTGCGCGCAAACTCAGCAAACTCAACAAGGAGGATACCATTTCGCACCACAATACCACCGAGTGCAATAATACCCACACCGGTCATAACGATACTCATGTCCATTTTGAAAATACTTACGCCAATAAGCACCCCAATGATACTGAACAAAATTTCAGAGAGAATGATCAACGGTTTACCCAGTGAATTGAACAAGCCAACGAGCACGAGTAACATCAAGCCGACTGCAATTAACATAGCGCGACCGAGGAAACCAGCTGTTTCAGCCTGATCTTCTGATTGTCCACCAAATTTAACTACTACATCTCCCTTCGCTTTGTAGTTACCTAATTCACGTTGCACTTTAGCGGCCACTTCGTTGGCGTTGTAACCACCTTTTACGTCAGACGATAAGGTGATGATGCGTTGGTTGTTTTTACGTTTGATACCGGCATAGGTGTATTCATACCGAATATCGCAAACAGCAGAAAGAGGAATACTTCTAACCATACCACCGAGGTTCATATCACGGAACACGATTTTAAGGTTACGAATTGTTTCAATGTCTTGGCGTTGATCTAATTTAAACCTCAACATAACCGGGTATTCATCGTCTACATCTCTGAATTTGGTGGCCTCAGCGCCATACACGGCATTACGGATTTCCATGGCCAATTGCCCAGTACTCATGCCTTCGCGTTGAACACGTTCTCGGTCGAAGTCAAACACTATTTCAGGCTTGTTGCTTACAAAGTCGGACTTGAGGATGTCCATTCCTTCGATTTTTTTCGCAACTAAGAAATTTTTAACCCGTGTAGAATTTTCGACCAATTCATCAAAATTATCACCGGTGATTTCGATAGTGATAGGTTTTGCTTGTGGCGGACCCGCCTGTTCTTGGTTGACGGTTATTTCAACCCCTGGCAAGTCCCACTTCAATGCTTGAAGATTCTTCAAGTATTCTGCAGTAGAGGCCCCGTGGCGTTTTTCAAACTCAACAAAGTTGATGGCAATTTTACCTTTGTTTGGATAAGCATTTTGATCGCCATCCCGTGGGTCAGTAACCCCAATGGTTACATTGGAAATCATCGATTCAACAATAGGGTCATCTTGTTTAATGACTGTATACACCTTTGACTCCACCTTTCGCATGGTTTCATTGGTTACTGCAGGGTCGGTGCCTTCAGGCAATTTCACGTACACATAAATATTATTGGGATCGCCCGAAGGGAAGAACACAATTTTAGGAGTGCGTGCTGAGAACAGCATAAATGAAAAGATGAACAGGCCCAATACGATAAACAGCGTGCGGTATGGACGTTTTAAGCACCATTCCAAAATTTTCACATACCGGTTAATGAATGCTGGCCAAACGCGGAACTGCCAAGCTTCAATAATTTTGTAAAGCCACATCCGGTGAAGCAAGAGGAAAAGACCCAGGAACACCACAAAATTTCCAATAGCATGGTGACCGCTCAAGTGAGAGATTAAGGCCACTAAACCGTATAATAATAATTGCAAGCGACCCTTTCTAGTAATACGTCCATGATCAACCGCCTCTTCTTCATGTGTTTTCATGAAGTCAACAGCAAAAACCGGATTGATGATATAAGCTACAAACAACGATGCAAGCAAGGAAATTATCAGTGTAATTGGCAAGAAGTACATGAATTTACCGATGATGCCGGTCCAGAACGCCAACGGAATAAATGGAGCCAGCGTGGTAATAGTTCCCGATAACACTGGCAGGAATACTTCACCAGCAGCCATTTTAGCAGCAGTTTTTATATCGCGTTTACCATTCGCAAATAAACGGTGGGTATTTTCGATTACCACAATCGCGTCATCGACTACAATACCCAATGCGAGTAAGAAGGCGAAGAGCACAATCATATTAAACGAGAAGCCGATGGATGGCATGACCATAAAGGCAATGAACATCGAGAGCGGTACCGACAAGGCTACGAACACGGCATTGGTAACACCCATAAAGAACATGAGCACCACGGTTACAAGAATAAAGCCGATGATGATGGTATTAATCAAATCGTGAAGGGTCACCTTAGTACGAGCACTTTGGTCACCGCTGATCGAAACCTCCAAACCTTCAGGTAAGGCGGTTTTCTTCATTTCAGCAATGTTCTTTTGGATTTTCTCAGCAGCCTCGATCAAGTTTTCACCTGAGCGTTTAATAACGTTCAACGTTAGCACATTCTTCCCCTTTGTGCTCGAGTAACTTTCCTTTTCTTTAAAACCATCTACAACGGTAGCGATATCTTTAATGAAGAGTTTAGCACCTACGGCCGACGTTACAACGATGTTTTCGATTTCGGAAGGCGTTTTAAATTCGCTTTTCACACTCAAGGTAGGTTTCATCCCGTTTAACGGCACGTTACCACCAGTAATGGTGAGGTTCTCGCCTGATATGGCGCGTTGAATATCCATCATGGTCAACTGTGCTGCCTGCATTTTGTAAGCATCGATATTGACCTGGATTTCGCGATCGAGTGCCCCAACGATTTTAACTTCGTTGATTTCCTTTAATCCTTCGATGCGATCTTGAATGTCCTCTGCATATTTTTTCAACTGTTTAAGGTCGTAGTTACCCGCCACGTTGATATACATAATCGGAATTTCAGAGAAAGCAATCTCCTTGATCATTGGTTCACGCGTAAGCGTTGTTGGCATTTCTCCACGCGCCGCATCTACCGCATCCTTCACCTTTTGTTTCGCAATTTCAACATCCACCGATGTATGAAATTCAACAATGATAACCGATACATCTTGTAGGGACGTACTGTTGAATTTTTTAATACCTGAAACCGACTTCAACCGTTTTTCAATCGGGCGGGTAATCGTGTTTTCGATATTGGTAGGTGAGTTACCCCCGTTTACTGTATTGATATAAATAGTAGGGACAGTAATATCTGGGAAATTCTCTTTAGGCAATGAATTATAGGTCATTATACCCACGATCGAAATAATAATCGTTAGCAGGTACACCGTTACCTTATTATCAATAGCCCAACTTGAGGGTTTAAATTCTTTAATCTTATCAATCATGACTCGATAGTTCAGTTGTGAGTGATTATTTCTTTACAATTACTTTATCCCCGTCGTTTACTAAATCGTAACCTTCAGTAATAATTTGGTCACCTGCTTGAATACCGCTGGCAATAAGGGCTAAACCGTTGTATTCACGGCTAATGAGGATACTGTGTTTAACAGCACGGTCTTTTTCAACCACCATAACGTACGATTCAGTAGTGCCTTTTTGAATGTATTTCACAGGAATTACTAATTCGGGTTTCTCAGAGGTATAATCATTGATGCGCAAACGTGCTACCATGTTCGGGTGGTACTCCTTGGTATTATCGAGACCCGCTTCAACCCCAAAGGTTCTTGTTACCGCATTAATAGCCCGTGATACGTGTGTTAATTTTGTAACAGCAGAATCATTTACATCGGGGAAGTACACCAAAACCTCGTTGCCGCCTTTTACTTTGGACATGTAATGTTCTGCCACATCCGCTTTAATTTTCAAGGTATTGAAATTAATCACGTTGATTGCTGGAACACCTGGCGCAATGGCTTGCCCGATTTTAATATTCACCCCATCCACGGTACCGTCGATTGGTGAAATGATTTTTGACATCCGAATTTGTTCTTGTAGCGCTGAAATATTGGCTTCCATGCTTTCTTTTTGTGTTTTAGACTGCAGGTACTGCACTTCTGAACCAATTTTCTGTTCCCACAAATTCTTTTGCTTTTCATACAATTGCGTAAGCAGCGATAAATTGGTTTGCATGGCCACCAATTGTTGCTGTGCCGCGCGCGAATCTGTTTCGGCCAATACCTGACCCTTCGTTACTCGGTCACCTGCTTTTACATTGATACGTACAACGGTTCCGGGAATTTCACTTGAAAGCGATACACTTTCGTCCGCATCCACTTTACCAAGAATTTCAACATACGTTCTGAAGGTTTCTGGTGTAGCATCTGTTACACTAACTTCAAGTGCACGCTCTTCTGACGTGGTGTCTGTCTTTGCCAATTCTGCCTCTAAAGCAGCTATCTTGGTTTCAATTTCAGACTTTTCTTTTCTCAATTTATCCAGTTCTGCCTTCTTATCAGGCGCCTTACAAGCCACCAAAAGTGTTACGAGCAAAATGAATATTCCTGACTTTTTCATATATGTGTTCATTGTCTTGATAGATTACTTAATTAATGTTCCTTGTGCTTTGAGATAATCGATTTTAGCCACTAACATGTCGTACATGGCATTGTAATAATTGGTTTGCGCTTCTTTAAGTGAGGCTTCTGCATTCACTACTTCGAGATTGCTGCCAACACCGGCTTGGAATTTCTTTTGAGCCACATCGGCTACTTTTAATGCCAATTCCAAATTCTTCTTTTGAATTTTCAATGAATAATAGGCATTGTTGTAAGAAATGGCTGCAACAGTTGATTCTAATTGACCAGCTTGTTCAAGGTTTTGAAGAATGTTCATGTTCTTCTGCGACTCAATGCGGGCTTGTTGAATGCGATTATGTCGTTGTAGTCCATCAAACACATTCACATTGAGTGTTATACCCACTAACGCTACTTTGAACCACTGTTTGGTGACGTCGTTTTTATCGAAGCTCAACAAGTTAAAGGTGTTGCGCTGTGCATTGAATTGGTAAGCGCCATAAGCTGCCAAGGTTGGCAAGTAACCATACTGTAAGCGTTTTACGTTAAGGTCGAGCATGTCCTGGTTGGCTTGAAGCAGGCGGTAATCGGGACGTTGACTGATGTTGTTGGTTGGAATGAGTTCTTGAATTTGATCCACATCAATATTCAATGAATCTAACAAGGTAATTTCCGAATCCAGTTTATACCCCATCTGGAATTTCAGAAGTGTTTCCGACAAACCAATCAACCGTTTTACTTTTTCGAGTTCGGTTAAAAGATTGTTGAACTGCACTTCTAAACGTTGCGCATCAATTTGCTCGGCGAATCCTTGGCCATAATATGCCTTGGTATCATCCATCGCCTTTTTTAACCGCGTAATATTTGCTTCAAGCAATTTAATGCGATCGCGGTTAACCAAGACGTTGTAATACGCTTTGGAAACGTTAGCAGCAATGTCAGACTTGGTGCGGTCGAGACTAATACGCGACAAACTCATGAATTGATCAGACGCTTTTAATCCGAAGATATAATCGCTGCTAAAAATCAATTGCGAGGCACTAAAGCCGGCAGTTGAGTTGTACTTGGTACCGAACTTAACGGGAATGTAGCTACCCGCAGGTGCTCCAAAAATTTCACCCGGCAATAACGATGTAGGAATGTTAATATAGTCCTTAAGGTCTATACTACCGCTTACTTGCGGCAATCCTAAACCGGCAATTTCGCGCTTTTTGTATAGCGCATTCTGCTGGTCCAGTTCCGCATTTTTAAAACTCGGACTGTTCTTCACGGCATAATCGATAGCCTGCTGAAGGGTGAATCCGTTTTTACCCTGATCTTGCGCGTTCCCCCTTGTAATAACAAGGGCAAATAAGAACGCGATACACATTTTTGATGTTGACATAGTAACAGATTATTCTTCTTCCTGTATTTTCTTATAATGATTAAAAAGCTTGTGCCCCTTGACGGTACTGATGCTGCAAACAAACATGTCGAGCAATAATTCGTTTGTTTTATGCATACTTATTTTGTCAAAAGAGAAGTAATTCCCAAACATAAGCATGTCTATTTGTGCCATTCTGTACTTTGCCACGAAATCCGGGTCGAGGTCCGGACGGTACAGCCCCAACTTAATACCCGCTTTAACGTTGTCGGCCACAGAATCACACCCCCATTCCTCCTTAAACTTTTGGAACTTTTTGTACATGTTGGCATAAAACTTCTGCAAATCAGCGAAAAACACCGGATTGATGTTCTTCATCATCGACTCCATACCCTTAGTAATCAACATAATTTCGTTGATCGGGTCCTTGGCTTCCTCCCTTGCTTTTTCAAACATCTCCCGATTGGCCACCAATTGTACGTCGAACAATTTTGACACCAAATCGTCCTTTTCTTTGAAATACTGATAGATGGTTTTCTTCGACATGCCAAGCTCCTTGGCAATATCATCCATCGTCACGTTCCTTATTCCATAACGAAAAAACAAGTGTAATGCGGTGTGCTGTATTTTCTCTTGAATGTCCATTTTTCGCGACGCAAAACTATGGAAACTTTAAATGTCTTGCAAGTTTCCAAGAGAAATTATATTTTTTTTGCATCTTTATCGCTTATGGAGAACAAGGTTAATAGTCGGTGGAAAAAGTTCCGTTTGTTCCTTCGCCGCCGTTACCGGCTCGTAATCTTAAATGACAACACCTTTGCCGAAAGCTTGTCCTTGAAGCTCTTTCCCTATCAGTTTATCATACTGATCCTAGCCGTTACTATAATTATGACAACCGCTGTAATCAGTTTAGTCGCCTTTACGCCCTTGCGGGAGTATATTCCCGGATACGGTGATGTTTCTGACAGGAAGGCCATTCTGAATTTAACGCTCCGCACCGACTCCTTAGAACAGCTCATAAGCGAAAGGGATTTATACGTTGAAACGGTTTTAAAAGCCATGAAGGAACAAGTGGAAACGCAAACCCCTCGTCCCGCCCGCGACACCACGGCTCACCACAAATTACCTGCAACACCTGGTAAAAATGAAGCCGAATTTCGAGAAGAGTATGAAAAAGGGAGGGACGATCAAAGTTATGCAGTAGCCCGTTTAAAGTATAAGGGGTTAACAGACTTCGTTTTCTTTCCGCCAGTTAATGGTGCCATTTCAGCCATTTTCGACTTGAGAAGTGGACACAGGGGATTAGACATTGTGACCAAACCCGACGAAACCATTAAAAGCACATTAGATGGAACAGTTATTTACGCCGGCTTTTCCTCAGCAGAAGGAAATGTTATAAGTATACAACACAATAATAATTTGGTTTCGGTTTACAAGCATTGCGCAAAAGTCATAAAGTCTTCTGGCGAACGTGTAAAATCTGGAGAAGTTATTGCTATTGTGGGTAACACCGGAGAAAAGAGCACTGGTCCGCATTTACACTTTGAATTGTGGTTCAACGGTAGTGCCATTAATCCTCGCGAATTCATTGCTTTTTAAGGATGTCACCCAATTACCTGTTGCCAAAACGGTCAGAGAGGTTAATCACCCGTTTACTAACATCGAACGATGTAGAGGCCTTAGTCGAATTGTTTCAGGACGCCCATTACACGCGTTTCTTGCCATTTCAAGCGCTATCTTCACCAGAAGAAAAAGCCGCCTACTTCTTAACTCGTCAATTAACACGTTACCAAGAGGGCACCTTTGGTTTACATGCATTAATTGATTTACAGACTCAACGTTTTGTGGGCACTTGCGGACTTTTGAAACACACGATAAACGGTGTTGTAGAAACAGAAATAGGTTATCATTTATTTAAAGATTGTCAAGGCAAAGGCTATGCTACCGAAGCGGTCCAATTATTTTTGAATTTTGGTTTCACAGAAACATCGGCAAACACCATTATTGCGCTTATTGACCCCAACAACCACACCTCCCGTGCTGTTGCTCACCGCTGTGGTTTTAAAGAAGAAAAGCTGATTACGATAGAGCGTGAAACACTACTCATCCACCGCTTGCATAAAAACAACTTTCTGCCCTAACTGGCAAGGACCATCATTAACAATCCAACATTAACAATTCCATCGGCGTTTGCCCCTATCTGTGTAATCAAACAACGTAACTTCGTTAGATGCTCCATTACATTGGCAAAAAATTAATTTATGGTGTGCTGGTCCTCTGGGGGGTCATCACTACCATTTTCTTTTTGTTCAATGTGCTGCCAGGCGACCCCGCCACCGTTATGTTGGGAGAAAGAGCCAGTCAAGAGGCCATTGCAGCCATTCACAAAGATCTCGGCACCAACCAACCGCTTGCCCTGCAATACTTAGCCTATCTCAACGACGTGTCCCCTCTATCAGTGCACGAAACAACTAACACTGAAAGTTTTTGGTACTTGCGTAGCGATCGTTATACCTGGCTTCCCCTCTTTAAATTGGGGGCACACCGTGCCATTGTTTTAAAATACCCCTACTTAAGAAGAAGTTACATTACCAAACGTAACGTTTCAGACATTATTCGTCAGACCCTGCCCGAAACTGCCGTGCTAGCAGTAGCAGCCATGCTTATTGCTACGGTAGTGGGCATTTTTTTAGGGGTGGTCTCTGCCGTAAAAAAAGACACCTGGTTGGATAAAACCATTTTTGTGTCAGCCACCGTTTTCGGCATCAGTGCCCCTTCTTTCTTAGTTGGGTTGATGATTGCCTGGTTGCTCGGATATGTATTGTCTTCTATCACAGGCTTATCGCCGTCTGGCAGCCTTTATGAAATTGACGCGTGGGAAGGGCCGCAACTCAGCCTTAAAAATTTAATATTACCTGCTATTACACTTGGCATTCGTCCCCTTAGTATCATTATTCAATTAACCCGTAGTTCTATGTTGGATGTTTTGTCGCAGGACTTTATTCGCACAGCGCGCGCCAAAGGGTTGAGCGAACGCACGGTTGTTTACAAACACGCCTTGCGCAATGCCTTAAATCCAGTGGTTACCGCAGTATCCGGATGGTTTGCGAGTTTGTTGGCTGGTGCTGTTTTTGTGGAAAAGATTTTCAATTGGAAGGGGATTGGCAACGAAGTCGTGGAGGCTCTCAACAACAACGATTTGCCCGTAGTAATGGGTGCTACACTGGTTTTTGCTGTTATATTTGTAATCATCAACAGCTTGGTCGACATCCTATACGGTGTACTCGATCCACGCGTGAGAATTAATTGACATGAGTAGAAAAAAAATTGCCGCTGCCAATTGGAAAATGAACCTCAGCTATACGGAGGCGTCGACGTTACTGGACCAACTGCTAGAGGTTTGTCCCACTAACGCCATAAATAAAATCATCTGTGCTCCTTTTCCATACCTGCATTTGTGCAGTGAAAAAATAGCGGGCCGTATCGACTTCAGTGTTGGTGCTCAAGATTGCAGCGCCCATGCCAAGGGCGCTTACACCGGTGAAACGTCGGCTGCGATGATAACCTCTTGTGGCGCATCGTACGTTATTGTTGGTCACAGCGAACGAAGAACTTATCACCGTGAAAGTAGTGAACACTTGTTAGGCAAGATCCATCAAGCATTTAGTGCCAATCTAAATGTGATTTTTTGCATTGGCGAGGTACTTGCTCAGCGCAAGGCTGGCGAACACAAGGACGTGGTCGTTAATCAATTGCTCGAGGTTTTATCAGGATTAGGAAAAGAACATATATCCAAGTTAACATTAGCCTACGAACCCGTTTGGGCTATTGGCACTGGCGAGACCGCTACACCGGAGCAGGCCCAAGAGATGCATGCGATTATCCGGAATCAAATGAACGCTATGTTTGGGGATGAAGGAGGGCAAGTAGCCATCTTGTACGGAGGCAGTTGTAATGCTAAAAACGCAAAGGAACTGTTTGCATGCAATGACGTGGATGGCGGATTAATTGGCGGTGCCAGTTTAATTGCCGACGATTTTGCAACCATAACCACTTCGTTCTGATGGGATATACCGCTTGGCACTTTACTGTGAATCCATCTCAACCCGGAAGTGAGATTTTAATGGCTTGCATTGGTGAGTTGGGATTCGACACCTTTCAATCGACTGACGAAGGTTTCACCGCATGGATTGATGCGAGTTTGTCGGATCAGGTGCAATTAGATGAACTGACGTTTGAGGATTTCACCTACAGCGTGAAAAAGGAATCCGTAGAAACCATCAACTGGAACGAGGAATGGGAGAAAAACTTCCAGCCGGTACAAGTGGGCGATGCTATTTTAATTCGTGCACATTTCCATGCACCCATTGCTGGAATAAAGCACGACATCATTATAACACCTAAAATGAGTTTCGGAACAGGTCACCATCAAACCACCCGCTTGGTATGTGCCGAAATACTAAAACTAGATTTAAAAAATCAACGTGTGCTCGACATGGGCTGTGGCACAGGCGTACTGGCCATCTTGGCAGCACAATGTGGTGCATCAGAAGTGGTGGGCATCGACATTGATGAGTGGAGTGTTGAAAATGCCCGTGAAAACTGTCAGCGCAACCACGCCAGCGAAATTGAATTACACATGGGTGATGCCGCGCTATTGACTGCTCAAGCCCCCTTCGATATTATCTTTGCCAACATCAATAAAAACATTCTAAAACGCGACATGTCCGCTTATGCCGCTGTTCTTAAGCCGGGCGGCACAATATTATTCAGTGGCTTTTTCACTACCGATGTGGAAGAACTTATTGCGGTGGGCACGCAGAACAACCTGAGTTTTCAAGTCCAGCACAACGAAGCCGAATGGGCCATGGTGCGCATGCAAAAACGCTAGAGCTTGCCACGTTTTGCGTAAAACGCATCTCTTTTTAGTTAACGCTGGTTATCAATTATTACATAGGCCAGAATAACCACTATAAGTGGTGTGGAAGATTGAAAACGATTAAAGAATTATGCTAGAAACTATCATTAATAACAGCAGCAAATGGCGCATAAAGCGCTTTGTTAGCCGCTAGGATGGTTCGGCCATGTAGCCAATCGTTTCCCCCCTTAAAATCAGTCACTATGGCTCCGGCTTCAATCGCTATTAGCGCACCTGCTGCTACATCCCAAGGTTTTAGATTGTATTCGTAAAAGGCATCTACTCGGCCGCAGGACAAATAACATAAATCGGCCGCTGCAGCTCCTATCCGGCGCACACCATGCGTGTGCCGCATAAAATACTCAAGCGCTTTCAATACACCCTGCATGCGGTCAAAATTATTTACTGGAAAACCTGTTGCCACCAAACTGTCCTGCAACCTTTTGGTTGCACTAACGTGTAAGGGCTGTCCGTTTAAAAAAGCGCCTTGTCCCCTTACCGCATAAAAACATTCGTCGCGCGCCACTTCGTGAACTACTCCTAATAGTATTTCACCTTGGTGCTCCAACGCCACGCTTATGGCGTAACAGGGAATGCCGTGAACAAAATTGGTGGTGCCATCCAATGGATCAATAATCCAATTGTACGCCTTCAAGCCAGCACCCGTTCCTTCTTCGGCCAAAAAGCCGCTTTCAGGTAACACGTTCAAAAGACCAGCGACTAACCGTTCTTCAGACGTTTTATCGACATAACTGACTAAATCATTGAGCCCTTTTACCTGTGCTGAATGAACGGTAAATTGGGTGCGTTCGGTACGAATGAATTGTGCCACTTCGGCCACAACACGCCTTACGTCACCGAGCAAATTGGTTACATCCATCAAATATCGAATAACAAGCGCATACCCATTTTATCATCGAACACGTTTCCTTGATCGTAAACCAAGTGGCCATTCACAAAGGTTTTATGGATGGAACTTTTAAAGGTGTGCCCTTCAAACGGACTCCAACCGCACTTGTAAAGCAAGTTGGATTTATTAACGGTGTAGGGTTTATTCGGATCAATTAACACCATGTCTGCATAATACCCCTCACGCAAGAATCCGCGTTTTTTAATTCGATAAAGGTCGGCTACGTTGTGTGCCATTTTAAGGGCAATCTGTGGCAAAGTAATTTTTCCAGCATGGTAAAAATCCATCATGGCCTGAATGCTATGCTGCACTAGGGGTCCACCACTTGGCGCTTTTAAATAAGGCCATTCTTTTTCCTCAATCGTGTGTGGGGCATGGTCGGTCGCAATTACATCAATGGTGCCATCGAGCACGGCTTCAAAAATTTTCTCACGATCGTAAGCTGTTTTTACTGAAGGGTTCCATTTAATGTAATTGCCCTTGGTTTTATAGTCCTCATCGCTAAACCACAAATGATGAATGCACGCTTCTGATGTAATCTTCTTTTCTTTCAGAGGAATTTTATTAGTGAAGAGTGACAATTCTTTGGCTGTAGAAATATGCAGGACGTGCAAACGGGTCCCGAATTTTTTAGCCAGCGTCACTGCCGAAGAAGACGAGCGGTAACAGGCTTCTTCATTGCGTATGATCGGATGAAAATAAGCGGGTAGGTTTTCGCCATATTCTGCCACAATGCGTGCTTGATTCTCTTTAACCATTGGATCAAATTCACAGTGGGTAGCAATGAGGGCATGAATTCGCGAAAAGAAGCCCTCTAGCACTTCTTCATGATCAACAAGCATGTCGCCCGTTGAAGACCCCATAAATATCTTCAATCCGCAGACACGGGAATAATCGACTTTAAGGGTTTCCTCCAAATTGTGGTTGGTGCCGCCCATGTAAAACGAATAGTTGGCGGGAGAGCATACCGCTGCGCGGTCGTATTTCTTTTCTAGCTCTGCTAGCGTGGTCGATTGTGGATTGGTATTGGGCATTTCCATGTAGGTAGTAACCCCACCAGCTACTGCGGCACGACTTTCGGTTGCAATTTCGCCTTTGTGCGTGAGTCCTGGTTCTCTGAAATGCACCTGATCATCAATGGCGCCGGGCATCAACAACAAACCCTCTGCATTGATTTCCTTTGCATTGTCCTTGTTTTCAATTGATCGGTCAATGCGTTCGATTATTTGGTTGTTGATTAAAACATCGGCGTTAAACACTTCGCCTTCGTTCACCAGCGTTGCATTTTTTATGAGGTACTTCATAGTCGCTAAATTAATTAGTTTGAAGGCTTATGCGAAATCAATAATTCGGAATTACCATATTTAATTCACAGTTTTTCAAGAATGGAGAATTGAGAATGCGTTGAACTAGACTTCGCGCCGTAAATGAATTGAAAATTGAAAGTTGAGAGTTGAGGCGTTGACGCCACCCCTCACCCCGCACCCTCTAACCGTTTTAAATTGTTAATGGTAAGTTGTAAATGGTTAATGGCGTTAATCTTGACTTCGCGGCCATAAATAATTGAAAGTTGAAAGTTGAGAGTTGAGGCGTTGACGAATGTCGTTTACTTCAATCTGACTTTTAGGGCAAGTTAAAGAGCAAGTGCAAGAGCAC
>JACCDW010032188.1_pt1 | contig 20332 bp, 15 predicted proteins | sample 7449781 | NCBI WGS metagenome assembly JACCDW01 (sample SAMN15323449, study PRJNA562643) | freshwater metagenome | isolation source: river surface water | place: USA:Blue River Watershed | collected 2017-08-18
GCATGAAGTGGGCTGTCCAAAACGCATCGGTTTTTTGTGTGACCCATTGATAACCATGTTCGAGTAGGTAATTGATAAACCGTGAATCGCCCAAATCGCCCGGCAGGTAGTCGAACTGGTATCCAAGAATGCGTATACAGAAATACCACATACCCAAAACAAACAAGGCCCAGGGCATTGTTTTTTCGATGGTGCTTGGTGGTTGTTGCTGTTGGTTCATGGCTAACCGACTTGTTCTTAGATGTTACTGCTTGAGCCCATTTAGAAACGATCTAACGATGAATGCCACTGTTTTATCGTTTGTTGGCGCGAGACAAGGTTGAGGCGCTTATCAGCGAATGTAGTGTGCGTTGCGCTGCAAGCAAGGCAGTATAAACGAATAGGGTGACGATGAATGGCCATGCACGGTATAAGCAGAGTTGACCCCAAATCTAACATTAAAATAGTTAGGTGGCTACTAGTAGCGGTGGCCCTGTTTTTGATTTAACGTCAAAAGAGGCAGTAAAGGTGTGTAGAGAACACTGGGTGTGAAAAACTTATTAGCGGTGTCACTCGCGCTCGTTAGCGAGAGAGAGGCCATACGCTACAAGGTCTGCTTCCATTTGTTTAAATTCAGCCGAGGTTGAATCCATGGGAGCGTTGCGGGAATTGGTCCATGCCACCAGGTGACCATTGTGTAAGTAACATTTCTCATTAAAAACCAGTTTCCCATTATTATCCACCCAATTGGTTTCAGCGTAGGCCAATTGGCCACTGATAAAGTACCAGTCCACTTTTTTCACCATGAGCGATTCGTTAGCCGTAACAGAAATGAGTCGCAGTTGATTTTTTTGAACGTAGACCCAGCGGGTTCCATCCGGCGAATTGATTTTTTCAATTTTCTTAAACGCCGCCAGGCTATCTTGAATTTCCTTAACCCGTTTATCGATGTTTTGCACATCGGATTGTGACACCCCGAACAGGGGCGTTATGGTGAACGATAAAATGAGGAGGAGGATTTTCATAGCAGTTGATGTGAGGTGGAATTAAAGGTAAGGAGATGATGCGTGCCAAGGAGAAATCCAATAAGACTGATATTTCTTAATTGTAAAGCCGAAGGTCTCATGTGTTGAATGTCTGAAAAAATTTAAAATAGTAAAAGTTTGGGCGTGTGTATTGAAACTTGGTGTGGTTTTGCATAACAGAACAATTAACTTAATTCATGACGATTTTTTAGCTGGCCTCACTATTTTCCAAATCAGAACAGCGAACCCCAACGTTACTACTGAAAAACATTTTTCGAAGGTTGTTTGCGCAAGGAGGTTGCCGATGGTATTAAGGACGAACACTCCAAAAAACACCCACAAGAGCACATCTACCCATTTGCGTTGATGAGGTTGGGCTTTCAAGGCGAGCACAAGTATTAGTAACACATTTATGGCAATGGAGACTCCTTCAAATACGTACATTTCTTGGTCGTTGGTGAGTCGTCCACCCCAAGCGATGGAATAGGGGATAATTTTGAGGATGATGAAGAAGTGGAAGAGGAGAACGAGGGAAAGAAGGGTGGTGAGGAGTTTTATGGGTGTGAAGGTGGATTTCATTTTTTTGCGTTTAATTTTCAAGAGATTTTGGATAAGCTGGAAACAGGTTTTATTAGACTACGAATGGTAGTGGCATTCGTTGTCGCGACGTGAAACACCTTAGCGCCAAAACAATGAAATTACAAAAAGAATCCATCCCATCAACTGTGTTACCCGTGCAAACAGCTTGTAGTTGGTTTCGTTGTTTCTTTTGTCGTAGTGGTCTACTACCACCGACATTAAATTTGCCACCGTACATAGGAAGGCGGCATACATGAGATAGGCTTGTTCGCCATGCAGATGGGTACCGGGACCTCTTTTACTAGGAATAAAAAGATCATCGGCAATGACACCGAATGTGCCATATAGAAACAGTATGCTTGATAAAACAAGGTTTATCGTGCGCTCGGATGTTGGAATGTGGTTGGGGTTGTATCGGGATTTGTTGCCGGAGGTGTTTCGATTCATTAACGGTTCTTGCAAAATATAAATAGACTATTCTGAGTAACTGGTGTGGTGCAATTCACTGTTGAAGATAAAGGCAATTGAGATATCAACTGCACAATTACTCTAGAAGTACTGGTGCTTAAAGCGAGTGTTTTAAGATTCATAGATTTTTACAGCTTATAACATTACGTTCAGTTGGATTTACCTTCGTTCAAAGTGTTCCCTTCTCAAAACAGTCAAACAGTAAGGGGATTAACAGCCCCCAAGTATTACCTTATCTTTTCAAATTTTAAATGCAAAACGCGTCCAGAGTTAATTTCAAAGCCGACTATTTTATTTAATAATTTGTACTCTTTACTACACTTCACAACATATTACCTGGTCATCGCCAATAGGCATTGTTTAACTATCCCACTTTTATTTTGAAGGCCTGTCACACGTTTTTAGTGAATTACTAAGTTATGGTTGATAGCTATAAAAACAAAGTTATTTACTTGTTCAACATCTTGTGCCCACTCAATATCTAAAATCTAAACGTTTAGATAACTGAAAAACAGGTGTTTGTGCAGGTGTTTTTTAGATGGACGCCGTTGGGTAAAAGCAAAGTGTGTATTAAAGGTAAAGGGCGCGTCAACCCCGCGCCAGTGACCGCAGGGGTAGCTGGGCGAACGGGGGACTTGCCTACACTTGGCCGGCGGAGGCTGCCCCCCTCTATTCATCGGGGGAGACCCCGCACGGCTTAGTGTAGGCTGGCCCACGGAGCCCACTACAACCGGAGGGCACGGTGCCGCTGATGTGCATAGCGATAACGAGCGGCAGGCGCCATAATAAAAAAGCACTAAAAAATAAGCGAAAAAGAATCAATTAAAGAACCGCGCCTGCTCTTCGCCTTTTAATAACGCGCATTGCTCTACTCGTCCGAAAAAACGCATGCGGTTCTTAGCGACAAGGTCGTACAAGGGATTTCTTAAAAAGGGGGGAATAATTAAAAATACCGCTAACAACGGCCACAGACCGCGCATGTACAAGGTCATTCGTAACGCCGCACACGATTTGATGTAGGCGCCGTGCGAACGAATAAGAATAATGCTGTCGATTTTTTTGTCGACTTCAAAATAGTCGCGCAGTAATTGCCCGGAGGGCGCATTCAACGGTGCAAAATGCATTACGCCCTTGCCATTGATTTTGCGCTCACGCTCAAGAAAAAATTTGACGGAGTGGTTACAAAATCCACATTCGCCATCGAACAATAAAATGGGTTGCTTCTCAAGAAGTGCTTCGGGTGTCATCTTACAAAGATAGAATATGGATCGGCACTGACTTCAAATTTTCGTGCATCGGGTTGAAAAGTGCTTAACTTGATAAACTGAACAAATCCATTACGCCCACCGCAAAGACTGGTATGGTGGGGTAGTGGACCGTTGGCATCGATGTTCCTCGACGCGAGCCACAACCAGCCACTGGCATCGTCGACGGCAATGCCATGGGGTTGGTAACCAATGGTAAGGGTTTGCTCGTCGAACGTGGTGGCATTAATTTTTGTAACGGCACCTGCGCTTGTTTTGCTCTTGTTGTTTAAACAACTGGTGTAAAAACAATTGGTGGTACTGCTGTAAACGAGTTCTTGTGGAAAATAACCAGTTGGTAGAATTTTAATAAGTGTTTTGGTGGGGAGGTCCATTACCCGTATTTCACTCGTAGCCTGGCAGGTAACCCATAATTGTTGGCCATCGTTGGTTTGCACCACTTCGTGAATATCGAGCGACGAAGCGTAATTGATGCTGCTGCCTGAAAAGGGTAGTGGGTCGGCGCTTGTAAACCCGGTATCGATTACGGTAATAAAATTGCCGGTTTGGGCGGTGACGTAAAACTTGGTTTGTGTAACATCGAGGTATATGCCGTGGGGATAATGTTGTCCGCCTAAAAAGTGCAACAATTTGCCGTTTTCTAAATCAACGGCAGCAATGTGCCCGCTTTGTGTCCACGATACGCAGTACGCGCGTTTGCCATCGTTTGAAATGGCCATCGTGTTCCAGTCAAGAGCGTCGTCGCTACCGGTGCCTGCTGCTGCGGGCGTAAGGGGAATGTTTTTCACCAACGTATTATCGCTGCATCGAAATTGTTGCAAGATGTTGTTGTTGATAAAGAGCACGTAGAAGTAGTTTTTATCGGGCGATACTTTTACTTGGTGCGGTACTTCAATGGTGGGCTTGTTGCCGCAGGTGATGTAACGAATGGGCACACCGTCGGTTTTGCGCATGACGGTTATTACATCGCAGCCTTGGTTGACCACATAGGCCACATCGGGATTAGCTGAGGCGTCGGAAATTTGTCCGCTGTTATTAGGTGCACCGTTGTTAATCCAATCGCGAATAATTTTCACGTCGTTGTACGACAATTTAGTACCATTGAGTGGCATGGTGGGTGTGTTTTGCAAGCCTAAATCGTTGTACGTGTTGATGAAGTAACTGAGTGTAGAAAAATCTGCTCGAAAGGGAATAATAGCCGCACCATTGCGCGTGCCCTTGAAGGCGGCGTCCCATGAGCTTAGATCAAGTCCGGATGCCGCTTCGTAACTCTTGGCATCGTGGCAGCCCGTGGTGGCGCAAGAAGGCACAATTATTTTTGCGATGTCGGGTGGGTAATTACCGATGGTGTCGTACCCTCTTTCTTTCTTGCAAGCAACAAGAACTAATAAAAGTACGATGCACAGAAGACGGTTCATTTGTTCACGATCAGTTTGCGTGTCGTTATTAAAACACCGTCGCTTGTTGTAAAGCGAAGAATGTAAATGCCTGATGGCAAGGTATCGGTCGGGAGGATGGTATCACCCGGTGTGAGTGGTTGATGCAGCAGGAATTGGCCCGTGACATCGTACACCTCACACGTGTTGGCATAAAACGCATTTTGCGTAATGTGCAGGTTGTTTTGTGTAGGATTAGGAAAGACAGTGATAGCGTTTGCGTTGATGGGCTCGTTAAGTGCGGCTCCAAGACCCTTACTAGAGAACCACGACAAACCACCTCCAGCATTTCCGATAATTAAATCGCGTTTGTTATCGTTGTTAATGTCCATGTAACACACACTGGTTTGTAGTCCCTCGCTGAGTGCATTGACCTTGCTACTTATTTTAGTAAAATTGGTATTATCGTACGAGAGGTAGTGTGCAATATCACCGCTGATAGAGCCCACCATAATTTGTAATCCGTTTTCGCGCCAGGCAAAAGGCACGGCATAGCCATCGAGACCATACAACGATAAATCACCTTGTACATTGATATTGCCAAAGGTGTTCGTGATTAAACTAAAGGACGGTGCGCCCGAGGTGCCTGTATTGCGGTAGTAAGCCACGCGGCCATTTTTCATACCAATGAGCAGGTCGGGATAATTATCATTATCGACATCAATAATGCACGGTGCAGCGCACGACGACGTTGTTGTAAACGAAAAGGGGTTGGTTTTAAAATTACTGAAGATGCACGGTTGTGCTGCCCCGGCGGTGTTTTCGATCCAATGTATTTGTCCGCCAAACGACCCCAGCACAATGTCTACATCGCCATCGTAATCGATATCGCCCACAGCAGGCACGAGGTATTGCAAGTTTTTTTGCGTCACGCTGCAGTAATCGCGTGAGATGAGGGAATACACGGGAGCGCTGTTGGTGCCCTTGTTTTCATACAACGTTAAACTGCCTACCATTGAATTGCCGTTGTAGTAACCGTAATTGCCAATGAGCAAATCAAGAAGGCCATCTGAATTAATATCAATCAATGTTGGAAAAGCATTTTGTCCCGTTTCAATCATTTCATCTTGCAATAAATTTTTCTTCATAATAGAAAAATTCGCAGTGCCGGTGAAGGGTGCGTTTTTGTAGTACCATAAGCTCTTGAAACTTTCGGTGCCAAACGCACTTGGTGATACCAACAAATCTTTGTGTCCGTCGTTATTCACATCGCTCATGTAGCTGCACGGAAAAAAATTCATGTGCGCCACGGTGGTACTTCCTTTCCACGGGTAGTTGGGGAATAACGCGGTGGTATCGGTATAAAGCGGACTATTAACTGAACCTGTATTGTGAGCGTATTGCAGCAAGTCGCACGACACGTCGCCCATGATTAAATCCATATCGGCATCGCCATCAGAATCAAAACACGTAAGACAACTGCCCGCATGTTTCACCCCCTGCGGCGCAGCGATGGCTGAGCCCGACGTGCAGGCATTGATGTTAACCTGGCAAGAGCTTTCTGAAATTTTGCCGTAGCAATAGTTATCAATGATGTACACCAAACTATCGCAATGGTTGTAACGTTCCTTGCTCATGTTTTTATGGAACTGAATAAAGATACCTTGAGGTGAAAAAGAGAGCACATCAATATCGCCATCGTTATCCACATCGGCTAAACCCGGAAAACCAACAGGCGACGAATAAATATTAACGAGGTACGGATTTCCACCTGGGTTGTAATCAGACAGGACCGTTTGTTTTACTAATGAGAACGATGGTACACTTGTAGTACCGATGTTTTGATACACACCAATGCCGTTAGGGGTGCTGCAAAAAATATCGGCCTTTCCATCGCAATTGTAATCGCGTAACAAGGCCCAATTTTGACAAGCGGGAAACAAGGCACTGTAAGCTGCACTGTAACGGTATTCCTCGTTGGGACCTTTGTACAGAAACACTTTGAACACGCCCGGTGAAAATTGATTGGGACGATCGAACACCACCAGGTCGCTTTTACCATCGCCATTAATATCGGCGCCTGAAACGTTGGGGTAATTGAAGCCACCCGCATCGTTCATTTTTAAAACGTAGTTGTTTTCGATTACGGTAATCGTATCGCGTGCAACCGGTAGTTGAGCAGCAGCAGATAGAGAAAACAGAAGCAACAAACAAAGCAGTGGACGCATATAACAAAGCTACTTAATTTAGCGATAGGTTGGAGGTTGAAACTGTTATAGTAGTAAGGCTAAATACCGCTTCTATCAGATTAAAAGGCACTTGCCTCAGGTTACCAACTTTTCACCTCCATTTATACATTATCTCCCACAGGTTATTCATAAATTGCGTACTTTCAAAATGCCATGCGGAGTGCGCTGACCATATTTTTTGTTGTCTGTATGTACTTTGCTCATGCCACACACATTGTTGGTGGTGAATTGTTTTACGATTTTTTAGGTAAAACGACTAATGGTAAAGATCGGTACCGCATCACCTTAAGAATTTACCGCGATTGTTTAAATGGCGTGGCCATGTTTGATGGCGTGGCCAATACCAACGGTGAAAAAGTAGCCGCCTTGATTACAGTACGTGAGGTTGGCACTGGTATTGTGACGGGTGTTTACGATATTGGAACACCTACAATTGTGCCAGTACCCAAGACCATTAACAGCGCCTGTATCGAAGCCCCGCAAGATGCGTGTTTAGAAGAAGGCACCTACACGTATACGGTTGAATTGTTTCCGATGACAGGCGGTTACTACGTGGTGTATCAACGTTGTTGCCGCAATAACACCATAGCCAATATTTTAAAACCCGGCGAAACGGGGTCTACTTATTTTGCGAAAATACCTGGACCCGAAGAAGTGACGGGCAATAGTTCTGCGCGTTTCAAGGGATTCCCGCCCATATTTTTATGTGCCACAGCGAGGTTTGGTTGGAATGCACCCGCCTTTGATCCCGATGGGGATTCGTTGGTGTATGGCTTTTACAACCCCTTTACAGGTGGCGACCCCTGTTGTCCGTTTATCGGTTCACCCCACCCCACTACCCCGTTTGTAGGTTGTCCGTCGCCACCCTCTAGTTGCAACAACGAAGCCGGTGCGCCCCCGTACCAACCGGTGACTTACATTGCGCCCTTTACGGCCGCTAATCCTGTTGATGCCAATCCCGCATTGACGATAGACCCTAAGAACGGCTTAATTACGGGCAAACCAAAAACAGTGGCACAATACGTTGTAGGTGTTATGGTAAAAGAGTACCGCAACGGCAAATTAATAAATGTGTTGTACCGCGATTTGCAATTCAATATTCGTCCTTGTGTGATAGCCGTGTCGAGTGACTTTGCCGACCCTGAAAAAAAATGCCAAGGTACTACGGTTACCTTTACGAATCAAAGCACAGTGAGCAATGGCACACCTACTTTTAAGTGGGACTTTGGTGTTACCACCTTATCAAACGATACCAGCATTACTAAAAATCCCACTTACACCTATCAAGACACCGGCACTTACAAGGTAATGTTGATTACCAATCCCGGTAACCCTTGCAGCGACACCTTGGTTAAATCGGTTTATGCCTATCCCAAATTAGACTTAAAAATTATTGATCAACCCGATCAATGTTTAACGGGTAATAAATTCGTTTTTAAACTGGGTGGCAATTATATAAAGGAAACCCGTTTTAAATGGAGCATTCCCGATGGTAAACCAGCAACTGACACCACTATTGCGACAGCGCCTGTGACCTTTACCAGTTCAGGGTACCATCGAGTGAACATGATGGGATGGCATTATTCATGTAAGGATTCGATGGTAGATTCTATTAAACTTTACAATCCACCCGAGGCCAGAATTGGCTATGTTACCAAGCAATTTTGTACACCGGTTGAGAATACCTTTATGAATGCCAGCACAGCAGAATTGCCGTACAGCACCACGTGGCGGTATTCAGATGGGCGCACCGATTCGCGCACCAATTCAACCATGGTGTTTACTACTGCTGGTGTTTACACGGCCACGTTAACGATTACTACCACTAGTTTGTGTGATGAATCGGCCATGGCGGTGAGTTTGCCGTTTACGGTTGCTACCACACCAAGTCCCGTGTTTACAGTTACTCCCAAGGTCACCAGTATCTTTGAACCGGCCATTACTTTTAATTCATACTCTTTTGAATCTGGTGCAGTGAGTTGGTATGATTTTGGTGATGGTGGAAGTGGTCAATTTTTCAGAGGGGTTCACAGTTATTCAGAACCGGGCACTTACACGATTACCCAATCAGTGAGTAATTCGTACGGGTGTGTAGGTACTTCCACTGCAGAAGTGTTGATTACACCGGAGTTTCGTTTTTGGATGCCCGATGCCTTTACGCCTGATTTCAACAAAGTGAACGATGTGTTGTTTCCGGTGGTGATGGGCGTGAGTAATTACCGGTTTGATGTTTACGACCGGTGGGGCGGCCACATGTATGGCACCACGGTTATTGGCGAAGGATGGGATGGCCGCAAGAAGGAGAAATTAGCAGAACAAGGCGTGTATGTCTGGCGGGTGTCGTTTAAGAATGAAGTCACGGGCAAGTTTGAAGAACACGTTGGCGAAGTGTTGTTGTTGACGAATCCATAATTTTGGACCTTCTTATTTTTATTTTTTAAAGGTAGTTGGGCGTGTCCCCCGCAGCAAATGGGTGTTTCTTTAAACATACGTTAGCCCATTTGTGCGGGGGTCGGGCTGCTCCAGGCTCCGCTCCGCTACGGTTTTTTTTGGCGACAACGTCAACTGTTCTAACGCCAAAAAAGAACCAAGCCTTGCGCATCCCTCACGCGCACTACGGCCTATTTCTCCACTGTTCATTGGGCGTGCTCGGTATGGGTGTTACATAATGCGTTGAATCGATAGTCGCTTTATTTTGCCACTTGCAACTTTTTGGTTGCAGTATGACTGTTCCACACCCCCTATCATTAAAGGAAAAATTATCAACTGCAACATTTTGGTTGCACCTTAAGTTCAGTTGACAAGCATTAAGTGAATTCCAATTCAGTTCATATCTTTTATTCAATAGTAGCGTTGGGGTGTGTCCCCCGCCACAATTGGGTGGCATTTTTAAAATGGTCTTTCCAATTGCGGCGGGGTTAGGGCTGCTCCAGGCTCCGCTTTGTTTTTTTTGGAGACGATGTCAACTGCTCAAACGTTAGAAAGAACCAAGCTTTGCGCATCCCACAGGCGCGCAGCGGCTTATTTCACTGCTGTTAATTGGGCGTAATCAAGAAGAATGGGGGCACTGTTGTTTGCATCCTTCATTCACGATTCAAATGGATTTATTAAATTAAATAGCCCGCATTTCATTCACATCTCTGCTGGCAGCTAGTCAAATCATTTCAAATGCGTTACACACACAGCTATTTTTTTTATTTCGAAGTTAGTTGTATTGTTTTCAGATGTTAACTCTATAATGAATAAATGTAAGAGTATCAGGTAATTTTGGTACAAATAACATGTGGAATTCCGCAACCTATTGAAGATTCAGTATTTGATGCAAAACAGCGTAAGAGCTTCAAAAACAATCTGTTGTAATGATTACAACCTAATTTTACCTAAGAATTGATTAAGAATATATGTATAAATGTTATTTAATGAGTCGAGAAATTGGAAGGTGTTGTTATCTTTAAGTTAATATGCTGATGTTTTAGTCTCCACTTAATTTTTATGTACAGGTTATTTTACAATGAACTCGATATTAGTGATGTAAAAAAAGCCAAGATTCTGGCCAATGAAAGCACTGTTAGTTTCTTGCGGTTTATAGACAGTAGTCCGATTTGCATTACTATTACAACGGAGGACCGCGTGTATGTTAAAGTCAACAAAAAGTTTCTTACCACATTTGGCTACGATGAGGAGGAAGTAATTGGAAAGAACTCAGTTGAGTTGGGCATTTTGGATCACGAAGAGTCGAAAAAGGTCGGACAGTTATTACGTGAGAGGGGAAAATTAGAAAGTGATGTAGTAAGATGTATCACAAAAGATGGAAGAGAGATTTACACTGTTTCATCCATAGAGACGATTGAAATTAATGGCAAGAGATACCGGATGTCGTCATTTCTTGATATATCAAAAGTCAAGGAACAGCAGCGAATAATTGAAAAACAATATGCTGAAATAATAGAAAGCATTAATTATGCGAGTATTATTCAGCACACGGTTTTGCCAAATCCACACAACATAACCAAGATATTACCTAATTCGTTTGTGTTGTATAAACCAAGGAACATTATTAGTGGCGATTTTTATTGGATTAAAAAAGTTGGAAAAAAGGTGTTTTTAGCGGTGTGTGACTGTACGGGACACGGTGTACCCGGGGCGATACTGAGCTTTATAGGGATTAAATTATTGAACAAATTCATTTCCGAATACCAATTTCATAATCCCTCTGAAATTCTAAATCAATTTAATAAAGAATACCATCATATGAATGATGGGTTGGCGGGTTGTACGATAAAGGATGGTATGGATATTGCGCTTTGTGTAGTTGATCTAGAGCACAATGTTATGGAATATGCTGGAGCCTACAATCCTGTCTACTTGATACGTCAAGGTGAATTACGGAAATTACCAGTAGACAAAATCCCTATTCATTTGTTTAATGGTGATTCTGATAAGTTATTTAACAATCATCACATTTCCTTGGAGAAAGACGATCTGATTTATTTGTTTAGTGACGGGTATGCAGATCAGTTTGGTGGCCCATTTAATAAAAAGTTTAACTACAAAAATTTCAGGGAATTACTACTGTGCATTCATCATCTACCAATGCAGGAGCAAAAAGAAATTTTGAATAAGACGATTGAAGATTGGAAACACCAAGCTGGGGAAGAACAGACAGATGATATTCTGATTTTTGGTTTTAATGTTTTATAGCCCACCTGGCTATTCAAACTTATATGAACATAAAAAGGTTTATCTGTATAATTATAGTGTTCGATTTTCGTCCAAACAAGTTCAAGTGCAACCTTTTAGTTGCAGTTAGAAATAATAGTTTAGAATAAGCGAAGAAGTAAACGAGCAGTTGGCGACAACGGTCGCGGTAGGCTGCGTAAAGGACAGGAGCGGCAGCTTTAAGTTATGGCCCTTAGTCTGCCTTAACCAACGGCGGCCCCGCAGCTACTGCAGGCGGGGACCCCGGATGGTTTAGGCAGGCTTGGGGCCAGAGCTTAAACTAGAGCGGATGGCCTGACCCCCGCACAAAAGGGTCCATGTAATTCTACAATAAAAACCCTTTTGTTGCGGGGGATACGCCCAAAAGAGTAGGGCAATTCCCCACCATATTACTCAATGATGTAACTTGAGGAATCGCTAGAAATTGATTATCTTCGCGGCCTATGTTTACACAAGATCAACTTAAAGACTTGAATGACCGCATTGCGGCGTTGAGGGGGTTTCTTTGACTACGATAAGAAGAAACACGATTTAGAACTTCTCGAGGAGAAGACGCTGGATCCCAATTTTTGGAACGATTCAAAGCAAGCTGAAAAGGTATTGCACGAAGTTAAACAACTGAAGAGTTGGACGGCTTCGTATGATGATTTATTGCGCGCGGGAGATGATTTAAACACGCTGTACGAATTCTTTAAAGGTGGCGATGCTACTGAAGAGGAAACGCAGGCAGAGTTTGAAAAAACGCTTGTAGCTTTAGAAGACGTGGAGTTTAAAAACATGTTGCGTAACGAAGAAGATCGTTTGCCATGTGTGCTTCAAATTAACTCGGGCGCTGGTGGTACCGAAAGCTGCGACTGGGCCGGTATGCTCATGCGCATGTACATTATGTGGGCTGAGAAGCACGGTTTTAAAGTGAGCGAATTGGATCACAACCCGGGTGATGTAGCTGGCATTAAATCAGTGTCGCTGCAAATTGAAGGGGACTTTGCCTATGGTTACTTAAAAGGTGAAAACGGGGTACACCGGTTGGTACGTATTAGTCCGTTCGACTCTAACGCCAAACGGCACACGAGTTTTGCTTCGGTGTACGTGTATCCAATAGTAGACGACACCATTGAAATTGATATTAAGCCAGCTGATTTAGAAGTAACGACTTCGCGCTCTGGTGGTGCTGGTGGGCAGAACGTAAACAAAGTTGAAACCAAGGTGCAAATGGTTCACAAGCCTTCGGGTATTGTGGTGGTTTGTCAAATTGAGCGCTCACAACATGGTAACCGTGAGCGCGCCTTGCAAATGTTACGTTCGCAATTGTACGAACTGGAAATGCGTAAACGCAATGAAACCAGGCAAGCGGTGGAGGATAGCAAGATGAAGATTGAATGGGGTTCTCAAATTCGTTCTTACGTATTGCATCCATACAAGATGGTGAACGATCATCGCACCGAACTAAAAGTAACCGATGCGGAAGGTGTACTCGATGGTAATCTCGATGAACTGATAAAGGAATACTTGATGTCGGTCAACAAAAAATAAATAAAGGCGTGAATTAATTCACGCCTTTTTTGTTTGCCTTGAATCGATGACTGACCGTGTTAGATGGTAGTGAGTAGGAGCCAATTGGCAGAATAACATCAATCCAAATGCGGTACAGTCCGTTGAGTTCGTTTAACAACAATCGCCATTCAGTAAAGTAACCTGGAATGGTGCGGATGCATACAGCTTCGGTACGTGCCGAATCAACACGCAGTAACCAAATACGTATACTTTGCGCATTTGATACGGGCAGCCATTTCAATACAAATTGATTGTCGTTAGGCTGCGCGTAAAATAGAAAGGGCTTCACGGCTTGTAGGACTAATGTGCGTGAACACGCGATGATAGTACTGTAGGCAGAACGGTTGCCTACCCAATCGACTGCTGCAACGCACCAATGGCTCGACATACTAGGTTGCACCAATACCGAGGGTTGTCGCACGGCCACTGCCGATTGTTTGATGTAATACGGCAACGAATCATTAATAACCCGATAAACAAAGTAACCTGCGAGGTCATTTGCCTTCACAGCGGTCCATTTTAAAACAAGACCTTCTGCCGTTTCGCTATAGCTCAAATCGGTTGGTGTAGGTGGCGCATCGTGATCGGCGTAATCGATGACTACCGCCGAAAGTGGTCCCGCTACCGAATCGTTAACCCACCCAGCAATTGAATAACACAAAGTGCCATAGTCCTTCGGATGGTCGCGAAACACCGTGTCCGTTTGCAATGCGAGTAACACCTTATTACTATCACCCACAGCACTGCGAAAAACTTGGAATTGGGTGTACCCACTTTTTCGCCACGTCAATAGCGGTAAATTAGACGACATCATGCCCTGTAACCCTGTTATAGGTGGCGTAACAGGTGGTGGTAATAATTCAACAATGTTGCTGGGTAGAGACGTGTCGCCAAAAACAGTAAGTCCCCTTACGAACAAACGCGTAGCAGTGGCTCGTCGAATCGTAAAAGTTGTATCCAAGTAAGCTGATTTGTTGAGGCAGACCCAACCGGTGTTGGTACTGTCGTACAGCAAGTAACCATAAACTCCTTTTATGCTATTCCACTTTAGCATGTACTTTTCTTTATGTTGTTTAAAACAGGACAATGTTGGTGGCGCAATTGTATCTACCCAAGTACCGTTTGAAAGCGTGGTAGTGGCACATACAACTGTTAATGAAGTGGCGGCCCTCTTGGGCAGTAGGGTACATATGCCTGCATACTTGGCCAGGTCCGTTGAGACGAACGTATTTAGTAAGAGCGTTAGTCCGGTTATGCCCGCCATTGCTCCCTTGTCGCGGTACAAATTAGCCACAGCTTGTAATGAAGGAGGGACAGCGTTTTGAAACGGCATTACTTTAATGCTATTCGTGTTCCACTGCACTTCACAGCCTTGGAATTGCACCAGCGGTGGGGTGTACCATTTGACCAAGACAGCGGTGTCTGTTGTTTTAAAAAACAGTTGTGCCAGAAGGTACGTTGGCAGACAACACACTAAAAACACGAGTAGTTTCATCGTAACGATTTTTTAACTTGAAATATCCAGCGGTAGGAAAATGAGAACCGGTAAGTAAATGCAGGCACGTTGTTGGCGAATTGTTTTTGAAGAAAACCAGTTACACTAGCAGATTGGTTGTTTGGTAGTTTATACTGCAACGACCATGTTTGCGTTAAGTAGTGAATAGACGTGTAAAAGGCGATGGCAGTGGTGGAACTGAGCACCAATTTTTCGTTTTTAGATTGTTTTTGAAACAGGCATGAAAGTCCATGATTTACCCGCTGCGCTTGGTTTGCACGAAGTTGCATGAGTTGGTAATTCACACGCCATTGCCACCGCTTTGTTTTGTTTTGTTTAGAGCAGCTAATTTGGTGTTGGTTATAGGTAGGGGTGAATTGAAGTTGGTTGGCATTAGTTTGCAATTGTTCTTGCCATTCGATGGTGAGCAGGGTGTATTTTGTGGTGTGATGAAAAGCGAGAGCACTTTCAGAAAACGATTGAAGGAAAAAGGCAGTATCCAATTGGTTGACTTGCGTTTTTTGCTGTAAGCGCAGAGTTAGTTGTGGAAGCCATCTCCAGCTAGCTTGTTGCCAACTTGAAAATTGGTACAAGGTAGCACGTTGTAAATGGCGAAGGTTGTTTTTCGTAAATGCTAATTCCGATTGCAGTTGAAGTTCTTTTTCAGGCTTCGCGTACTGCCACCGCTGCAACCCTTTTAAAACATCGTTTAACAGCCATGGAGCACCCATGGAAGCGTAACCGTCATCAGTGCGTTGCATTTCCCATTCGGCACTGGCTTTTTTCAGATGAAGTGTAACTTTCGCCCCAACATGTTGGTAGATGCGTGTTGAGGGACGAGGATCGAAGTATTCGTTCAGATAGGTAAAATAGGGTCGCCGCTCAATTGGTTGGAGCAGGTTGTGGGTGTATATGCTTTTGTTGTAGTTAAGGTTAAAGTCCCATTTTTTGTACCCGTAAGCAAATCCCATACTAAGGATTAAGTTTTCAGAAGGCATGTGTGTCCATTCGGCGAATGCGCCTTCCTTCAAAACATCCTTCCATTTGCACACGCCAGCCAGTAGGTGTTTTTTTTCACTGCCTAATTTTATGTGGGTAATAATTCCCAACCGTTTAAAAGGCGGTGGTTGATCATTTTTGTTATCACAAAGAAATTGACCGCTCGCTACAATGATTTTAATTTTTTTTTCTGGATGGTGGTAAATGGCGCCCCCTCCAAGAAATGGCAAGCCTTGTAAGGAGTAATCGGACAAGTAAATGCTGCGATAACCTGCCAAAAGCGTGAAGCGTTTAAACTCAGGACTAAAGCCCAGTTGATTTTGTGGACGTGTAAACGGCAGTTGGTAGGTGTAAGAAAATTGTGAGTGCGTGATGTAAAAATTAATAGGGCAACTTACAATGTTTGCATAGTTAAGCAAGACCTGACCTTGGAAGGACTGTTGCAGTTGTGGATTAGATGGCGCGGAAACACTAAATAAAGCCGTTTGCGATTGTATAAAACCCGAAGTCGACACTTCGCTTTTGCGAAGGTTTTTTTGTATCCCTTTAGCGTAATCAACCACGTTTTGCGAGTAAGCCGCAAAAGCGGGAAAAAATATCCACAAAAACCACTTCATACGTCCAAATTAGGACGTATTACTACGCATTATTTGCCTAAACCGCCTAAACCGCTCAAATCCGTATTAAATTAGCTAAACGCATTAGGAGTGTAAGATTTAAATTGATTTTGGGGGTGATGACTACACCAAAACGAAACAGTATAACTAAATTGCAAAACCGCTATGAAACCTAACCTATTGGTAATTTGTAATGGCAACGATGTTTGCAGTCAGTTAACAGAAGCATGGCTGCGACATTACCTTGGCCGGCGTGTGGAGGTTTTCAGTGCTGGATTAAATTCACAGCAAGTACATCCCCTTGCTATACGGGTTATGAAAGAGATGGGGATGGACATTAGTATGCACACCTCCAACGATGTGTCGGACTTTATCCATTTGCAATTCGACACTGTTATTACTATTAGTGATAGGGTGCGTGACAACTGTCCTTGGTTTCCACAGGAAGTAAAACGGGTGCACGCCTCGTTTACCGACCCAGGAGTTATAGATGGAACAGACGATGAAAAACTGTTTCAGTTTAGAAAGGTGCGCGATCAGATTCGGGAATGGTGTCACCGTTTCGCTGTGCGGTATATAGAATCAATTAAATAAAAAAGCCCGCGCTTTTGGCGCGGGCACTGCATGCACAGGTGGAGAGTGCACACAGGGGTCGACACGTTTAATCAACGAACGGAATAACCCTTATTCCAACCGTAAAAGGATTCATCACAGGTCCTTTGTTTTTCGCAAACAGCCCATTGACATTGTATTCAGCGAAAGCTGTAAAATGTCCGTAACCAACCGAGAAATGGGCCTTGGCTTGGAATGGATTCATGTTGTAATTATCGTTACGTTTACGTGTATAATCGTAACCATTGAGCACATAGCGTTGAAAGGTGTTGCTACTGATCATGTACTGACCAACCACACCGGCAGCTACGTGAAATGATTTTTTACGTTTATCGGCCGAATTGTATTCCAGTAAAAGGGGCACTTGCAACAAAACAGAATTGAGGTTATTGCGGCGATAAGTTATGCCTTGTGTATTATCGATTTGGCCGTAGGTGAACGAGGAATCGGGATTTAAAATAACGTTGTTGGCAAAACGGTACGAGCGAAACTCAAGACCAGCACCAGTGACTAGATTGAGACGGTTTTTATAGATGTGAAAATTGTATTGAAACGGATTGAGTTGAAAATTAAAACTACGGCTGAGGTCCAGTTCCATATAACTGTAACGGTTTTCTGGTGTTGTTGAAAGAGCCGGCGTCATTAAACCATTCACGCCAATTGTCATACCAACCCAATTGTAGAAGTGTTTTTTAATGGGATCTTTCTTTTTCTTTTCACCATCATGGTCTACATCAAGGATGTAATTTTTTCCTTTCCAGCTGATGGAGAGGGTATCGGCAGTTGTTCCATTCTCAACAGGAATGCGTTTAACGGAAGCAGCAGCAGTGCTTTCTATTTCAACTTGAGTCGGATTTCCTTTGATTTTAATAGAGCTGGCGTCGGTAGCATTGGCTGCAATTTTAGTCACAGCATAAACTTTGGCCGAGCTTGCGCCGTGTGCATTAACCGTTACCTCATTTGCTTGCAAGTCGGTCGCTTTAATGAGTGAAGCGCCTATCGATGCGGCTTCTAAAACGGTGGCATATCCACTCAATTTAATTGTAGAGGCCCCGCTGCTAGTCGATTTAATTTTATCAGCCCGTAGGGTGACGTCGATTTTCGATGCGCCAGTTGCATCTAATGTCATTTCACCCACTCTTAATGTGTCTTCAGAACTTACATAACTCGCGCCAGAGCATACAATGCTAATGAGCGAGGGTCCAGAAACATAAATTTTTGGTGAACCATCAAAATCACCCTTCATGGATATTTCTAGCACTTCTTTATTCACGTTAATAAACACACGGGCTTGTTCATCCTGATTTACGGTATTAACAATTACCGAAATGGAATCAGCTTGTTTAAAGATGACTCTTGCGGCGCCAGTAGCATTGATGCCATTAAAATTTGAAATGGTCCGTTTTTGTGTCTGTTGTGCTGCAGCGTGTAAGGTTGCAAGACTTAATAAGAGGTAAATTATTTTTTTCATTTGATTAGGTTTCTTGAGAGTAAGACGGACAACACTTCTAAAAGTTACAGGCAGAATAAATTTTTTTTAAAAAAATTCTATCAGTGTTTCTCTACCTTGAAATCCTTTACAGCAAAGGCATATCCGTTAGTGCGTTGATCAAGGTGAAGTAATTTTTTACCAGCATTCAATGCATTGTCGGCAAAACTTAATAGCCGGCCGCTTAAATTTTTCTTGCGGGTTTTTTCGCTGCTTGCCATGTATTGATTCCAGTTGGCAGGTTCAGTTTCATCGTCCTCGCTTTCAAATGCGAGTTGATCTAACGATGTATAGCGGGCTTTTTTTTCTGGCGAATTCGGTAGTGGGTTGTTTGCTAATAAAGATGCTTGTTGTGGAGTGGAAGGTAGGGGCGGAACAATTACGGTGGTGTAGTTGGTAGGAGTGCTGGTAGTTGTACTTGTTGGCATTGAAATAACAGATGAATTAGTCGCCACACTTGTTTCACTTGTTATAGTGGGTGTAGAACGAACAACTGCTAATTTAGGTGAGTTGGGGTTGCTTCTACTAACCAACTGTTTTTTAGTGTTACTAGATTGGGCCGATGCAATCAGGTTTTTCTTACTATCGGAAATAATAGGCACTACCGCTTTAGCAGGGTGACTACTTCTTGCTTTTGCAGTTGCTGTTGCAATTGCGGTATTGGTAGTCGTTGCCGTTTTTTTGTTGGGAAGGAGCCATACTAAAAATCCAATGATTAAAATGGCGGCAGCAGCTCTTAGTAGACGGGGCTGCATAAAAACAACCACCTTCGGTTGTTTGAGCAATACCGCCTTATCTGGAAAGATTTCGTTTGTATCGGGACTCAGCTTTGTCGCCTTGTAAAGAGAAAGTGTTGCTGCAAGGGTGGCATCGTTTTCTACCGCTTTTTTTTGAGCAGGGTTGAGTAAGTCTTCTACGTAATCGATGCATACCTCTTCATCTTTTATCAAGTGAGCATCGAGCAAGATTGTTTCGGGTTCTAATACAGGAAGGTCTGTAATAGCAACAGAAGTGAGTTCAGGGTGTTCGTCTATAAAAGCAGCGAGTTCGGCTAATTCACGCTGTGATAACCGACCTTCAGCTTCATCGAGCAACCAGGCTTCATAATTATGTAAATCAATCTTACTCATTATATCACCGCTTCCATCCTTCCGATATAGGTCTTTAAAAATGTACGGGCTCTGAAAATGTAGACTTTTACTTGGCTTTCACCGAGTCCGGTTATGTTGCCAATTTCATTGTAATCATAGCCTTCATAATCTCTTAGAAGTAATACCGTCTTTTGAATTTCTGGTAATTTGGACAATCCTTCGTTCAGCACTTCTTTTAAGTCGCTATAGTGACTACTGTGTTTGTGCAATTCTTCATGGTGTTCTTCCATACGCGTTTGGCGCGACTGCTTCCGGGTATAATCGATCATACCTCTGTAAGCAGTAGTGAATAACCACGTTTTGGCTTTCTCTACAGGCACAGCATCAATATTTCGCCATAATTTTTCAAAGCTATCTTGCACCACATCGCGCGCAGCATCCTTGTCGCGCAAATGTTTCATGATAAACCGGTACACGTTATCCGCATACTGTTTCACACATGCATTATAATCTTTTAGCTCCACCCGGGTGTAAGACGAAGTAGGTGGCTTAAAGTTACAGGCCTACCTAATTTTTTCTCAAAGTTATTGATAATCAGGCTGAAAAAACGTCATTCATCCGTCTATGTAACCGCTCTTACCGATACAACAGTACTTCCCCTAAGAATTGTTTTTGGATTTGGGTATTAGAGGTAATAATGAGTTTGTAGGTATAGGTATCTTGTTTAGCGGGTTGACCGTTAACTGTTCCATCCCAGCCAATAAGGGGGTCGTTAGTTCTGAAGAGAAGATGCCCGTACCGATCAAATATCATGA
>JACCDW012054838.1_pt1 | contig 20331 bp, 7 predicted proteins | sample 7449781 | NCBI WGS metagenome assembly JACCDW01 (sample SAMN15323449, study PRJNA562643) | freshwater metagenome | isolation source: river surface water | place: USA:Blue River Watershed | collected 2017-08-18
AAAAAACAATTTAAATAATATTTATAAGATATGAGTCTTAACAGTATTTCAGGTCAATTTAGAAACACAATTCTAAATTTAAATTTACAATCACCACCTGACATCGTAACTGGTTTGGTAAATCTAACTAATTCAGTGACTGTCAGCGCTTACCTAGATTCCCTGGGCCAAGATGCTGTTATCAATAATTTTTCAGTTCAAAACCCTGGTGATGTTGATACCGCTGGAAATCCAGCTAGAACAGCCAATTTAAATAGAACTTTAAACACACCAACAGATATTAATGCTGGTATCACCGAATTAACTGCTAATCAGCAATACGTTGCTAGTTTTATTGGTGGTAGAGGTGCTGTTACAGCAATTAATGATTTTGTTAATGTTAACCCTGGTGATGTTTTAACCGAAGCCGTAGCCCCAAGAAATTTAGACTTAGCTAAAAACCTAAATACACCAACTGATATTACAGCTGGTGTACAAGACTTAACACCTAATGCACAATTCGCCGCTCAGTATTTGAGTGGTAGAGGTTCATTTAGTGTGATTAACGATTTTAATGTAATCAACCCAGGTGACGTATTAACAGATGCGATCGCACCAAGAAATCTAGATTTCTCAAGAAACTTAAACACACCAACTGATATCACAGCGGGTGTAAACGATTTAACTCCTAACGCAGCTTTGGCCGCACAATACCTTTCAGGTAGGGGTTCATTCAGTATTATTAATGATTTTGTTGTAATTAATCCAGGTGATGTTTTAACAGACGCTGTTTCACCTAGAAATTTAAACTTTGCACAAACCCTTAATACACCAACAGACATTACGGCGGGTGTAAATGATTTAACACCTAACTCAACATTAGCGGCTCAATACCTTTCTGGTAGAGGTTCATTTGCCCCAGTAAACACCTCTCCTAATATTAACCCAGGGGATGTTATTACTGATGCCGTTGCTCCAAGGAATTTAAACTTTAACAGAACATTAAACACACCAACTGATATTACAGCTGGGTTAAATGATTTAAGTGGTGCTTACGCTGCACAATACCTTTCTGGTAGAGGTGCTTTTAGTGTTATAAACGATTTTATTAACGTAAACCCTGGGAATGTGCAAACAGATGCCGTTGCTCCAAGGAATTTAAACTTTAACAGAACATTAAACACACCAACTGACATTACGGCTGGTTTAACTAACTTAAGCGGTGCCTTTGCGGCGCAATATCTTTCTGGTAGAGGTCTTGATACAATTATTAACGATTTTACCAATTTAAACCCTGGTGATGTTGTTGCGCAAGCACTTGCACCAAGAACTTTAAATTTAAATAGAAACCTTAACACACCGACTGATATCACATCTGGTTTGTTAAACCTTAGTGGTTCTTTTGCCGCACAATATCTAGCTGGTAGAGGTACAGACACTATTATAAATGATTTTCAGGTTTTAAACCCTGGTGACGTTTCCACACAGGCACTCGCGCCAAGAGCTTTAAACCTTTCGATGACATTAAACACACCTATCGATATTACTTCGGGTATAAGCACTTTAACACCAAACGCTTCATTAGCAGCGCAATATTTAGCTGGTAGAGGTCTTGACACAGTTATTAATACATATGCAAACGTAAACCCAGGTAATGTAACAACAATAGCAAATCCTTTAAGAATTAGTTTATTCAATAGGAATATTATAAAAGACCCTATAAACGATGCGACTGATCAATTTACGGTTGCAAATCCTGGTACCGTTGCTATTGGTGTTGATACAATTATAAACGATTATACAATTTTAAACCAAAATGAGTTAACACCATTTGGTCAACCATGGGCTGACTCAAATATTAGAAACAGATACCAAGCTGAATTAGCTGAATTAGTTTCTAGTACAAGTGATTTATTTTTAAATAACGACCCAAATACCCCACAAAACCCTTATTTAACTGAGGATAAGTTAAACAACGCCGACCCAACACAGTTGGTGATGGGTGATTTCTTGAATCTACCTACGGCGTCAACACCTCTTAGTGCGTTACTGGGGGCTGATTTAAACGTGGCAAACCTATTAACTGGCCCTGGTCTTAAGAATGACACGTTATTAGCCCAAATAGGTGCTTTAGAATTGAAGTTTCACTTAGAAGCTAGAATTGCAGCCAAATTGGCGCAAGAAGCTTTAGGTTTAACAACTTTAGATGACATGGTAACCAACCCATTAAAAATTGCTGAGGCGATAAAAAACCCTAGTTCTATTTTAGAGAGAGGTGATGCGGATATAACAACTTTTAAGGGTGCCCTAGGTAAAGTCGCTAGTTTCCTATCAGACGTTAGTGGTTTAGGTGGTCTAACTTCAGCTTTTTTTGAAGATGATTCAGTTGTGTTAAGACCGATGTGTTTTTCTGATTCTGAATACGCTCTATATGATATAGATAAAAAAATAGATGAAAGAGATATTAATAGGATTGAGGAGACAGGTAGGGGTCAAAGATTCCCTATGTTCCTTAACTTAGGTATTAATAAGTATACACCAGAATTTGTTGCAAAATTAGATAGATCAAACAAAAGATTGTTAGAAGGTTTAGCTAAATCACAAACTGGTAAAGAAAATATTTCTTTTAGAACCTATATCAGCGGTGGTATTAACGGTATATTTTATCTATTACAGGATAAAAATGGTTTACAGGTAAAGGCGAATAGTGAGTTAACAAGGGCAATAACTTTTGACCCAATAGAAAACAGGGAAAATGCTTTTTCTGAACCAGGTGTTGAGAACGTATCTAAATATTCTTCAGTACAAACTTCATTTGTTTGGAGAGGGCAAACTAGAGAAACATTCCTTGATTTTGAAAATCAACAATCATCTTTAGATAACTGGGATACTAGAATTAGAGATGTTGGTTCCTTATCAAATACAAAAAGATTCCGTGATTGCTCAATACTTGAAGTGACACAAAAATTATTGGAGTCTGGCATTGAAAATAGAGCTATAAGATCCATTGACCAAACTAAAACAAAATTCACAGACGGTTACCATTTCGCCCCTAAAAGTAGTGGTGTTATCACTCCATATAGACAAGAAAAAAGAAATAAAGATAACGAGTTAATTGGTTATAACTATTTGGTACCAGGTCTTGATGCGGCTGGAAAAAGAGACGATGAAAGAATGTACAACGAGGTTGAGCTATGTAGAACATGGACAAAAGCTAAACCTTTTACAAAAATCACCGATTTAATTAGATGGAAAGAATTACATAGAAAAGAAAGAAATTCTGTGTTAGACAGATATGGTAACTTAAACATACACCCATCACCTTTAAATGTGAATGAGGGGTATGGTAGATTAGGTGATGGCCTTGGTGACGCGGTTGTCGAAGCTTTTGGTGAAAAGAGAGCTAGAAAATACATGTTTTCTATTGAAAACTTGGCGTGGAGAGAATCAAGATTATTTACCGACCTTCCTGCTTGTGAAAAGGGTGCGAATGGTGGTAGAATTATGTGGTTCCCACCGTATAATATAAGATTTACTGATGATACAACAACAAACTGGACAGCACACCAATTCCTTGGTAGACCAGAACCAATCTATACGTACAATAACACTGAAAGATCTGGTACGTTGTCATGGGATATTGTTGTGGATCACCCGACAATTTTAAACCTTTTGGTTTCTAAAGAATTTGCTTCACTTACAGATGGTGAAGTTGATGAATTATTAGCTGCTTTTTGGGCTGGTTGTTTGGAGTATGACGTGTTTGAGTTAGCTAGAATTTGGGGTGTGTTCAGTGAATCTGATATAGAATACTTCCAAAAAGTTATAAGCGATTTAGATATTAGGTTACCTAATGAAAAAATAAGAAAAGGTATTCAAAGTGCTGGTGTTAATAATGACACTAGGGTTGAAATTGAAACTGATGATGAAGAAGCACCTACAATACCACAGTTTAACTTATTCTTTGAAAACGATATACCGTTACCGTCATCGTCTTACAAAACAAAAACATTTACGGTCGAACCTTATGATACGTATTTTGGTATATATAGTGATTTGGCTAGGGGTATAAACTTAGATAAAAACTCAGAATTTCAAGAGATTGCTGTCGGTGGCCGTTCATTAGGTAACACCAAAAATTGGATTCGTTATGATAAAACTATTGGTGACAAAATGCCACCAGAAAATAATTACTTCTTTGCTAAAGATAGGGTTGCCTACCCGTCAAAAAATTACGGGTACGAAGAGCAAGTAAATTCTTTACAGATTAGTGATTATTCCGCTGATAAGTATGCGCTAACTAAAAACCATAATCTAACCATTGAAATGGTTGCACACGCATCACCATCGGCTCCAGGTAGATCATTATCAGAAATAGAAGCCTACAATAATAAGTTGGCGTCTAGACGATTTGTTTCAGTTGTTAAATGGCTTATACCAAAAGTTTTAAGCAACGATACGATAAAATGTTATAATGTAAATGATGGTTTAGAAATTACATCTGATAATATTAATGATTTATTTGTTAATGGTCTTGAAAAAACAAACACAATTACCATACTTAGAGGGGATATCAATGAACCAACAAGAAGACAAACAATTGTTTTAAATATTACAGCAGCAGTTGGTTTAACAAATGACGATGTGTTTCCAGTGGACCCACCACAAAATGAAACACAAATTGAGTATGCTAATTTATTTGGTATGCCTAAGATATTCAATGCTGGTGGGGAGAGTATACAATATTATGAAATACCATATGGTGATAAGATTTATTATATGGTTAAAACATTGGATGAATTTGATAAAGTTAAAGGTAAGTTTAAACCTAACGGTACTTTAGTTTCAAATGATTTAATCGGTACTTCAATTTGCGTTAGAGTTGATGCAAACGGTGTCGCCCAACAAGTTTACAGAAGACAAGCGGATATTATTTGTGGTAACTTATCATCACAAGCTTCATATGCTAGAAGGGTTGAGATAAACTCAGTATTGGCTCCTAGAGAGATCCCTATTGTTAGGATTATACCGCCAGAGTCAACTCCACCAAGACAACTTGAAGAAAAATTTGTTTCAACAAATGTAACTAAAAGGGAAATTGCACAAAGAATTTTAAATAAACTATTAACCGAGTGTGATTATTTTGAGTATCTTTCAAAAGAAACACCTATACTATATGATAGCTTAAAAAGTAAATTAAAATATTTTACACCAGCTTTCCACTCAATGACACCAGAAGGTTTGAATACAAGGTTGACTTTCTTACAACAATGTATGAGACCTGGTGAAACAATCACAAAAAATCAGGGTGAGGGTAACTGTGATGCTAAAAACACAGCATTTGGTAAACCACCTGTTTGTGTATTGAGAATTGGTGACTTTTACCATACGAAAATCGTTATTAATAATTTAAATATTAGTTACGATCCTTTAGTTTGGGATTTAAACCCAGAGGGTATTGGTGTACAACCTATGTTAGCTAAAGTTAGTTTATCTTTTAAATACATTGGTGGACAAGGCCTTAGAAGATACGTTGACCAATTACAAAACGCGTTATCATTTAACTATTATGCTAATGCAGATGTTTATGATGAAAGAACCTTCGCCAACACTGACAGAAGAGAAAGAGATTTAATTAATTTGGAGCAAGACTTCTTCGCCCAAAATTCTTTAGATCTAATACCTATTGTTGCAAAAGCTAGTTTAATAACACCCTCTACGGAACAATTACCAGTTCCAGTTGGTACGATCGGTATTATAAGCCAAAGATTGTTACCTAAATTAGCTGGTGGTACTTACTATAATTATTTAGTAGCGGCAACGACATTTAACCCAACGACAAACTACCCAGCGGAAGCTTGCGTAATCTATCAAGGGCAATACTATGTTAGAAAGGTAACAGAATACCCTTCTACTGGTCCAACGTTACCAACTGACACAAACACTTGGTCAATTGTTGATCATTCTAACTTTGGTGAATTCGCGTTTAGACAAGAATACGGTAGATATTATATAAATCAGTATGATATACAATATGATGGTATGTTTGGTGAGTTGTATAAGACTTTTGGTGAGTATATATACGCATTAACTGGTGAAAAAGAAAATATTACCGATGTAAATGAAAAGTATAGAACCCTAACCGATATCCTTAGAAAGAAAAATTATTCGAAAGCTTTACCAACAACTGGTACAACAATATCTGACGTTATATCAACGATAAGCGGTAACACGATACCTTTGGGTGCTTTTAGCGGTTTAACTTTCTATGAGACATTTAGAAATATCGCAAAAGACAGAAGATATATAGAGCTAGGTGATATATTTAAAGAACATTCATTCTTTTTATCTAAAAACAATAATAAACCTGAACAATTTGAGGCATTAAAACTAAACATGCACCCACAAGAATACATGTTTAAAGTTGGTGATGGCCTTGGTTTACCTTATAATTTCACCGCTTTAACTGGTGCGACAAATAATGGTAGGAGTACAAAATATTTCCCAGGTAGTTTTACAAACGGTTATACTAACTATTTTGACGGTTCTACTGAAACTGGCGGTATTTTCTTTAAAGAAGTCGGTGGTTCGGATAAGATATTCAATTCAATCATGGATAATTTTGCGTCCGAGTTTAGAACAAAAATAAAACTAAACATATTACCTATATGGGATAAAAAATATGATGCAAACCTTAACACGTTTAATAGTTTTAATACCAAATTAGATGATGCTCATAGGATTATGTTTAGAACGTACCTATTAAATTTATTTGAGTCTTATTATAGTGGTTTTAAAGTTGACGGAGAAAATTTAACAAATAACATAGATGATAAGGTGGCTAAAATGAGTGTCATATTAGCTGGTTTATCGTTACCATTGTATGGTTATGACGCCAAATATACACAAGATGGTAAAGCGCAATTGTACGAAATAGTACCTAACGGTAAAAAACTCGCTACAAAAGTGACAGATGCTAAAATGTTCGGTTATAACCCATACGATCAGTATAAAAAGTTAAATATAAGTGGTGGTGAGATAATCAATTTCTCAGATATTAAAACACTTTTCCAGAGTACATCGTCTGGGTCTTGGGATGGTAATTCAACGCCAACACTACTTGATTATATTGGATTAGGTAATGGTTTGTATTTCTTTAAACAATTGGTGAATACAGCTTCGGTTGGTAGCACAATAACAACACCCGTCTTTAATGATGAGTCTTATGTAATTGATGAGTATCTTAGAAACATGGAGTTCTTACAAAAAGATTACGGATACCAAACATTAGCCGAGTTACCAAACCAGTACAATTTTAATAATTTCCTACCAAAATCAAAGGTGTTTTCAAATAGTGGACCTGGCTCATACAATTATTATTTTGAGACTCCGTTCACATTTAACCCAACGGAATTTGGTACATCATCATCAGCTAGAGATCTAGAAACAACTGGTGATAATTTAGTAACCAGACTTGCGGATGGTTCAATAGCTAACACAGCAAACAATTCGTTTAGTGGTGCAGATTATGAAATGAAATATACTTGGGAAAAATTAAATTACGAAATGCTTGAGTTTAGTAATAAAACCCTTGACTTAATGTTATCTGATGAGTTGGAGACAAAATTAAATGATATTGATTTTACTTACACCCCTTCATTGGATTTTGATATGCAATTGACTGGGTTAACTGGTACAACGGTTGTTGGATCAATATCTGGTGAGACTTTACCTAAGTTATTATTCTATTATGGTGACAATAAAAAACCTAATAAATCATTAACCAGTGTTAACTATTATTTGTTTAATGAGGATAACCCAAATAATACTGGTACCGATTTACAAACAATATTAACTAATCTAAATAATTTATTAAAATACGATTTTACTATAAACGAATTTTTTATAAATGCCTTACCTGATAATAACATTTTAGCATTAAGCGGTACCACAACTGATGGTAAATCGGTTGATGTTATTAAATTGTCAGCAATGCATGAATTAATTTTTATGGAATTTATAGTTAAATTAAATAACGATAAAAACATACATATTGAAGCGTTAAAAAATCAGTTTTTAGAGTCTATTTCGGTTCCAGCTAACATTAAGAGTAAACCTAAGAAATTAGAAGCTTATGTACAAAAAAGAAGTAAGGACATTGAGGCCACTATTAAAGGTGTGTTTGATTTGTTCTCTAATTTTGTGTTAGAATTTGAATCTAGTTTGGGCGACCTGTATTTTTATAATTCGGATGTTAAAGGAAACACCATCAAAAAAATTAATAAGAATGTTTTTAATACTTCAGAAAATAGTTATTTTACTTTAACCGTAGATGAGATTAAAAATAAAATGATGAAAGGTGGTCCTCAGGATTATACGTTAACAATGAGGGAGACAAGTAAGTTAGATAACACCATCGTTAGAAACTTAAAACTCTTTACAAAATATAAGAGTGAACCTATTATTAATATAAGTTCAGCTCTTGAAGCTGAAACTGAAAAGAAAGCGGAAATAACAAAAATAGCTGAATTATATCCAGATTTTTACCCAGAATACAATTTTAAACAATAAAAAAGATGGCCTTAAATTATTTTAATAGATATAGAAAGCTAAATAGTGATGAGAAGATGGTCTCACCACCATTTATTAAGTTGGATCCGAAACAAAGCGATAAATTCGCAACATATACGGTTAACAAGAGTAGGTTAGATAAACTTAGTCAGCAACACTATGGTGCCCCATATTATGGGTGGTTAATATTAATGGCCAACCCAGAACTTGGATCAAGTGAGTGGGAATTTCCAGATAATTCAACAATAAGAATACCATACCCTTTACAGGACACTCTTAGAGAGTATGACGCAAAATTAAAAAATAGGTTGGATTATTATGGCGGTTAATTATGACGAAAAAATATTATCAACTTTTGGTAAAAAATCAAAAAGAGCCGATGACTCAGAAGCCTCAACTAGAGGTGTTTTTGTTGTTGACCCCAATAAGATTGTAACTGAAGATGATACTATAATACCTAGGTATGTAAAACAGGAAGATCTTGTTATGTATGCAAACATAACAGCGAGATTAAACCCAGATAACGCAATTATTGATGATAATACTGATACGAATAAAGTTATCACCATAGGTAGGGTGGGTATAAATTTTTTAAACCCACTGGCAAAAGCACCTAAAGATAAATTGGGTAATATAATGTTTGGTGATAAAAAGAATAAAGATTATTTTACAACAGAATGGTCTGATTACTTTACATCAAACGCTGAACAAGGATCGTATTTTGATCCAGAAACGTTTGGTATATCAAACATAGACGTAACACACAACGCTAGTTTAACACCAATCATTAAAATTGAGTTTATTGATGTACAGGGTAGAACACTTCTAGAAAGAGGTGATGACCCAACGAATCCGTATAACATATTTTATAGATTCCCATACCCTCTATTTACATTAACAATTAAAGGTTATTTTGGTAAGGCGATAGAGTACCCATTATCAATGACAAAGACATCAACAACGTTTGATGCATCAACAGGTAATTACGTTATTAGAGCCGAGTTCTTATCGAGAACCTTCTCGATATACAATAACTTTTTAATGGTATATGCATATGCCGCGCCTTATATGTATGAAAGAGGTGAAAAAGGTAGTGGTAGTTTTTTAGGTAAAAGAATTTTAACAGCATTGTACCAAAAGCAAAACCAAAAATATGCTGAGTTATATGGCGTTGGCTCAACTGAATACCTAAAACATGAGTTTGTAAAATTCCCAACAATATTAGATTTAACCAGGGCCCAAACCGTACTTGGTTATGAAACATTAGGTGTTGAGGAGCAATTAAAACAAATCGGTACTGAAAGAGAAAAAAGCTTAGAAAGAAATAGTAACCTACAATCAGCCTATGCTGGCGGTGAAGCACAGTATGGTGATCTTTGGGAGACATCTTTATTAAAGAGTAGTCGTGATAATACTAAGTATTTCCTTAAACAGGAGACGATAGATAGTCTAAAAAATGATGAAATCACATTATCATTTACAGATTTCCAAGACCCTAGTCTTATTCTATCGGAATACCTTAGTGTCTTAACTTACATGGATGAAGGCGATCAAGCAATCAGTAATGAGTTAAAAATTGCCATATATAACGCTGTTGTAAACGAGACTGGACTACCAGACAAATATAGAAGTGCGATTGTTAAAGAGAACTTAAAATCATTAATCAGGGAAGAACTAATATTAATGTACTACACCGATTCAAATGATGATAGTGAGTTGGCTAAAATTTATTACACAAAAATTTATTTTAATCTATTACATAAAACGATAACTAAAACGATAGCTCAGTTCTATGATAAAGAAGAGAACAGGATAATAGACGAGTTAGGTTTTAAATTAAAAGGTAGTCTTGGTTATGTACCTAATATGTCTAATGTCCTTAGGATATTAATGAATAATATGCAAATATTCCTGACGATGTTAAATTTGGTTGGTTTAAACGCTGCTAGACAAATAGCTGATGATCAGGACAGGATGGATAACCAAATGAATTTTGGGGAATATGAAATAGATGTTAATTCACCAGATAAAAAAAGGTTTTACCCTTTCCCTAATTATTTTAAAAAGAAATTTGATACAGCCACTGATGATTTTGTTTGGGAAAAAACATTCCCAAATGGTGGTAACACACTATCTTGGTTTGAGGTTCAATTCGTTGAGGAACTTAACAGTGCGGTTAAAAGGTTGCATGAAATCACAACGATAGATAGTCAAACAGAAGCGGATGTGCTGTTTCAGACCGAACAGATTAATAAAATTAAAACGGAAGTTTTAGGTGAAAAAAGAATGGCTTTATTGACAACTTTATTAGTTGTTAATAATTTGGATTATTATAACGATCAACAATCGGAAAGAGAAGCGACTTTTGAGTTTATAAATAAAGTACTTTTGTTTTCAACATTAGGTTTTTTAAATACACCTGGCGATGTTACAAAGATTAATGATTTAACAAAATTATTTACTGATCACGAATTCGATTTAATCAGTAGACGATATCAAGGTAAAGACCCTGATGATTTATATCTTTTTTACCAAAATATGTCCACTTTTTTTGATTGGAATGTCGGTGAAGATGCGGCCGCTGAGTTAGGTGAACCTTCTGCTACAAATTATGATAGGATTTGCTACGCATTGGTTAATGGCAACTCATTAGACCCAACTGATAATAGAACATTTGGTGTTACTACAAATAATCAGGCTATTGTTAACAACATAAACAATTTATTACCAGAATTTAAAGCGTTATTAGCAAAAAACTATACTATTGACGAATTAAGATCAATTTATGGTAAAATTGATGCGATTATTGACAAAGCTACTAGTGTTACCGAATTTAAAAAACTTTACCAGTTTAATCCCCTTAGGTATAAAAATAGTAAAAACCCTAATAACGATCAAAGCGTTAAAGCTTTATTTTTCAACGGACTTGATGCACATGACCAATACGATGGCTCAAGTGCGCATTTAAATGAATACGGGTCTAAATTACAAGATTATAGAAAAACATCTTTAGTTTCTGCGAATAGTGGTTATTTTTATACATTAAACAATGAAAAGGGGGACACTTTAAATTTTATTGTTGACGGTAAAGTTGAGGCTAATGACCCAAATTCTACGGCGTTAACATTTGCTTTAAAAAGCGATAGTTTGTTAAAAAATACAAATTATGTTGGTGGTCTTAATCTAGATAGTAGTAAAAAAATAACAAGTGGGACTAAGTATAGTAAAGTAAGAATATAAATGGCTTCATCACTATTAAATTATTTAAATGAAAGGTATCTTGGTAATATTGATATTAACCTAGAAACTTCAATTTTAAAAGCGCATGATGAGTATAATGATAATACTATTAAATCAACGCACCAAAACTATCAAAGTCTATTTTATGACGAGCGATTGGTTTCTGGTGTTATAAATTCATCTGAACAAACTCTAAAAACATATTACACACCAGTAAATCACACAATTTTTGCGCAAAATATTGTTAACGAATCTAAAACTGGTAAACTACCAAAAACAGCACAACTATTTATTGGTAGTCTGGGTACAGCATCAAACAACGGTCAGATATCACCAGCGCAGTTAGCTAAACTATTTAGAACTTCACAGGGCTTAATCGAAGTACCAATACATTTGATACTTTATATAGGTGGGTTATATGATTTTTATTACTATGGTAACGCAGACAAAGACATAGATTTAAGTGTAATTAACGGTCTAACAAATAAAAATGGTGTCGATTTATTATCTGATAAATTATTTTTAAATAAACATTACGGATCATATGCTTTTAGCGATACAATTGATCCTGGTTTAAAAGCCGCAACATTACCATTTGTTAAACCATTAACACCAAGATTTATAGATGACTTAATGTCATTTGATTACGAGTCATACAAAGATAATAGTGATGTAAAAAATTACGCTGATACCTATTATGATTATGAATTTAAGAAGGAGATATCTTTAAGTAATAATATTTCTTCACATATACCTTTTTCTGGATATGGGGTGTTAAATAATTATTTAAACTCAATGTCCTATGTTTATTTTGGTGAAGGTTTGGATGGCGGTTCACCACAAGATTCTAATATAAACGATGATAAAATCCCTTACCATATTATAGGTAATTTTAGGGGTAAACTTAAAACTTTTAAAACATACAACGATCAAAATATAAATTTTCTTGGATCATATAATAGTTACGGGCCAGGTGTTAAATTTGATCTACCTAACCCAGAATCTGATTTAAATACAATAACCTCAAGTTTAACATTTGATGATGATTTTATTTTTACGGATAAAAATAATAAAGAAAAAATAGAATTCTTTTTATTATTATCTAAAATAAAATGTAACTTTATTGGTGGTTATATTGATACGGTTGATGTTTACAATAGCGTAAGAAAATTATGTTCAGTTAATAATCTAAGAGCTAAACAAGATGGTCATGAAATACCAGATTTTATTGCGTTATTAATCCATAGTTTAATGCCGCCAGATGGTCCAGAACCAGATAGATCTTTTAACAGATTTAACAGGAACTTAAATATTTTAGATAAATATACCGTAGATTACAGATCTTTTAACGGTTACATCGATATAAAAACAGGTGAGTACACCAATTTATATCAGTTAATAGCTATGGTTATTAACCTAACTGGTGATAATTTATATGATTATTTCTCAAGATACCTTGTATCAGTTTGGTCAAGAGAATTTAATAGAAAAGAAAAAAATAGATTAAAAGGTTTAGATAGTAAAGGTACATTTGTTGTGTACCCTAGTTGTGGCGGAGACATTGATATAAAAAATTTATTCACACCAAATGACAGCGACACTAATAGTTTAAGCCCAACTGTATTCTTGAACCAAAATTATGAATACCAAAAAACAAACGTTGTTCATACGATATTCGAAACACAGGGCAACGCTTATTTAAAAACATTAAGATATAACGATAGTTCTTTTGTTGAACATTATGATGTTTCTAACGATGTCTTAGCAAAATATGATGGTGACACAAAGGTACTATATTCAAAAATTAATCCAGGGTTATTTGAGTTTATAAATGTTAATAAGAACATTGATAAATTTTCGGGTAATTCAACCGTACCGTTGGTAAACCCAGCTTTAGATGGCGCTATAATGGATAGTTTTACACCTGTTTATTTTAGACCACAAAACGCGCCAGCAAATGGTAATGCGATTAATTATTTTGATAGATATGATGATGTGTATATTGTTGCAAACACAACAAATCCAGAGGCTATAAAAAAACTTAAATTTGATAACAAGTCTTTAATATACAACACGAGCAGATTATTCTGGTTCGATACGCCAAAATATAATAATGTCATCACACCAGAAACAATTAAATTTGCCCCAAAAAACCAATCAGATAGGGCTAAATTAATATCGGTCGATTACATGGAATATGCGCATTTTAATTTAAAAAACAAAAGTGTGTATAACTACAATAATGGTGAAGACTTTTACGATGTTAATAAAAATAGATCTGAAATTTTAAATTACGACAAATTTAAATCTGGTTTGAATCTTTACATAACAAGTAGAGTTGACCATGACTCAAAAGAATTGGTTAAGTTATTTTCTGACCAGTACGAATTCCAAGAACAATTGACAGCAAAAACTTTGTTAGATGTTTTTGATGTTGATAAGTTAGAAGATTTTAGGGCTTTATTTAAAAAATTCACAGACGAAACACAAGAAGGTTATTTTACAAAAACATTTAACACTTTTGATTTTAAATCTTTACTGAAACACACAACAATGTTTGGTTACAATAATTTACCTAATTCTTTAAGTTTGAATGGTAGATCTTTCGGTAAAGATGAGTTATTAGCACTACTTTGTGGTTACTCAGGCGGTTTTATTGATTTTTCGTCAAACACTGGTTTAGCTAAATTAATTAATACCGCTTTAACATTGGGCCAAGAAGACAAGGCTAAATTTGTTATAGATGAATTTTTAAACGCTAAAATTACTGTTAATAATTACTCAACAGCGGGGCCATTAACAATAGAAGGTTCGGATGTAAATAATCCTTCTGGTTTAAGAATAAATTCTTTTGTATTCAACCCCATAGTCGCTTATTCGTCAAACACAAGAACTTATGAAAGTATTGTTGCGGCGTTAGGTGATGTCTTATTGTTCAGAACAATATTGTTTGGTGATCAAATGATAACATCATATAGTGATGCAAATATTGACATCGATAATTTAATAGACAAATATGTATATTTTATTGGTACAACTAAAAATATTGACATAAATTTAAATGAGCGTTTTGTTATTAAAGAAATAACAAGATCTTTTTTCAGAAAACTAAATATACAATTAAACGAGAATAATTTAAAATTATTAATAACGTACTTAAGATCTTTTATTTCGTACACATTAGCTAAATCGGATGTTTTAAACACGGTAAAAGGTAAATCTCATTACCTTTTTGAAATTAAAAAAGAAACTAAAAATGAAGATGTAATTTACCCAAACAAAGAAGGTGCTGTTTATTCTTTATATGATTACAACAAAGAAGCACAAGTCATCGTAATGCAAATAAAAAACGGTGTACCAGAAAAAACAGCTAATGTGATTAATTATAAAATCACCCAGTTTGAGGATTTATCAGTTGACACTAGATTTAATGAGTGGGTTAAAGATTTTAATAAAGATTTTGTTGAAAAAACTTTAACAACATTAAATAGTTCTTTAGTTAACCTAGGGGGTAAATTAGACGAAATATTACAAAGTGGCCCTAGTGGTGATGGTACTGGTTATTATGGGGATACCTCTTATGATGAGATACCGAAAGAGGAAATGGAGATTAGGACTGGTTATTATTATAGGTTAAAAAATCTTTACGATAAAAACGTATCTTTTATTGACACTTATGCTGCTGATGAAAGATTGATAAAAAAAGATAGCCGTGACTTGGCTAATACCGATATTAATGCTATTTTAAACAGCCCATTATTTTTTAATTTTAATATCCAACAACAAGACATATGTGATGATGCTGGTTTATTAACTGAGTCTAATAAATATCTAAAAGATTTGATTGATTATGTTAGTGTTGTCGATAGAGGTAATAACGCTTTCGGTACAAAAGTTTTTGTTGATATTGTATCATTGAAACAACTTTTAACTGACGATTTATTTAAAGCTGAGGAAATTGATAAAGCCGCTGGTAAGACAATGTGGACTATTTTATCAAAATTAGCTAGTGATCACGAATTCTTACTAATGCCGATGACATCTTATATAAATTTAAGTGGGTCGGTCGCGGAAAATCAGGATCCTTATGATTTAGCACATGATATGTTTGGTGTGTTTAAAAATTTGGAGATGTGGGAGTCAAACCCAGCGTTTATCTTCCAACTTGGTTCGTTAACATCAAATATCACCACTGGTAATAAGGTAAAAAAAGCCGCAAATACTAACTTTGATTTAAGTAACACTTTTTGTTTGGATATAGACCCTAATAGTTTAGATGTTGATGGTAATGGTAGAATACTTAATGAGGATGCGCCAGCCGATGTTAGAAACTCAAATGTATCATCATTTATTGTTGATTTTGCTAACCAAAACCAAAATATGTTCGAGAGCATACAGTTATCAACTGATGAGTTTGCTAACACGGAAGAAAGCATTAAGGCTCAAGTCGGGCTTATAACAAATGACCAACCGATCTTATCAAGTGGCAAACTTTTTAGTGCCATGGAAAACAGATCGTATTCTTGTACAGTAACAAGTCTTGGTAACGCAACAATACAACCATTATCTTATTTCTATTTAAGAAATGTTCCTTTATTTTACGGGACATATTGGATTACGAATGTTAGCCATAAGATAACACCAAATAATATGGTAACAACATTTAAGGGTGTTAGACAACCAATTGCAAGAAAACCAACGGCAAATGTTGCTATTATTAAAGCTTTAATCCAAAAAGCCAACCAAAACTCAGCCCAACAAGGGTACTTAGATAGAAATGATTTAACACCAATACACACGGCTGGTAGAATATATATTGATAGGGTGTTTACGGGTGTATCTGGTACTACGAGTGAAACAAAAAATTACGGCTTACTGTACCAAAAAGGTGTTGAGAGTGATAAATATGTTACGTATAATGCTTTATGGGTTATCGCATCATATCTTAAATTAATGACAGGTGGGGATGAAACAGATACTGTATTAATAAAAACGTTGATATCCTATTTGCACAATAACGCCAGTGTATTAGCTGTGGATTCACAATGGGATATTGGTACAACAGCTAGTTATTTTATTGATATCGTTGTCTATGATCTATATCATAAACTTGGTTATGACACTGAACCAGTTTTGTCCTTAAGTAGTTTATTAGATAGTTACCCAACAACTTCTGGTGATGTGTATCAATCTACTTTATCTAAAATATCAGAATTCGCTGGAAAACCAGGTGAGTTACTAACATACTTAAGTTTAAATACAGATGAGTCATATAACGCAAAAACCACTTTAATTACAAATAGTGGTGGTTATAAGATAACCAATGACGCTTCGTTACCTAAAATAACATTCCCAGATGAAATAACGGAACCGAATGTTAATATAAATACGAGGGTTAACTATTGGGTTAGTGATAAAACTGAGAGTAACTACGAAACATTTAACGGTTTATCAACCTATAAATTGGTTAATTTATTTGATACAAAACCAGTTGAAACAAATAATATACCTGATATTAGACCAACAGCAATTGAAAGAACGCTTGCTCGTGACAACACATACGTTGCTCCACAAGCTTACTATCAACCTGATATAGATAAAAAACTTAACGAAGCGTTAAAATTACCAGAAGACCAAACACAAGCAGCCGCTGACTCAAATGCTACGGAAACGCCAAGGGCTTTGGGTACAAAAACAGATGGTACTTTTACATTTGGTTCAGCTTTTTCAGATAAATTTACACCAACTGGATATGAAGGTGATGATTTAGTTGTATACGTTGCTGGTGCTTACGGTAAGAGTAAACAATACTCTTTCTTTAAGATATGCAAGGATACCGAAAAATTTGAATATGATACTATAAAACTAACACTACACGGTTATATTAACCTTAAAGAGCTAGGACAAGATACAGGTTCAACAGGCGATACTAAAAACGCTGATTGGACAATATTATTAGTTGGGGATGAGCAAGTTAATAACAGATATGTGGCACCAACTAGAAGTAGTGGTAACGCATTGGTTGCGGGGTGGACTAATCCTTTAGATAACATAAAAATTACCGACCCATTTGGGTATAGAGAATGGAGAGGTAGGGTACACGAAGGGGTTGACTTAAGGGCAGCTATTGGTACTAATGTTTATGCCGTATTGGATGGCGTTGTTGCGGCAAGCCAAGCACAGGGTGGTTATGGTTATGCGATAATATTATCACACCCAAACAACGGGTTATCAACATTATATGGTCATATAAGTCAAAGATTGGTATCAGCTGGAGACACTGTAAAAGCTGGTCAGCTAATCGCAAAGTCTGGTGATGAAGGGTCACCAGGGGCACCACACCTACACTTTGAGATTTTGAAAAACACTGTTACTGATAGTAATGATTATTTTAGCCCATCCAATCAATTATTATTAACGGATCCAGAACCATATCTAAATGGCGAGGTTATCCCATTAAGTAACGGCAATGTGCCAACTGGTCCAGATAGTGATTTCTGGAAATTAGTTACGATATGTGCTGGTGAAAACTACATTGACCAACCACAAGGTATGGCCGATGTTGCACAATCCATATACAATAGAGTAAACCTTCAAGGTGGTTATGGTAAAACAATAAGTGAAGTTATAATGGCCCAAGGTCAGTACGAACCAACATTTAGAACTAGAGCTCTATGGGAAGCAATTAAAGATGAGGAAACCGCTATTGCCGCTTATATGGCAACTAAAGGTGTTGATAGGGAACAAGCACAACAGAGACTTAGAGTATCTCTTAACGCTATAAAAGACCCGACACTAAAAGCAAACGCTGCTTCGTTTGTTGGTTCAAGAACCGAATTTTTGGCTGCCGCACCTACGTCAAGTAGCGCTGTTGGGGTTGTTGAGAGAGAACCAAAAGGTAAAAACAACGCATTTTTCTGGAATTATCAGGGTAAGAGGGATTATTATAATAGTAATAACTTAGCCGCAACAAAAATACCAGATAGTGTAAGCCAATATGTATAACTTTCCCATTTTATTATATATTTATAAGTAAATAACAATTATGAACAACATTGGAAGTAGTCTGGATAAATTCTTAGGTAAAAGAATTGAAGAAGCTCAAATAGGAGAAGAAGTTTGCGATTTAAAAACTGGGGTTTGTTATGTAAAAACAAAAGACGGTTTAATCGAAAGAACTTTAATAGAGAAAAAACTAGTCTTAGAAGACGGTAGAGAATTATTAAGAGAAGAATCATTAATAAGCCATTCAACGAAAACATTTTTAAGATGAATAAGAATTTAGATAAAATTTTATCCGAAGAGATAAAAAGGTTTAACAAAATTATGTCCTATCAAGATAGATTGAGTGAAGGACACCATTATAAATTCTATGAAGCTGAAGAGGATGAGGTTGCCCCAGAAGAGGTTCCAGCTGATCCTGGTGTTGATACAACTGGTGGTGAAGAAGCCGCTCCTGTGGATGCTGGTGTTGACACAACTGGTGGTGAAGACATGGGTGGTGATATGACTGGAACTGAGGAAGTCCCAGCAACGGATGACGCTGGTGTTGATCCCACTGCTGAAGCTGCACCAGAAGGTGATGTTGAAGTTGATGTAACGGAATTAGTAAACTCAACAAAGGAGATGGCGGCAAAAGCTGATGATATCGTTCAAAAGATTGCTAGTTCATCTGAGAAGATTGAGGCTATAATCAACAAAGTTAATGGTGTTGAACAAAACCTACAAAAAATGGACGCGTTGGTACAACAAATGGATGCGTTAGCTAAACAGGTTGAGTTAATGAGACCACCAACCGAAGAAGAAAGAAGAAAAGTTTTAGCTAAAGACTCATACCCGTTTAGTGTTACACAAGACGAGTATATGAGCGGTGATGGTGTGAAAACCCAAACAGACTTAGAAAAAAAATCGGATAAAATGTCTATGATGGACAGTTTAATGAATAACTATAACGAAACCGATGTTAAAAACAGTTTTTATAGTGCGAATAATAACGATAAACCAGTAAGTAACTATTAATATGAACAATAATTTACAAGAATTAGTAACAGTCAAATTAGAAGTTGGTGACCCAGCTTTAACTTTTGTTGAAACAAACGAATACACTATTAAGTACTACGGGTTTTTAACACTTGGTAACACCAACGATACTGTTGTTGTAACCTTAAACGGGATTCCAGACATCACATTATCCATGATGGGGTTCATTGAGTGCCCTATTGATAGTTTAGAGATAACATCCGTTAATCAATCTGAATCTGAATCAGCTGCTGTAACAAAAGGTTTGTTGGTTTATGGTGTTAAACGATACAAGACCCTTTTCTAATCACATAAAAAAATATTTTATAAGAAACCCCTTCTAGGGGTTTTTTTGTTTATCTAAAAAATATTTGGTCGGGGTATTGACTTTTCGGATAATTGTACCTACTTTTGTACCATAACAAAAATAAATTATTATGATTGACTACAAAAAAATCGATTGGAGCAAGGCCGCAACAGACACACTGGCCGATTACGAGAAAGCAAAGTCGAAAACAACAC
>JACCDW010048987.1_pt1 | contig 20319 bp, 23 predicted proteins | sample 7449781 | NCBI WGS metagenome assembly JACCDW01 (sample SAMN15323449, study PRJNA562643) | freshwater metagenome | isolation source: river surface water | place: USA:Blue River Watershed | collected 2017-08-18
CGAGGCCGCGCGGCCTCGGGGGCGGTCGGGGCGGGCGTCAGCACGCGCAGCCGCACCGGCGCGGCCGGGTCGGCCTGGCTCAGGCGCCACTGCAAAGGCGCGCCGCTGGCCCACCAGAGCAGCGCGTGCGCCAGCAGGACGAGCAGCGCCAGGCCCCACAGCACGCGGCGTGCCGGACCGGAGCGGGGGGAGGGCCGGGGGGCCATGGCCACAGCCGTCGGCGTGCGCCTCAGCGGGCGCACCAGCCCAGATCGGCCGAGAGCTGCTGCGCCATCCGGCGCAAGGGCGTGGCCACCGGGCCGTCCCAATCGGTCTTGAAGGTGGCCGACGAGCCGAGCGAGACCACGCCCAGGGCGAGGTGGCCGTCGGCGTCAAACACCGGTGCGCAAAAGCCCGAGATGCCGGGCAAGAGCACGTTGTGCACGCGGCCCAGGCCGTGGGTGCGCGACTCGCGCACCAGGGCATCGAGCTCGGCGCGCGTGGTCGGCACATCGGCACGGCCGACCTTGCGGGCCTGTGCCATCTCCTGCTCGATCAGGGCCTTGGCCTGGTCCGAGCCGACCCCATGGCCCAGAAAGGCCGCAAAGCAGCGCCCGGTGGCCGAGGACAGCATGGGCATGACGTCGCCCAGACGCAGATTGACCGGTACCGCGCGCGGCGACTCCAGCCAATGCACCAGCGTGGGCCCATGGTTGCCCCAGACCGCCAGCGCCAGCGTGTGGCCGGTCTGCTCCATCAGCTCGGGCAGGCGCTCGCGCGCCATCTTGACCGCGTCCAGCCGCGACAGCGTGGCCAGGCCCAGGCGCAGCGTCGCGGGGCCCAACTCGTAGCGGTTGGAGGCGCCGTCCTGCACCACCAGGCCCAGGCGCTGAAAGCTCACCAGGTAGCGGTGCGCCTTGGCCGCGCTCATGCCGGCCGCGGACGCCAGGTCGCGCAGCATCAAGGGCCCCGGGGCCTGCGCCAGCACATCGAGCAGGGCAAAACCGACCTCGACCGACTGGATGCCGGCGCGCGCCTTGTCGCCGTCATCGGCCATTGCGGGGGTGGGGGGGGTGCGTGAAGCCGCCATATGGTCTAGAATGCAATTTCGTTTAGTTAAACGAGTTTACCAATGCGTAATTTGCTCGGCCAGCCTGGAAAGTGCCGTGCAGCACAAAATGGACTTCAGAAATCATGAAACTTGCGACCTACAAAGACGGTTCCCGTGACGGCCAACTCGTGGTGGTGTCCCGCGACCTGAGCATGGCCCATTATGCGACTGGCATCGCCAGCAAATTGCAACAGGTGCTCGACGACTGGAACTTCCTGGCCCCGCAGCTGGAAGACCTGTACCAAACCCTCAACGCCGGCAAGGCGCGCCACGCCTTCCCCTTCGACCCCAAGATGTGCATGGCCCCGCTGCCGCGCGCCTACCAGTGGGCCGACGGCTCGGCCTACATCAACCACGTCGAACTGGTGCGTGCGGCGCGCCACAGCGAAGTGCCCCAGACCTTCTACACCGATCCGCTGATGTACCAGGGCGGCAGCGACGACTTCATCGGCCCTTGCGACCCGGTGGTGTGTGCCGACGAGGCCTATGGCATCGACTTCGAGGCCGAGATCGCGGTCATCACCGGCGATGTGCCGATGCGCGCCACGCCCGACGAGGCGATCGAGGGCGTGCGCCTCTTGATGCTGGCCAACGACGTGAGCTTGCGCCACCTGATCCCCGACGAACTGGCCAAGGGCTTTGGCTTCTTCCAGAGCAAGCCGGCCACCGCCTTCAGCCCTGTGGCCGTCACCCCCGACGAACTGGGCGATGCCTGGCAAGGCGGCCGTGTGCACCTGACGCTGCAGTCCACCTGGAACGGCCGCAAGGTCGGCATGTGCGAGGCCGGTCCCGACATGACCTTCCACTTCGGCCAGCTGATCGCCCACATCTGCAAAACGCGCAATGTGCGCGCCGGCTCCATTGTCGGCAGCGGCACCGTGAGCAACCGTGGCGTGGAAGAGAACGGCAAGAAGGACTGGCCCAAGGGCTACAGCTGCATCGCCGAAAAGCGGGCGATCGAGACCATCCTCGACGGCAAGCCGTCGACCGAATTCATGAAGTTCGGCGACACCATCCGCATCGAGATGAAGGACAAAAACGGCCAGAGCCTGTTTGGCGCGATCGACCAGCAGATCGCGCGCCTGGCCAACCCGGCCTGAGTCAGCTCGCGTAAACCGTTTCGAGCGATTCGAAACCCTTGACCTCGATCGGGTTGCCGAAGGGGTCGAGGAAAAACATGGTCCACTGCTCGCCGGGCTGACCGGCAAAGCGCAGCTGCGGCGCCACCACAAAGTCCGTGCCGGCCGCCGTCAGGCGATCGGCCATGGCCTGCCAGTCGGCGCGCTGCAAAATCAAGCCGAAATGCGGCATGGGCACCATGTGCTCGCCCACATGGCCGGTGGCCGCCGTCTTGAACGGCTCACCCAGGTGCAGGGAAATCTGGTGCCCGTGAAAGTCGAAGTCCACCCAGGTGTCGGTGGAGCGGCCTTCGCGGCAGGCCAGCACGCCGCCATAAAAGCGGCGCGCCGCGTCGAGGTCGGTCACATGGAAAGCGAAATGGAACAGGCTGCGCATGCCATCCAGCATAGCAGCCTGCGCCCCGCCACACCCTGCTCAGGCCTGGGTCGGGTCGGCCGCCATGGCGTCGAACTTCTTGAAATACTGGCGCGCCAGCGCCACCAGCTGCTTGTCGCTGGGATGGTCGGTGGCGATGCTGTCGACGATCACTTCGGCGGTGGCTTTGGCATGGGCTTGGCACCAGTCGCGGAATTCGTTGCGCGCTGCACCCGGTCCGGCCAGCAACACCTCGCGCGTGCCACTCAGGGACTGGGCGATGTCACCAAAGAAGGCGGCGGCGTCGCCACCCTTGCCCTGGTGCTTGTGGTGGCTGCGCGACTTCACGCGCTGGCTCTCGACGTGCTCGCGGTCAAACATCAGGACGTGGGCTTCGCTCTTGTCCATCCAGACGATGGCATGAAAAGTGCTCATGCGTGAACTCCTGTAAAAAAAAGCGGGAGCGGGCCTGTGGGCCAGCGGGGCCGGCGTCAGTGCGCTTTTTCGGCCCGGGTCTGGCACGCGACGCAGCGCAGCGCCATGGGGTAAGCCTGCAGCCGGGCCTCGGGAATCTCGACGCCACAGTCCTGGCAGCGGCCATACAGGCCCTGGGCCCAGCGCTCGAGCGCCGCATCGATGGCGTTGAGCTCGGCGGTCTCGTGCTCGTTCATCGCGAACTCTTCGCCGATCTCGGTGGCCGCGCGCGCGCGCTCGTCGGACGCGCGCAAATCGTGGGCGGCCGCCATGTCGGCGCGCGAGACCTGGCCGCCGCGCTGCGCGGCGATGCGCTGCAGAAGTTCCTGGCGGACCTCGAGCAGGCGCTGTTTGTGGAGGGGATTTGAAGTGTCCATGACGCCATGCTAGGACGTCGGGCACCTCGCGCGTTGACGCCGATCAAGTCATCGGCAAAAGGCGGTGCGCGCCTAACTTTCCTGCACCGAGGCCATCTGGGCGCCGAGCCACTCGATGTAGCCCAGGCCCTTGTCGGCCGGGATCAGGAACTTGGTGCGGCGGTCGGTGCCGTGGTGTTGCGACACCACCAAGCCCTTGTTGATCAGGCGCTGCAGGCGTTTGTGCAGGGTGGCCGGAGACCCCAGCGCCGTCTGGCCAATGGCCTCGCGCACCGTGAGCGGCTGGCCCTGCGACCAGCGCAGGGCCAGGGTTTCGAACAGGGCCCGCTCGTTGGCGTCGAAATCCTCCAGGCCCGGCAAATTTTCAAAGGCCGAAACCAGTTGCAGGAAACGCAAATAAGCGCTGGCAAACGGGGTGCTTGTGCTCATGCGGCGGATTGTAGGCAGTGACTTACAAAAACTGTAAATCCCGGCAAATCTGCTGGTAAACAGGCGTTACAGCGCCCTCATCGCCGGGCCTGCAGCCGCGAGAGCATGCGCTCGGTGTTGCTTTTGCGATCGGCGTTGACCTGCTGCAAGGCGGGCCGCTCGCCCATGCGCTTGAGGTAGTCGCGCACCGGCAGCTCGGCCAGGAAGTCGCGGCCATAAACGAGCTTGGTCGCACCCGAGACCAAGGGCAGGTGCACCACCGCCGCGCAGTCGGCCAGCGTGAGCGCATCGCCCGCAACAAAGGGCGCAAAGCGCGCCAGCTGCGCGAAGGCGGCGATGTTCTTCTCAAGCTGTTGGGCGGTTTTTTCCTTGGCGCTGTCGCTGACCTTGCCGCCGAAAAAGGCTTCGGGATAGAGGTTGCGCGCCACGAGCTCGAGGTGCAGCTCAAGAAAGGTCACCAGCTCACGCACCTTGGCCGCCGCATAGGGGTCGGTGGGCAGCAGCGGGTGTTGTGGGTACTGCTGCTCGATGTATTCCATGATCACCGCCGATTCACACAGCGGGCCCTGCGCGGTCTTGAGGTAGGGCACCTTGCCCAGCGGCGTCGCCTGCGCATCGGTTTCACCGACCCAGGCCAGCTCTTCCTGGAAAGGCACCCCCTTTTCGAGCAGCGCGAACTTGACCTTGTTGTAGTAGTTGCTGGCCGCAAAGCCGCAGAGCGTGAGCATGGGGGTCTCCTGAAATGGCGGTTGGAATGTGCAGCCTAAAGCCCACGCGCGGCCACGCGGGTCACGCAGTTGACGGCGCGTACGCCCGCCGCCACGGGCACCGACCCGGGCAATGCGTGAAAATCGCCCCATGGCTGCCCCCCTGCACCGTCCCGCCCGTCTGATGCGCTGGCTCGCCAGCGCGCTGCTCGTGCTTGGCGCCTCGGCGCTGGCCGAGCCGCTGCAGGTCGCGGTCGCCTCGAACTTTGCCGTGCCCGCGCACAAGATCGCGGCCGCGTTCGAGCAGACCACGGGCCAGGCGGTGCGGCTGTCGGTCGGCGCAACGGGCAAGTTCTATGCACAGATCCGCCACGGCGCGCCGTTCGCGGTGCTGCTCGCGGCCGACAGCGAGACGCCCGCGCGGCTGGTCAAAGAAGGCCTGGCCGTGCGCGGCAGCGCCTTCACCTACGCGATCGGCCAGCTCGTGCTCTGGAGCCCGCAAGCGGGGCTGGTCGATGCGCAGGGCCAGGTGCTGCGCGGCCCGCTGCCCGGCAAGCTGGCCATCGCCGAGCCGCGGCTGGCGCCCTACGGCGCGGCCGCCCAGCAAACGCTCGAGCGCCTGGGCCTGCTCGCCCCGCTGCGCGCCCAGCTGGTGACGGGCGAGAACATCGGCCAGACCTACCAGTTCGTCGCCAGCGGCAACGCGGCGCTGGGCTTTGTCGCGCTCTCGCAGCTCATGGCCGACGGCCGCATCGCCGCAGGCTCGTGGTGGCGCGTGCCGGACGACTGGCACGCGCCGATCCGCCAGGACGCCGTGCTGCTCAAAAAGGGCGAGCACCTGGCCGCGGCCCGGGCTTTTTTGCAGCACCTGCGCAGCGAGGCTTCGCGCGAGACGCTGCGCGCTCATGGTTACCGGCTCTGATCCCCGCGCATGACCGAGTTCATTCTCAGCCCCGACACCTGGCCCGCGATCGCGCTCACGCTGCGCCTGGCGGCCTGGACCACGCTCGCGCTGCTGGTGCTCGGCGCGCCGCTGGCCTGGTGGCTGGCGCGCACGCCCTCGCGCTGGCGCGAGCCGGTGGGCGCGCTGGTGACGCTGCCGCTGGTGCTGCCGCCGTCGGTGCTGGGCTTTTATTTGCTGGTGGCGCTCGGCCCGCAGGGGCCCTTGGGCCAACTCACGCAGGCACTGGGCTGGGGCGTGCTGTCCTTCAGCTTCAGCGGTCTGCTGATCGGCTCCATCGTTTATTCGTTGCCCTTTGCAGTGCAGCCCCTGCAAGCCGCGTTCGCCGAGATGGGGCCGCGACCGATGGAGGCGGCGATGACGCTCGGCGCGCGACCGCTCGACGCGTTTGTGAGCGTGGCGCTGCCGCAGGCGCGCCATGCGCTGCTCACGGCGGCCGTGCTCTCGTTCGCGCACACGCTCGGCGAGTTCGGCGTGGTGCTGATGGTCGGGGGCAACATCCCCGGCCAGACGCGCGTGCTCTCGACGCTGATCTATGGCCATGTCGAGGCGATGGACTATGCGCAGGCCCACCTGCTCGCGGGTGGCATGGTGGTGTTCGCCTTTGGCGCGCTCATGGGGCTGGCGCTGCTGCGCCGGCGCCAGACGTCCAGGACCCCATGAGCCACGCGCTGCAACTCGAGCTGGACTGGCAGCGCCCGGGCTTTGCGCTGCAGGCGCAGCTCGCGCTGCCCGCGCAGGGGGTGAGCGTGCTCTGGGGCGCCTCGGGCTCCGGCAAGACCACGCTGCTGCGCTGTGTCGCCGGGCTCGAGCGCGCACGCGGCCGCGTGCAGCTGGGCGACGAGCTCTGGCAGGACGATGCGCGCGCGCACTTCACACCGCCATGGCAGCGGCGGCTGGGCATGGTGTTTCAGGAGGCGAGCCTGTTCGAGCACCTGACGGTGCAGGGCAACCTCGACTACGGGCTGCGCCGGCTGCCGCACACGGCGCAGGCCGCGGCGCGGCGCGCACAGGCCGAGGCGGTCGAAGTGCTGGGCATTGGCCACTTGCTGCGCCGCGCGCCGCACACGCTGTCGGGCGGCGAACGCCAGCGCGTCGCGATCGCGCGCGCGCTGGCCACGCAGCCCCGCCTGCTGCTGCTCGACGAGCCACTGGCCGCGCTGGATGGGCCGCGCAAGCGCGAGGTGCTGCCCTGGCTCGATGCGCTGCGCCGGCACCTGCAGCTGCCCATGCTCTACGTGACGCATTCGGCCGACGAAGTCGCACAGCTGGCCGACACGCTGGTCGTGCTGGCGCAGGGGCGTGTGCACGCGAGCGGCCCGGTCTCTGCGGTGCTGGCCTCGGTCGATCTGCCGATCCACCTGGGCGACGATGTCGGCGCGCTCGTCACGGGCACGCTCACCGCGCACGATGCGCGCTGGGGCCTGGCGCGCCTGCAGCTGCCGGGTGGCGAGCTTTGGGTGCGCGGCGGTGACGAGCCCGTGGGCCGCGAGCTGCGCGTGCGCATCCTCGCGCGCGATGTCAGCATCACGCTCACGCGCGCCGAGGGCACCAGCATCCAAAACCACCTGCCCTGCGTGGTCGAGCGCCTCGTGCCCGAGCCCGGCGGCCATCAGGTGTTGGTGCGGCTGCTGGCCCAGGGCACGCCAATACTCGCGCGGCTCACGGCGCGCGCGGTCGACCGGCTGCAGCTGCAGCCGGGCCTGGCGGTGTGGGCCCAGATCAAGGCCGTGAGCCTGGCACGCTGAGCCCACACGGCCAGGGGCCATCGGCGCGATGGGATAATGCGTGCATGCAACTGCTGCGCCGCGCCCACTGGATCTCCCGCCTTGTGCTGGTGTGGTTTGCATTGTTCATCGGCGCGGCCGTGGCCTCGCCGATCCTCAAGCCCGCGGGCGGCCAGATGGTCTGCTCGGCCATGGGCGGCATGAAGATGGTCATGGCCGACGAGGGCCAGCCCCCGTCGGCCACCGCCAGCATGGACTGCCCGCTGTGTGCCCCCCTGATCCCCCCGCCCGCCGCCCAGGCGCACCGCTTTGAGCCGGCGAGCGCGCTGGCAAATGCGCTGCAGCCCACGCTCGCGGCCCGCATCCCCGGCCTGACCGGCGCGCCGCTGCCGCCGCGCGGCCCCCCTGCCCTGAACTGAATCCCGCCGCTGGTGCCCGCGCCCTGCATGGCATGGCCCGCGCGCGCCCTTCGCATTCATTTCAGGATTTCCCATGTCCCCGCTTCCCGTGGGCCGGGCCCACGCCCTGGCCTGGCCCCTGATGGCTTTCGGCCCAGGCGCCTGGGCCAACGCCATCCAAGACGGCAGTGTCATCACCGTCACCGCCAGCCAGCCGAGCTCGCTGCCCACACAGATCCCAGCCACGGCGGAGAGCATCACTGCTCGCCAGATCGAGGCGCAGATCAGCGCGCGCGGCAGCGAAGATGCGCTCAAATACCTGCCCAGCCTGCTGGTGCGCAAGCGCTACATCGGCGATTACAACCACGCCATCCTCTCGAGCCGCGCCTCGGGCACGGGCAACAGTGCGCGCTCGGCCGTCTACGCCGACGGCATGTTGTTGTCCAACTTTCTGGGCAACGGCGTCAGCGGTCTGGGATTCCCACCGCGCTGGGGCATGGTCACGCCCGATGAGATCGAACGGGTGGACGTGCTGTATGGCCCCTTCTCGGCCGCTTACCCCGGCAACTCTGTGGGCGCGGTGGTGGACTACACCACGCGCATGCCCGACACGTTCGAGGGCTACGCCAAGCTGGGCTACACGCACCAGCCTTTTGATCTGTACAACACCCACGCCCGCTATGGCGGCTGGCAAAGCAGTGCCGGTCTGGGCAGCCGCGCGGGCAATTGGGCCTGGCGTCTGGACTTTGCGCGCACCGACAGCCAGGGGCAACCGCTGACGTTTGCCAACGCGCTGCGCAGCAGCAATGCCGCCACCGGCAGCGACACCCTGGTTACAGGCGCCGTGCCTGGCCGCAACAAACTGGGCCAGGACTGGCTGCTGCTGGGCACTGGCACGCAACACCACACGGTGCAAGACCACATCAAGGCCAAGCTGGCCTACGATTTCAGCCCCACCCTGCGCGCCTCCTACACGCTGGCGTCGTGGCAAAACACGTCAGAAGGTCGTGCCACCAGCTATTTGCTCGACACCAGCGGCCAGCCGGTCTACAGCGGCAACGTCAACATCGACGGCCAGCGTTACTCCCTGAGCGGCAACACCTTCCCGCTGACCCAAGAGCGCCTGCGACACACCCTGCACGGCCTGTCGGTCAAAAGCCGCACCCAAGGCGTGTTCGACTGGGAGCTCGTCAGCAGCGTGTACGACTACGGCCAAGACGACAAGCGGGCCAACGCCGGCAGCAACCCCTTGCCCCACGCTGCCACCGGTGGGGCCGGCACCATCGCCAGCGGCGCCGGCTCGGGCTGGTACAACCTGGCGCTGCGCGGCACCTGGCGCCCCCAAGGCGCCAAGGGTACGCACAGGGTGGACTTTGGCGCGCAGCAAGACCATTACACGCTGCGCTACCGAAGCTCCAGCATCGCGGCCCAGTGGCTCAACGACGGCGCAGGCAGCCTGGCCAGCGAAGTGGGTGGGCGCACCCAGCTGCAAAGCCTGTACGCGCAAGACACCTGGCGCTTTGCGCCACTGTGGCGCGCGGTGCTGGGCCTGCGCAGTGAGCACTGGCAGGCACAGGACGGGCTGACGCGCTTTTCGGCCAGCAGCAGCCAGGCTTTTGCCAGTCGCAGCGAGCACCACCTGTCGCCCAAAGCCGCGCTGTGCTGGCAGCTGCAAGCGGATGCCTTTGTCACATACGCGGTGGGTCGCGCCGTGCGCATGCCCACCGTTCACGAGCTGTATGGCGCGACCTCCACCAGCAATTCGCAATACATCAACGCCCCCCACCTGCGGCCCGAAAAATCCTGGACGCAGGAGCTGAGTTATGAACACACGCAGGACCATGGCCACTGGCGGCTGACCGCCTTTGCCGAAGACACGCGCGACGGCATTTATTCGCAAACCGTCTTCGACAGCAGCGCCAACGCCAACATCAGCCGCGTGCAAAACGTGGGCTTCATGGCCACGCGCGGCCTGGAGGCGGTCTACAACGGCCGCCACCTGTGGCTTCCCGGACTGGACCTGTCGGCCAGCGTGACGTATGCCGATTCGACCATCCGCGAAAACGCTGGCTTCGTGAGCGCGCCGGGCGATACGCTGGGCCGGCGCCAGCCCAACATCCCGCGCTGGCGCGCCACGCTGCTGGCCAGCTACCGCTGGCACCCCGAGTGGAGCGGCACCGTGGCCGTGCGCCACAGCGGTCGGCAGTTCAACACCCTGAACAACAGCGACGTCAACGGCCAGGTCTACATGGGCGTGAGCCCTTTCACCACGCTCGATGTACGCGCCCGCTGGCAGATCGACGCGCGCTGGAGCATGGCCCTGGGCATCGACAACCTGACGAACCAGGTCCACTGGAACTTCCACCCCTACCCGCAACGCAGCTACACGGCCGAACTCAAGGCCCGCATCTGAAAGCCCCCCAATGAGACACGCTATGACCCTCTGCTGCGCGAGCCTCGCGCTGCTCGCGTCCGTGGCCCAGGCCCACGTCACGCTCGAATACCCGGTGGCCACGGCCGGCCAGGGCTACAAGGCGACCTTCAAAATCGGCCACGGCTGCGGCGCTTCGCCCACGCGCGTGGTCGAGGTGCGACTGCCTGCAGGCGTGCGCGGCGCGCGGCCCATGCCCAAGCCAGGCTGGGCGCTCGAGGTCACGCGCGAGCCGCTCGCGCAGCCCTACACACACCATGGCCGGCGCGTGAGCGAAGACACCACACGCGTGCGCTGGACGGCCAAGACCGAGGCCGACATGCTGGCGAGCGGCCACTACGACGAGTTCGTGCTGGTGGCCACCTTGCCCGCGCAGGTGGGCAAGCTCTACTGGCCGGTGCGCCAGCTGTGCCCGCAGGGCGAACTCGACTGGTCCGACATCCCGGCCGTCGGCCAGGCCTGGGGCGAGCTGACGTCGCCCGCGGCCGAACTCGAGCTGATGCCGGCCGCCGGCACGCTCACGCACAATCACTGAAATCCCCGAAAGGACACACCATGAACCGAATGCTCCGCCCCCTGCTGCTGCTCGCTGCCCTCGGTGCCACCACCGCCTGGGCCCAGGTCAAGGTCGAACAGGCCTGGGCCCGCGCCACCGTACAAGGCCAAAAAGCCACCGGTGCCTTCATGAAACTCACCGCGCCGCAGGCCCTGCAACTCGTCGGCGTGAGCACGCCGGTGGCGGGCGTGGCCGAAATCCATGAGATGAAGATGGAAAGCGGCGTCATGACCATGCGCGCCCTGCCCGCGCTCGAACTGCCAGCCCAGCGCACGGTCGAGCTCAAGCCCGGCGGCTATCACCTGATGCTGATGGACCTGAAGGCGCCGCTCGCCAAGGACGCGAGCGTGGCGCTCACGCTCACGCTGCGCGATGCCCAGGGCAAAGAGACACGCCAGCAGCTGAACGTCCCCGTGAGCACAGGCATGCCGGGCGGTGCGGCCGCCAGCCACCACGGTCACGCGCACTGAAGCCGAAGCAGCCCACCTGAAACGCCGACCCGGCAAGCTCCCGGGGCACGCACGCGGCTGGCCTCCGGCTGCTGCACAGTGACCGGACCTGGACCGTCCCCGAGGGCCTCCACAAGCGCAAGGCGGTGCGGTGCCTGCGCCCCGATGGGCAGCACCGCTTCTGAGCTTGGTCCAGCGCGCCGGCTGTCAGCCCGCCATCAGGCAGGCTCTGGTGTAATGCCCCCATCGGCCCTGCGAGGAGAACCCCCATGAGCGACACATCGGCTTTCGGCTTTGGCCAATTCGTGCCCGGCTTCGACTTTCTGCAAAAACTCTCGCAAACGGCCAGCCAGGCCGCCCCCGCGGGCAGCAGCATCCCGGGCATGGCCAACTGGGTTGCCCCCACCTTGAGCGTCGAGGACATCGACAAGCGCATCCAGGAACTCAAGGCCGTGCAGTTCTGGCTCGAGCAAAACGGCACCGCGCTCAAGGCGACGATCCAGGCGCTCGAGGTGCAAAAGATGACGCTCAGCACCTTGCAAAGCATGAACGTCAACATGGCCGACCTGGCCAAGGCCTTCAGCGCGCGTCCGCCGCAGGCCGCGGCGCCGGCACCCCAGGCGCCCCCGGCGGAGGCGGCGGCCACAGCGCCCGCGTCCGAACCGGCGCCAGAGGCCACCCCCCAAGCCGCGGCCAAGGCCAAGCGTGCGGGCCAGAAGAAATCGGCCGAAGCCGCGGCGGTCGACCCGATGGCCTGGTGGGGTTCGCTCACGCAGCAGTTCCAAAACATCGCCAGCGCCGCCATGAAAGACGTGGCCGCCGAAGCGCTCAAGGCGCAGGCCGCGCCGTCCAGCGCAGCAGCGGCGCCGTCTGCCGCCGGGGCCGCGCCCGCGCGCGGCGCGGCCAAAAAGCCCGCAGGGCGTAAAACAGCGGCCAAGGCCGCGGCCCGCAAGATCGCCCGCCCGCGCACGCGCTGACGCCGGCGCCGCGGCGGCGCTACCATCGGCCGCATGAAGCTGTTTCCCTGCGGGCACGCCACGCACCCCGACGCACAAATGGCCGCGGCCCTCGCGCTCGCGCAGGTGCGCGCGCAAATGGCGCGCGCCGAGTACGCACAGACACCCGGCCTGGGCCTGCTCTACATCACCGACCACTACAGCACACAGGCGCCCGCGCTGCTGGCGCGACTGCGCAGCGAGCTGCCCATGGTGCGCGACTGGGTTGGCACCAGCGCCATGGGCATTGCCGCGCCCGGGGCCGAGTACTGGGACGAGCCGGCGCTCGCGCTGATGCTGTGCGACCTGCCGCCAGAGCACTACCGTGTGTTTTCGGGCGTCTCGCCGCTGCCCAGCGGCTGGGGCGCGGCACGCGCACTGGTGCATGCCGAACCGCAGACCGCCGAACTCGCCGAGCTGCTGGGCGAACTGGCCGAGCGCACGCACAGCGGCCAACTTTTTGGCGGCCTGAGTTCCGGTCGGGGCCAGGCGCTGCAATTTGCGGTGCAAGCAGGCCACACGCCGCTGACCGAGGGGGTGTTCAGCGGCGGCCTCAGCGGTGTGGCGTTTTCGTCGGCGGTGCCGCTGCTCACGCGCCTGAGTCAGGGTTGCCAGCCGATCAGCGCGGCCCATGCCGTGACGCGCGCCGACGCGCTGGTGGCACTCGAGCTCGATGGCCAGCCCGCGCTCGATGTGCTGCAGCGCGACCTGGACGTCACACTTGAAGATCCCCAGCGCGCGGTGCAGGTGGTGCGCCAGACCCTGGTCGGTCTGGGCCGCCCCGGGCAGGCCGTGGTCGACCGCACGGGCGCGCTGCAGGCACAGGCGCGTGTGCGCCACATCATCGGGCTGGACCCCATGCGCCAGGGTGTGGCACTGGCCGAGCCGCTGGCAACCGGCATGCAATGGGTGTTTTGCCGGCGCGATGCCAAAACCGCACGCGCCGACCTGGTGCGCATCTGCGCCGAATTGCGCGAGGCGCTCGAGCCCGAGAGCGAAGCGCTCGAAGCCGCGCTGCTGCACGCGCACGACGCCACGCGCAGCCTGCCGGTCCCGGGCCGGCGCATCGCCGGCGCCATTTATGTGAGCTGCACGGGTCGCGGTGGCCTGCACTTCGGCGGGCCGAGCGCGGAAATGCAGATCGTGCAGCACGCGCTGGGCGAGGTGCCTGTGGTCGGTTTTTATGCAGCGGGCGAGATCGCGGGCCCACAGCTTTACGGCTACACCGGCGTGCTCACGGTGTTCTGCGCCGACTGAGCCTCAGCGCGCGCGGCGCTCTTCGCGCAGCAGCGGCCCCAGCGCCCACAGGCCCAGCGCCGGGCCGGGCGCCAGACCCAGCAGCAAGCCGCCCAAGGGCCAGTGCTCGGCCAGCGCCACAAACAGCAGGATGCTCACGATGCTGATGCCAAAACCAATGCTGTTGGTGAGCGTGAGCACGCTGCCCACCGCCTGCGGCGGCGCGTTGCGCGCGGTCAGCGTGGACAACTGCGGCGAATCGCCCGCCACGGTGATGCCCCACACCAGCAACCACGCGTAAAACAGCGCGTCGCTCGCGCCCATGAGCCAGGGCGCGAGCAGGCAGCACAGGCCGCTGCACGCCAGCTGCGCGCCCGCCACATGGGCGCTGCCCCAGCGCAGCGCCAAGCGCCCGCCCAGGGCACAGCCCAGCGCCCCCGCGCCCAGCACCGCAAAGGCCGTCCACGACAGTGCCGCCCCGTGCAGCCGCGTGGCCAGGATCAGCGGCATCAGCACCCAGACGGTGTAGAGCTCCCACATGTGACCGAAATAGCCAAGCACCGAGCTGCGCACGCGGGCATCGGTCCACAGCGTGCCGAGCGCACGCCACTGCAGGGTGTTCACGCGCGCCGCCGCGGCCGGTGCGTGCGGCAAGCTGAGGACCAGCAAGCCGCCGGCGGCGGCCAGCGCTGCCACGCCGAGCATGAGGCTGGGCCAGGGCAGGTCGTGGGCGAGCGCGCGCAGGCCGTGGGCACTGGCCGAACCCACGATGAGCGCGGCCACGAGCAGGCCCAGCGCGGCCCCCAGGCCCTGGCGGTACCACTGGGCGGCGATTTTCATGCCCACGGGGTAGATGCCGGCCAGAAACACGCCCGTGGCAAAGCGCCAGGCGAGCAGGGCCTCGTAGTGTCGCACCGTGGCCCAGGCGCCCACGGTGCAGACCGCACCGGCGAGGGCGCAGACCAGGAAGACGTTGCGCGCATGGAAGCGGTCGGCGATCGCGAGCAAGGCAAACACCAGCGTGCCCACGATGAAGCCCATTTGCAGGGCCGAGGTCAGGGTGCCCACCGCGCTGGCGGGCCAGCCCAGCTCGCGCTGCAGGTCGGGCATGACCGCATTCACGGCGAACCACAGCGAGGTGCCGGCGAGCTGGGCCAGCACCAGCACCGGCAGCACATGGCGGGGCACAGCGGCTTCGGACATCGCGTGAGCTTAAGGCGCCGGCAGAGGGGCCGCTGGCACGCAGGCGTCAGCGTTTCAAACGCCGCGCGCGCGATCGGCCTTGAATTGCGCGCGGAAGGCGCCAAACTGCCCAGCGTCCAGCGAGGCACGCACCTCGCGCATCAGGTTCAGGTAGTAGTGCAGGTTGTGCACGGTGGTCAGCATGGGGCCGAGCATCTCGCCGCAGCGGTCCAGGTGGTGCAGATAGGCGCGGCTGAAACCCTCGCGGCCACCTTGTTCCCAGCTCACGCCCGAGGTGCCCGCGCAGGCGTGGCAGGTGCAGCTGGGGTCGAGCGGCTGTGGGTCGCTTTTGTGGCGGGCGTTGCGCAGCTTGAGGTCGCCATAGCGGGTGAACACGGTGCCGTTGCGCGCGTTGCGCGTGGGCATGACGCAGTCGAACATGTCCACGCCCTCGGCCACGCCCTGCACCAGGTCTTCGGGCGTGCCCACGCCCATCAGGTAGCGCGGCTTGTGCGCGGGCAGGCGGTGCGGAGTGTGGGCCATGATGCGCAGCATCTCGTCCTTGGGCTCGCCCACGCTCACGCCGCCGACGGCATAGCCGGGGAAATCCATCTCGACCAAGGCTTCGAGCGACTCCTGGCGCAGGTGTTCGAACATGCCGCCCTGCACGATGCCGAACAGCGCGTTCGGATTCTCCAGCCGCTCGAACTCGGCCTTGGAACGCAGGGCCCAGCGGCGGCTCATCTCCATGCTTTGGCGGGCTTCGGCCTCGGTGGTCAGGTGGCCCTTGGTCTCGTACGGGGTGCACTCGTCGAGCTGCATGACGATGTCCGAGTTCAGGATGGTCTGGATCTGCATGCTGACCTCGGGCGACATGAAGAGCTTGTCGCCGTTGACGGGGCTGGCAAAGTGCACGCCCTCTTCGGTGATCTTGCGCATGTCGCCCAGCGACCAGACCTGAAAGCCCCCCGAGTCGGTGAGGATGGGCTTGTCCCATTTCTCAAAGCCATGGAGCCCGCCAAAACCTTGCATGATGTCCAGGCCTGGGCGCATCCAGAGGTGAAAGGTGTTGCCCAGGATGATCTGCGCGCCCATCTCGTGCAGGCTGCGCGGCATCACGCCCTTGACCGTGCCATACGTCCCCACCGGCATGAAGATGGGCGTTTGCACCACCCCATGGTTGAGCGTCAGCGTGCCGCGGCGCGCATGGCTCGAAGGGTCGGTGGTGAGCAGGTCGAATTTCAGCATGCGCGGATTGTAGGTGGGGCCTGGGGCTCAGGCCACGCGCTCGGGGTCGGCCTGGCGCGCATCGGCAAACAGGCGCAGCACCAGCGCGCGCAGCCACTGGTGGCCCGGGTCGCGGTGCAGGCGGCCGTGCCAAAACTGGTGGATGGCGCTGCCTTCGACCGCGAGCGGCAGCGGCCGCAGGGCCAGACCAAATGGCCGGGCCACGCGCAGTGCAAAGCGCTCGGGCACGGTGGCGATCAGGTCGGAGTGGCCCAGCACATCGCCCAGCGCCACATAGTGCGGCAGCGTCAGCCGAAAGCGCCGCTGCAGCCCCTGCGCCGCCAGCGCCGCATCCACCCGGCCATGGCCGGTGCCGGCGGCCTGCACATGCACATGCTCGGCCGCGGCCAGGGCCTTGAGCGTGAGGCGCGGTTTGGTGGCGAGCGGGTGGCCCTGGCGCATCAGGCAGACATAAGGCTGGCGAAACAGGGCCTGCTGAAAAAAGCCCGCCTGCAGCTGGGGCAGCAGACCGAGCGCGAGGTCGATGCGGCCGCTGGCCATGTCGTCCTTGAGCGCGGGGTGGGTGACGCTGACCACCTGCAGCGTGACGCCCGGCGCCTCCTGAGCCAGCGCATCGACCAGCACCGGCAAAAAGTACATCTCGCCCACATCGCTCATGGCCAGTGTGAAACGGCGCGTGCTGCTGGCGGGCGTGAAGGAGGCACGCACATTGAGCGCCTGCTGCAGGCCATCGAGTGCCAGCGCCACCGGTTCGGCCAGTTGCTGGGCGTAGGGCGTGGGCTCCATGCCGCGCGGCGTGCGCAAAAAAAGCTCATCGCCCAGCGCGGCGCGCAAGCGGCCCAGGGCGCTGCTGACGGCGGGCTGGCTCATGCCCAGGGCCTGGGCGACGGCCGACACCCGCTTGTCACGCAGCAGTTGGTGGAAGACCCGCAGCAAGTTGAGGTCGAGTCGGGCCAGGTCCATGGATGTATTTGATTTTCGAATGAAGATTATCTTTGAATTTCGATTTACGAAATTGAACACGCCGCGCATCATGCCACTCCAGCAAGAGGAGACCGCATGAGCGAGCAACCCATCCACTGGGAAGCGAATGGCACCCACCGCATCCCGTTTGGCGTCTACACCGACGAGGCGCGCCACAAAAAAGAACTGGCGCGCTTTTTCTACCAGGGCCATTGGAGCTATGTGGGCCTGGAAGCCGAGATTCCTGAGGCCGGTGACTTCAAGCGCAGCCAGATCGGCGAGCGCTCGGTCATCATGACGCGCGCTTTGGATGGCCAGATCCATGTGGTGGAGAACGTGTGCGCACACCGCGGCATGGCGTTTTGCCGCGAGCGCCATGGCCATCAAAAAGAATTTGTCTGCCCCTACCACCAGTGGAGCTACGCGCTGGACGGTCAGCTGCAAGGCGTGCCGTTTCGCCGCGGTGTGCGTCAGGACGGCAAGGTCCACGGCGGCATGCCCGCCGACTTCCACCCCAAGGACCATGGCCTCACGGCACTCAAGGTGGCCACACGCGGCGGGGTGGTGTTCGCCTCCTTCGACCACGGCGTCGAGTCGCTCGAGGACTACATGGGGCCGACCATCCTGCGCTACTTCGACCGCCTGTTCAATGGCCGAAAACTCCAGCTGCTGGGCTACAACCGCCAGCGCATCCCGGGCAACTGGAAGCTGATGCAGGAAAACATCAAGGACCCTTACCACCCCGGTCTGCTGCACACCTGGTTTGTGACCTTTGGCCTCTGGCGCGCGGACAACAAGAGCGCGCTGCGCATGGACGCACACCACCGGCACGCGGCCATGATTTCCACCCGCGGCAGTGCTGGCCAGGCCTCGGGGCCGGCTTCTCAAGTGACGCAGGTCAGCAGCTTCAAGGAAAGCATGCAGCTCAACGACCCGAGCTTTCTGGACATCGTGCCCGAACCCTGGTGGCGCCTGGACGATGAAGTACCCACGGCGGTGATGATGACGCTGTTTCCCAGCGTGATCTTTCAGCAGCAGGTCAACAGCGTGTCCACACGCCACATCCAGCCCGATGGGCACGGCGCGTTTGATTTCGTTTGGACGCATTTCGGCTTCGAGGACGACACGCCCGAGATGACCGAGCGCCGCCTGCGTCAGGCCAATCTGTTCGGCCCAGCCGGTTTTGTGAGCGCCGACGACGGCGAGGTCATCGAGTTTTCGCAGCAGGCCTTCGAGACCAAACCGGCACACCGCACGCTTGCCGAGCTGGGCGGGCATGCGGTCGGGGACACCGAACACATGGTCACGGAAACCCTGATCCGTGGCATGTACGCCTATTGGCGCAAGGTGATGGAGGCTTGAGGATGGTGGACATGCAAACCTGGTTCGGCATCCAGCAGCTCTATGCCGATTACGCACTCGCGGTGGACAGCGGTCAATGGGATTTGTGGCCGGATTTTTTCACCGAGCAATGCGTCTACAAGATTCAGCCGCGCGAGAACTTCGAACGCGGCCTGCCGCTGGCCACGCTGGCCCTGACCAGCAAGGGCATGCTCCAGGACCGCGTCTATGGCATCCGCGAAACGCTCTACCACGACCCCTATTACCAGCGGCATGTGGTGAGTGCGCCGATGGTGCGCCGAGTCGACGGGGATCGCATCCACAGCGAAGCCAACTACGCGGTGTTCCGCACCAAGTACGACAAGGCCAGCACCGTCTTCAACGTCGGCCGCTATCTGGACGTGATCGTGCCCACGGCCGCAGGGCTGAAGTTTGCCGAGCGCCTGTGCATCTTCGACAGCGAGATGATTCCCAACTCCCTGATTTACCCGATCTGACATGAGCACACCCACCAGCGATTGGACCGATGTGGCCGCCCTGGCCGATTTGTTTGAGGGTGCGGGCATTCCCGTCATGCCCGAGGGCCATGACATCGCACTCTTCAGCGTCGAGGGCGAAGTGTTCGCGATCGACAACCTTTGCAGCCATGGCAACGCCAAGCTCTGCGAAGGTTTTGTCGAGGGGCACCAGGTCGAGTGCCCCTTCCACCAGGCCATGTTCAACCTGCGCGATGGCTCGGTCGCTTGCGGCCCCGCCACCGAGCCGGTGAAGTCCTGGCCCGTGAAAGTTGAAGGCGGTCGCGTTTACCTGCAGCTGGGCTGCTGAGCGCGTTCGAGCAGCATCGCGTCGCCGTAGCTGAAGAAGCGGTACTGCTGCGCGATCGCGTGGCGGTAGAGCGCCATGATGTACTCATAGCCCGCAAAGGCGCTCACCAGCATCATCAAGGTGCTTTTGGGCAAGTGAAAGTTGGTGATCAGCCGGTCGACCACCTGGAAGTCAAAGCCCGGCGTGATGAAGATCTGCGTGTCGCCGCAGGCCACACCCGTTTGCGCCCAAGACTCGAGCGTGCGCACCGTGGTTGTGCCCACAGCAACCACACGACCGCCGCGCGCGCGGCAGTCCGCGATCGCCTGCTGTGTGGCCGTCGGCACCTCGTACCACTCGCTGTGCATGGTGTGCTCGGCGATGTTCTCGGTCTTGACCGGCTGGAAAGTGCCGGCCCCCACATGCAGTGTGACGCTGGCGCACTGCACGCCTTGCGCCTCCAGGGCACGCAGCACCGCCTCGTCAAAGTGCAAAGCCGCGGTCGGCGCCGCCACCGCGCCAGGCGCGCGCGCAAACACGGTTTGGTAACGCTCGGCGTCTTCGGCCGAATCTTCGTGCGTGATGTAGGGCGGCAGGGGCACGTGGCCATGTTCTTCCATCAGCCGGTGCGGCTCGTCGTTCAAGCGCAGATGAAACAGCGGGCCATCGGCGTCCGGCCAGCGCCCGAGGAGCGTGGCCTCGAAGCCGCCGGCCATGCGCAGCTTGGCGCCGGGCATGGGCTTTTTGCTGACCTTCATGTGCGCGACCACCTCGTGCTGCGGCAGCACGCGTTCGATCAAGAGTTCAAGCTTGCCGCCTGAGGCCTTTTCGCCAAAGATGCGCGCCTTGATCACCTTGGTGTCGTTGAAGACCAGCAGGTCGCCGGGGTTCAACAATCCCGGAAGGTCTCGGAAAATCCGGTCGACCGGGCTCCCACACGTACCGTCCAGCAGGCGCGACGCGCTGCGCTCGGCAGCAGGGTGTTGTGCGATGAGCGTGGGCGGCAACTCGAAGTCGAAATCGCTGAGGGTGAAGGCCCGGGGGCTGGCGATAAAAGTGGTCATGGCAATCGGGCTGAACAGGCCCTTGGATTGAGGCGGCATGCTGCGCATGGGCACAGCACATTTCCAAACGCACAAAGCAAAACGCCCCATCTTACGATGGGGCGTTTTGGGCTGTAAGAGCCTGACGATGTCCTACTTTCACACGGGAATCCGCACTATCATCGGCGCTAAGGCGTTTCACTGTCCTGTTCGGGATGGGAAGGAGTGGTACCACCTTGCTATGGTCATCAGGCATAACTTGTTGCTGCGCTGACCGGTGGTCAGCACAACGAATTCATAGAGCAAATCAGCTTTTGTTTTGACTGCGTCACTTGGCATAACAACCTTGATCGTGTGAGATCAAAGTTATAGGGTCAAGCCGCACGAGCAATTAGTATCAGTTAGCTTAACGCA
>JACCDW010282179.1_pt1 | contig 20317 bp, 8 predicted proteins | sample 7449781 | NCBI WGS metagenome assembly JACCDW01 (sample SAMN15323449, study PRJNA562643) | freshwater metagenome | isolation source: river surface water | place: USA:Blue River Watershed | collected 2017-08-18
GCCCCTTTCGTTGAACGAAAGGGGCTTTTTTTTGTCCAACATTTATTCACATTATTGTAATTCCATTATTGATTGACAATAGTTTAGATACAAATTTTATGTATCATATTACAGATTTTTTTATGTAAGACATATTTCTATGTATAGATCAATCTATAGAATAAGATCTAAGATTTAATTCTATTAAATTCGCGCACTCGCGTTTTAAATAGACTTATATATAATTCATATGATAAAAATTTCACTTACAACAATTAATAAGGCAAAGACAAAAATTACTAAAATTTTATTGTTTTTCGTTTTTACCCTATTATTTGTTTCTTCTGCAAATTCTCAAACCCAGACAATTAGTCTGGCTTTTTCAAATGGTTTTTTAGGTACTCAAGGAAACAATAGTAATTCAACTACAGGAAATAAAACTTTTTCAGAACTTGGAATTTCTCGTGTCAGTTTCAGTCAAATTGATGTAAATGGTGATGGTTTATTTGGTGATGGTGGTGGTTCGCAAGGAAATGATTTAGCCGGTACTGTCAAGTTTTATTTTACTTCTGGGCAAACATTGTCTCTAAATGGAGCTCTTAATTTCAGAAATAGTGGAAATACAAGAGATATAATAGGTTTTATTTTTGATCAAGGTCAGAATACTTCTTTTATTTATGGAGCGAATCTAACATATAATATAGTTACTGGAAATACAGCAAGTACGTCTACTTCTTTAGGTTTGAGATCTTATTCCTCTACTTATACAATTGGAACTACATTCGGGGGAAATGCTGCCACTTCAGGTTTGCTTGATGCATTGAACGATGAATTACGTTTAACTCCACAACCTTCAACTGTTACTTTAACAAATAATTCAGTTACAGAAGGTCAAAATTTGATTTACAATGTTACATTGACTTCTGCAACTGCTGCAAATAATCCTCAGATTTACACATTTTCAACAGCAGGAACTTCTAGTTCAACTGTTGATTATAATACCACATTCACATTCTCAAATGGAGTAGTAAATAATGGTGATGGTACTATAACTGTTCCAGGTGGAGTAAGTTCCTTCTCAATTACAGTAGCGACTATTGATGACGCACCAATTGAATCTACTGAGACTTTGATTTTAAATATTGGTAGCAAATCAGCAACAGGGAACATTTTAGACAATGATGCAATACCTGCAATAACTACAGTAGGAACTTTAAAAACATTTACTAGTTGTAGTGGTTGCACCGTAGCACCTCAATCATTTTCAATTTCTGGGCAATATCTAACTGCTAATCTTCAAGTTACTGCTCCAACTGGTGTTCAGGTATCAACAAACGCAAGTTCTGGTTTTGCTAGTACCATTAGCATAACACCAAGCAGTGGTATTGTTTCATCTACATCGTTTTATGTTAAGTTAACAAACAACGCTACTGCAACAAATTCTGGTGTAATTTCTGTTACTTCTACTGGAGCAACTTCAAAGACTATTACTGTTACTACCAATACCGATAATGCATTAGATTTCAATGGAAGTAACACAATTAATTTGGGTTTGACGAATACATTTGATTTAACAACCAATTTTACAATTGAAACTTGGGTAAAACTACCATCAACTCCAAAATCAAGTATTAATACAATTGTATCTAAAACACCTCCAAATTTATCTAACAATGGATTTATGTTTGGTATTAATGACTGGAATACGTCAAATTTAAAGCCAACATTTGAATATACTGGAAGTGCTGTATCTGCAAATACATCTATTAGTGCAGGTAAATGGAACCACATTGCAGTTGTTTTAAATGGGACAAGTTTGACTTTCTACATTAATGGTGAAAATGCGGGAACTTATTCTGGCATTACTATTACTCCGAATACAATTGAAAGTATGTATATAGGAAGTATGTCAGGAAGTTTTTACACTTTTCAAGGTCAAATGGATAATTTACGCTTTTGGAATTCTATAAAATCCCAAACAGAGATTCAAGAACTAATGAATAAAGAAACTTTAGGAACAGAATCTGGGTTATTGGCTTCTTATAATTTTAATCAAGGAGTAATAGGGGATAATAATACATCTATTTCAACCCTATTTGATCAGACATCTAATGGATTAAATGGAAGTATAACATCTTTTACAAGATCAGGGAATACATCTAATTTTGTTGCTGGATTCATTCCAGAAATTACAGCAACTGGTTCAGCTACGACTATTGCAGCTGGCAATACATTACAATTAAATAACCTTTTGACAGGCGGAACTTGGGCATCATCAAATGCTAACTATGCAACTGTTGATGCATCAACAGGTTTAGTTACTGGCGTTGCGAGTGGTTCTGTGAATATTACTTATACAATCTGTAGTAAAACAGTAAGCTATACTCTTTCTGTTATTACACCAACTATCACAACATCAGGTACATTAAAAACATTTACTACATGTTCAGGTTGTTCAGTTACACCACAATCATTTACTGTTTCTGGATCAAATCTTGGTACAAATATTACGGTAACTGCTCCGTCTGGTTTTGAAGTATCTACTACAATTGGAGGTACTTATAGTTCTACATTGACTCTGACACAAAGTTCTGGTTCTGTTGCAAGTACATCCATTTATGTAAGGTTAGTAAATAATTCAACATCTAACAATGGTGGTACCATTAATATTACATCTACTGGTGCTACAACAAGGAATGTTTCTGTTGTAACCAATACTGATAACGCTTTGATGTTTGATGGGGTAGATGATTATGTGCCATTAGGTGATGTTTTAGATGTTACAACTTTGCCTTATACAACAGAAGGGTGGGTGTATTGGAAAGGTTCAGGATTACCATTTTCAGAGATTTTTACAAAAGACGTTATTCAGGCAGTCGCAATTACAAGTGCAAATCAGTTGCATGCTAATTTTGGAAATGGAACAAACTGGTCTTCTGGTTTAAATTCAACTACTACAATTCCATTAAATAAATGGACTCATTTTGCCATAACTAGAAGTAGTACAGGGGTTGTAAAAATGTATATCAATGGTGTATTAGATGCTTCAAGTAATACAATGAATTTAGTTGGAGATAATACTGCAATCAGAAGTATTGGCGGTAAAGTTGTAAGTAATGGTGTTGATGGCAGATTCAATGGCGCAATTGATAATTTGAAAATTTGGAATATAGAAAAGTCTTCTACAGATATTTCAAATAATATGTACACAGAATTAGCTGGTAACGAAACTGATTTATTGGCTTATTATAATTTTAACCAAGGCACTGCCGGGGGGACAAATTCAGGGATTTCAACCTTAACAGGCAGTACTTCTACACCTTATAACGGTACATTATCTGGTTTTACTTTAACAGGAACAACTTCAAATTTTGTTGCTGGATTTATACCTGCTATTGCTGCTGCAGGTAATGCGACAACCGTAAACGCGGGTGGAACTTTGGCATTATCAAATAGTTTGACAGGTGGAGTTTGGTCGTCTTCAAATACTAATTTTGCAACAGTAAATTCTAGTTCAGGTTTAGTAACAGCAGTTGCTGGAGGCTCTGTTACAATTAATTATACGATATGTAACAAAACAGTTTCATATAATTTAACGGTACTTGTTCCAACATTAACTGTCTCTAGTTTAAAAACATTTACTTCTTGTTCTGGTTGTAACATTACACCACAAACATTGACTGTATCTGGATCAAATCTAGGCGCCAATGTTGTAGTAACAGCTCCAACTGGATTTGAGATTTCAACTTTAATTGGTGGAACTTATAGTTCAACTATTACTTTGTCTCCATCATCTGGCACTTTAGGGTCAACATCTTTTTATGTTAGATTAATCAACAGTACGACAAGTGCAACAAGTGGAAATATCACTGTAGTATCTACTGGAGCTGTTTCAAAAACAGTAACAGCAACAGTAAATACAGATAATGCATTGAATTTTGATGGCATAGACGATTACGTTTCAATACCAGACAATAATGCATTGGATGTAACTTCGAATTTAACATTAGAAGCATGGATGTATCCTACATCAAATTCGGGTAGCCAAGTAGTAATTGGTAAAATAGATGCAGGTGGAAATTCATCAGATTTGTCTTACGCTCTAAGATATAATAATGGTAATTTATCTTTTGAAGTAGGCAATGGTAGTGTTTCTAATAATATCAGTACAACAAGTTTAGCCTTAAATAAATGGCAGCATGTTGCGGGGGTATTTAGTGGGGGGAGTATGAAATTATATATAGATGGAATTTTAATAACATCTGCAACGGTTTCTGTAACTAGTATAAAGGTTAGTACTTCTTTACTAAAATTAGGTCATTACAATACTACATATAATCAATATTATAAAGGATCTTTGGATGAAGTTAGAGTTTGGAATGTTGCTCGAACAGCAACTGAAATTCAAAATAATTATTTAAACGAGTTAGCAGGAAATGAAACAGGTTTAGTCGCTTATTATAATTTTAACCAAGGGACTAGTAACGGCACTAATACCTCCATTTCTACTTTATTAGATAAGAGTAATAATAATATCAATGGAACATTGACAAATTTTACCAGATCTGGAACTTCTTCTAATTTCATTGCTGGTTTAATGTCTCCAATCACTGGAACCGCAACTTCAAATGTAGGTGCAAGTTCAACTTTATCTAATACATTAACTGGTGGTACATGGTCAAGTTCGAATACTGCCATTGCTACTGTGAATAGTGCGACGGGTGTGGTAACAGGGGTTGCAGTTGGTACAAGTACAATTACTTATACCATTTGTGAAAAAACAGTTACTACTTTATTTACAGTAACGGTTCCTACAATTACTACAACTGGCACTTTAACTGCTTTCAGCACTTGTGCCACAACCAATTCAACGGCACAGACCTTTACAGTAAGTGCACAATACTTAACATCTAATTTAGTATTAACAGCCCCAACTGGTTATGAAATAGCTACATCTTCTGGGGGAACATACAGTTCCACTATTTCAATAACACCAACATCTGGTTCAGTTTCTGCTAGGTTAATCTATGTAAGAACAACTACTTCAATTGTGAACGGTCAGTCTGGTAATATTACTATTGCCTCTACAGGAGCAACCACTAAAAATGTGGCTACTGGTAATGCAGTCGTGACACAAAATAAAACAGCTAGTGTTTCTATTAGTTCGAATGCTTCTAATAACACAATATGTAGTGGAGCAAGCATTACATTTACTGCTACACCAACGAATGGTGGATTAACGCCGACCTATCAATGGTATTTAAATGGGGCGTCTATTTCTGGAGCAACTAGTTCAACCTATACTACCTCAGCGTTATCAAGTAATGCAACGATTACAGTAGTGATGGGTTCAAGTATTGCTTCTTGTCTTTCTGGTTCACCTGCTACATCTAATGCTATTAATGTAACAGTGAATAATGTACCTAATAATCCAGGAGCAATTTCTGGATTAACTACAATTTGTATGAACTCAAATCAAGTTTATAGTGTAACAGCTGTAACTGGTGCGACTTCATACACATGGGTTGTTACTGGCAATTTAAGTGCAAGTGCAACATCAACAACCAATGTGATTAATATTACAGCAGCCAATTCGGCTGGTGCTGGTACGATATCTGTTTATGCTAATAATGCCTGCGGAACTTCTTTAAGTAGTTCTAGCTTATCTGTAACAGTTAGTAATACTCCAGCGCCTACTGCTAGTTTTACAGTTTCTGCAAATACTATTTGTTTAACTTCTCCAGTTGTTACATTTACAAGTACTAGTACGCCAAATGCCACTACTAGTTCAACTATTAATTCATATTCTTGGAATTTTGGCGATGGTAATACAGCAACTACTGCCACTGCAAGTAACACATTCACTAGTTCTGGAACATATGATGCTATTTTAACAATACAAGATGCAAACGCTTGTAGTTCTTCAGTATCATCAAGAATTACTGTAGATCCAATCAGTGTTGCTGGAACTGCTTCTGCTGCAAGTGCTACTATTTGTGAAGGCGCTAACACAACATTAGCTTTAACAGGTTATACTGGTACAATCCAATGGAAGAGTTCAACGGATGGCATCAATTTTACAAATATTAGTGGAGCTACCGCTTCAACGTATACGACTGCTAATTTAACTACTACAACATACTATCAAGCTGTGGTTACAAGTGGTAGTTGTTCATCGGCATCTAGCGGGGTAATTACAGTAACAGTGAGTCCAAGACCAACTGCTACAATTTCTAACATCACTGGATTATTTAATAATACCACAAGTTTCAATTTAGCCTACTCAAATTTAGTAGGTAATCCAAATGAATATAGCATCAGCACAGTGTCTCCAAATGCTATGCCGAATTTTGTTTCAATAGCTAATTATGGTTTATTGGGAAGTCCAATAACAGTTACTATACCTGCATCAGCCTCTGGAACCTATAATTTTAATTTAGTACTTGGCAATAATACATTGGGATGTACTTCTGCAAATATTCCTTTCACAGTATCCATTGCTGTGCAAGCACCTGCAAGTTTATCATATACTACACCAAATGTATATACCGTCGGAACGGCCATTACGCCATTAAATCCAACCAGTTCTGGTGGATCGATTACGACATATAGTATTGGACCAAGTTTGCCAGCTGGTTTAACGATTGATCCTAATACTGGTATCATTAGTGGAACACCATCTGCTGTATCTACTCAAACTAGCTACACAGTTACAGGAACTAATGCATCTGGAACCGTGACAGCTACAGTAGTAATTACTGTGAACGTTGCGCCTCCTGCAAGTTTATCTTATACTACACCAAATGTATATACAGTCGGAACGGCTATTACGCCATTAAGTCCAACTAAGACTGGCGGACCAATTACGACATATAGTATTGGACCAAGTTTACCAGCTGGTTTAACGATTGATCCAAATACCGGTATCATTAGTGGAACGCCTTCTGCTGTATCTACTCAAACTTCTTATACGGTTACAGGTACCAATGCATCCGGCACTATAACTGCAACAGTAGTGATTACTGTGAATGTTGCGCCTCCTGCAAGTTTATCTTATACTACACCAAATGTATATACAGTTGGAACGGCTATTACGCCATTAAGTCCAACTAAAACAGGCGGACCAATTACGACATTTAGTATTGGACCAAGTTTACCCGCTGGTTTAACAATTGATCCAAATACAGGTATCATTAGTGGAACACCAACTGCTGCATCTGCGCAAACAACTTATATTGTTACTGGAACTAATGCTTCAGGGACTGTAACTGCAACAGTCGTAATCACTGTTAATTCTGGCATTGCACCACAACCTCAAGGATCATTGAATGCTGTTGATTATGGTTTATTGGCATCAGATACGGTAAAATTAAAATTAACAACAAGTAATGGGGTAGCTCCGTTTACTTTGATATTAAGTAATAATAAAACAACTGCAAAAGATACCATTAGCAATCTGACACCTGTAAACAACGTGGTTACATTCCTGCAAAAAAGATTAGATACAACTAAAGTATTTACCATTTTTAAATTAATTGACGCGAACAATAACACAAGATCTTCTGGTTTTACAAAGGATACGACAATTGTGAATTTATTAAAACCTAAAATTCTTTTGACTTTAAAGGCAGATCCTGCAGTTAAACAAGCGGATAATAGTTTTAAAACAAGATTGTTATTAAAAGTTAAAAATAGTGGAGACTTGGATTTAAAGAATGTTCAAGTGAATGCAAATCTAAGTAGTGTATTTCCTGTTGGCATCAATTATGTTTTAGATAGTGTTCGAGTGATTGCTGGAAATTTTGCATTAAACCCAAATTACACAGGTGCTGGTACTGCAACATCAGCGTCTAGTACATATTTTACAGCAACTGCGTCTTCAAATGGATCTAAACAATCATTAGCTACTTTAGATCAAAACTATCTATTTAACAATGGAGTGAGTTTAAATAAAGACGAGGAGGGTGAAATTGTATATTATGTTTCTATTGGAGCGACCACACAAAATGTCACTTTAAAACTTCAATTTGAAACTGCTGGTGATGGGGTATTGGTTAAAAATGATGGAACTTCAAGTGCACAAGAAACCACTTCAAAATCTGATGATGGAACCAATATTGCACAACACCCTGATGTTACAAACCAAGGTTTGCCAATGCCTACTTATGTTCCTCTTTTCCCGAATGAAAAAATAGGTGGAAGTTTAGCAGTAAGTTCTGCAACTGCAGTGACTGGCGGGTATCAATATCATTTTATTGCTAAGATCAAGAACTATGGTAATGTCAATTTAGACAGTATCAGAATACAGTACAATTTCAATAATATGTATCCTGCGCCTGATCAAGCAAGTTTAATTGGTATGCCTACCATTACTCGAGGTAATATTGTTTACAACACCAATGTATATGATGGTTATAGTGATGTGAACTTATTCAACTATGGCGGGGACTTACAAGTAGGAGATAGTGCAACTTATGAGTATGATCTTAAGGTAACCACAAATAGAACTGCTTATACATGGCCTAACTATTTTGTTGTCTATGGAAGATCTATTAATAGCGGTGTATTTATTAATGACACTTCAATGTCAGGAACCAATCCAGATCCTAATAACGACAATGATCCGGCAGAACAATTCTTTACAAAAGTCACCATTAACTTTACGCCTCCAGCTCCACCAACTGTGGAAAATAAAACTTATGTATATGGAACTACGAAGCCTGCAAATATTGGCGGCTTAGTAAAATCTACACCAGCTGGAACAATACCAGTATGGTGTGATCAAAAAACTGCAGCTTGTTCCATTATACCTCCAGCAACTCCAACAGAGATTGGTAAATACATTTTTGCGTTAAGATCTTATGATACTACCACTTTATTATATAGTGAAGTGTTGGTGTATGATACAGTGATCATCAAACCTCCGGTTCCAATTGTGATGAATAAAAAATATATCATTGGTAATAAATCAAACCCTGCCAATGTATCTAATCAGGTTACAGGTATGTCAGGTAGTGTTTTAAACTATTTTAAAAATGCATCTTTACAATCTGTCATCCCAACTTTAGGAACAGTGCCTGGTGTAACTAGGTATACAACAAGCCAAACTGTTAATGGAATAGAGAGTGATACAGTTGGATTTACTGTTACTATGTTGGATCCTAAAACAATGCTTCATTTGCGAAAAATTGCTGATGAGCCTAAGTTGCAGTCCAATTCAACATTCAATATTACTTATACCTTTATTGTCACCAACAGAACGGATGAAGTAATGACCAATGTTTTGGTAGCAGATAATCTTCAAAATACATTCCCGTCACCAACCTTATTTGATGTGGTTTCTGTTTCCTCAACGGGTGGATTGGTTTTCAACAATGCATTCAATGGAAAAACAGATATTCAATTATTAAAAGCAACAAGTAGTTTAGCTGCTGCTGCGATTGATACAATAAGATTGACGGTGAATTTGCAACCCAAAGGATATAGTGGTACCGTGAACAATGTGGCCGTAATTACTGCAACTACGCCATATGGTAATTTGAGTATCAATTCTTCATCTACTAGTTTTGCAAATGAGACTGTAAAATCTCCAACTCCAGCAGTTATTCCAGATTTAGCAATTGACATACCAGAGGCATTCTCTCCAAATAGAGATGGTGTGAATGATCGATTTGTAATTCTTAAACCATTTGGTACCACTTTAGAATTAGAAGTATACAATCGTTGGGGTAATGTGGTGTATTATAACGCTAACTATAATAATGAATGGGATGGTAGAGGTACCAATAATTTCATTGGCCAAGATTTAATGGATGGTGGTTACTACTATACTTTAAAAGCAAAGTCAGTAACTGGGAATAGTCAAATATTTAAAGGATTCGTTTTAATACAAAGATAAAATGAGAAAATACAGCATTATAATTATTTGTGTACTTGGTCTAATGCGATCATTAGAGTCAAATGGCCAGTCATTGCCTATGTACTCTCAGTACATGTACAATATGGTGAACATCAATCCAGCCTATGCCGGTAGTAGAGGTGTGCCAAGTTTATCTGCCATTTGGAGAGAACAATGGGTAGGGCTTCCGGGATCGCCTTCTACTAAATCATTTTCATATGATTTGCCAACCAATGACAAAAAAATGGGATTAGGCGTTCAATTGTTTGATGATAAATATGTGAACTACATCAAAAGAACAGGATTGAATTTGTATTATAACATCAAAATTCCAGTATCAGAGAAGGGTGTATTAAGCATGGGATTGAAGGCTGGTTTATACAATGATACTAAGAACTTAAACAGCGCCTATTTGGGTGCAAGTAGTCAATACTTAACCGATGTAACCTATGCTAATAATTTCAACAAAATAGTGCCACTGGCAGGTGCTGGTATTTACTATAATGATGATAAATTTTATGCAGGTTTCTCTGCGCCAGATGTATTGGTTTTTTCTAAAGTAAAAGACTATAATTCAGACAATTCCTTATTCCAAGTGAATGAAGTGCATTACTTTTTAACTGCGGGCTATTCAATTGATATTAATGAAGATGTTCAACTTAAACCATCTGTCTTAATGAAAGCAACAAGCGGTGCTCCAGTTGAGTTTGATTTAAACACCAATGTTTGGTTACACAATATTATAGGTGCTGGTTTATCTTATAGAACTAACGAATCTGTTTTGGCAATGGTAGAGACTCAAGTAACTGCTCAGCTAAGATTTGGCTATGCTTATGATATGCCCTTTAAAAGACCTAACTCACATGAGTTGTTTTTACGTTATGAATTAGGACGTTTATTTCCTAAAGCAAAATCTTATAAGACTAATTAATTATGAAGTATCTATTATATAAAATAAGCTTATCCATCTGTTTATTGATGACTGTTTGTATTGGGCAATTACATGCTCAAAAAGCAGTTGGGAATCAAAAACAACTTTTAGTAAGAGATTCACTTGATTTCAAAAAAGCGAATGCCGGTTTTAATACAAAAGCAAAAGAGTTTAACCCGATTCCATTCAAAGATGGTTTATTGTTTGTATCCAATAAAAAGACAGATGTCAATCAACTTGGTTTCAATAAAGTGTATTGGGTGCCAAAAGCATTATTGGGTAAGAAGGATAGCTTAGGTAAGTCATTTGTACTAAACGATGAATTCACTGCACCAACAAGTAATGATAACAATATCTTATACCGTTTTAACAAGAAAAAACTAAGAGCTGCAAACAATTCAATTGAAAATAATTTTGCGGAGTTTGTACCTGAAGAAAGTTTTACGATAGATGATACTGCAAAGTATATTGTGTATCCTCAACTTTCTAAGCGAAAAATCAGCGGTGATTATAAGTGGGAGTTGTGGGAAGCTAATTTACAAAATGGTAAATTAAAAAATGCTCGAAAAATACAAATCAAAGATTCAGCTGCTGATTATATTAATCCTTATTTGTCTAATCATGGAGGGAAGTTATATTTTGCAAGTAATAGAGCTGGAGGAAAGGGTGGCTTCGACATTTATTCACTAGAAAAAGTAAATGGGGCATGGATTACAAGTCCTGTTGCGACTAATTGTGTTAATACAGCAAGCGATGAATTGAGCCCAACCGTAAATGGTTTTGATTTACTATTTAGTTCAAATAGAGCAGGTGGTTTAGGCGGATTTGATTTATATAGAGCATCATTACAGCCAGGACTAAATGATTGTGGTATTGTCAATTTGGGCTACCCTGTTAATTCTGAAGCGGACGATGCTAGTATCGTTCAACTAAACAATGAGTTCTATAAGGCAACAAATGAATTAGGGGCATTGGATATTGCTGCAATTCAATACCAACCTATATTTATCCCAGTAACAGGTAAATTAGCCTATGCTTCGGATCTTAGTTTATCACCAAACCAAGCTTTAATTATTTTCGATAATGATGCTCAAGTGGCAATTGACACCATCTATACGGACGCAAACGCTGGATATCTTTTCAATGCAAAGCCAAACCGCAATTACACAATAAAAACGAAAAATGCAGATGGTTTTGAGGAAACATTTGCACTTACAACAACAGACAAAGTATTTCCATCTATTGCTTATGCTGCGAATTTTAAAGGCAGAAGTCCTAAACAAATTAAAGATTCAACTGAGAAAGTATGGGCTGCTATAGAACAAAAAAGACAGGATAGTATAGCAGCTGTTAGTTTAGAATCAAAATTCATTGTCTATTATGGATTTGATAAATCTTATTTAACTGCTAAGGAGAAATTAGTCTTAGATAGTTTATACAATAAATTACAGAAAATGCCATCTACCTACTTAATTGTAGGCGCATTCACTGACTGTGTTGGTTCATTTAAATACAACTATACACTTTCTGTAAACAGAGCAAAATATGTAGTGAATTACCTTAAAAAGAAAGGATTGCCAAGTAATCGTTTTGTTTCTAACGGATATTCTAAAAACTATACGATTACCCCTTGTACAGTTAGTTTAAATAAGAAAGCACAACAAAATAATCGTCGTGCTGAGATTGTATTAAGTACTATTGGCAATACTAACTGGGCTAAATTAGAGAAGGAGAGAGGAAAGTCTTATTATGCTGTTTATGATAGCAAAAAGAATATTATACCTGTTAAATTGGCTGTAAAGGAAAACCCAATTGTTATAGTTAAGCAGGAAATTAAAAAGGATACTGCCAGTTCATTAAAAACAGCCTCAGTTACTTCAGCTGCAAAGGTAAAATTTGTTAAACCAGTTATTAAACCAACGCTAAAGATTGTTGACAAACAATCTAAGCTAGAAATGAAGGCAAAGGATTCAAGTATTGTTAAAGTGATTGAAGTAGTGAAAAAAGACTCTATTAAATTAGTTAAAGTGTCTACTCCTTTAATTAAGTCTAGTTCTAAGCCTCTTGTTACAGTGACTAAGCCAACTGTTCAAGTAGCTGCACCTTCAACTTATGTGGATGATGAAATAAGCAAGGCTGAAATTCTTAAAGCGCTTGATTCACTAGCTACATTAAAGAAAGAGCAAGAGCGTATCGTAGAATACTTAACTAAACGTATCAATAAGAAACCAATTGATGTATTTGTAAGCTCAGATTCAGTGACGATTGAAATTTATGATAATGCGATTCATGATAGAGACTCAGTATCTATCATATTCAATAATCGTATTGTTGTAGACAAGCAAGAATTAAAGGTGAATAAACCAATCAAATTCAAGCTGAAAGTAGACAAGAACAAGAAGTTCAACGAAATGATTATGGTAGCCGAGAATTTAGGTGCTGAACCTCCAAATACTGCTGTCATGTTTGTAACAGAGAAAAATGGCAGAAGACAACAAATTATGCTATCTACCGATATGTTACACAATGAGGTGGTTTACTTCATAAGGATAGGAAAGGAATAATAAATGTGTTTTATATGATAAAAGACCCTGTTCGCAGGGTCTTTTTGATTTTTTAAACTATTAATGCTGTATTTTCATTTTTTTATAATATGTTAATTTGTTGAATATGGTAGAAGTGATCTACTTAGGTGGCGTATTTTGTGCTTTTTTAACAGTGTATGTGTTATTGTTTAAAAAAGATGCTTTAAGGTCTTACGCGGATTATTTATTAGCTACATTTTTTGTATTTGAAGCTTGGGCTGTAATCATCTATTTGTTAATTTATTCTGGATGGATTACTAACGTACCACATTTTTATAAAACAGCTGCCCCGTTCAATTTTATCTTCCCAGTACTTACTTATTTATATGTTAGAGCTGTTTTGTACAACGAAAAAGGGTTTTCTAGAAAAGATATTTGGCATCTAATTCCATTTGTAGTTTTTATTATTAATTACCTGCCCTTCTTTATCCTTCCAACTCAAGTAAAATTGGACATTGTTAACGCAACAACAAAGGACCTAAATCAAGCCTATAAATACCAGGCGGGATATATTCCAGAAGAATTAGTTTATTTATTTAGAATATTCCAAACCTTGGTTTATTTGGTTTTTCAATGGAAGCTTATTATAAATTACAAAAAATATAATAAAAACGCATTAATTGAAAACCAAATCAATGCAATTGTAAAATGGTTGAAAATATTTACATGGGCATCTACTTTATTTGTAGTTGCTTTTATTGTTTTATCCTTAATTGCAATTGTATATCATTCAATTAATATTCAAGGGTTACTAAATTATGTACCTGGTATTTTGATCTCAGGTAGTTTTTTGATTATTAGTAGTTATTTAGTGACACATCCAATAATTCTTGACGGACTTCCTTTTATAAAGTATAAAGACATTGAAAAAAATGAGTTGAATGAAGAAGTAACAAAATTGCCGTTTATTAAAGGCGATTTTGCGTTAGAAATTGCTCAATTAGAAACTTATCTAGTAAAAGAAAAACCGTATTTAAAAAGTAATACTACTATCGGTCATTTAGCCGTTGGTTTAAATATTCCTATTAGAGATTTATCATATATAATAAATAATTATTATAAAATGAGGTTTAATGATTTAATCAATTCATATAGGATTAAATATATAACAGATAAATTGGACAAGGTTTTTATATCCACTTTTACAATTGAGTCTTTAGCAATTGAAGCAGGATTCAATTCAAAAACATCCTTTTATAGAGCATTTAACAAAATTTATAAATGCACCCCTAAAGACTATATTGATAATTTAGCCATCAATAAGGAGCATATAATTACTTGATTATGCAGTTTGTAGTTTCATTTTACTCAAAATGAAACCTAATCATTGGATCCATTTTGAGTATTTATTCTATCTATCAATAAATTTACGCTATTACAATAGTCGAATTTTATGTACAGGATAGTTGTCATATTTATATTTACTTTAATATCATTTATTGGATATAGTCAATCAATTTCTCCCAAAACTCAAAATATTGGTGGTACACTTGGCACTCAGAATGCCTATTCTTTAACTTTTAGTGTTGGTGAAATGGTTTCTACAACCAATTTTATTGGTTCTAACAGTTTTTCTATTAGTTCTGGTTTTCTGCAGTCCAATACTCCTTTAGTTACAGGTATTCTTGACTTACAGATATTTGGCTCTACTACAGTTCAAATTTCACCTAATCCTACATTTCATGACATCACTATTAAAGCTAATGCATTAAAGAGTGGGGAATATTTTATACAAATTGTAGATGCTGCATCCAATATTAAGTATGCAGATAAAATAATGGTTAACTCATCTCAATTAAATAAAACTATTTCAGTAGAACACTTGGTGCAAGGGGTCTATTATTTAAGATTGAATATCAAATTATTGAATGGTAATTCAAAATCTGGTTTATATAAATTTATTAAATTATAATTTCTAATGAGGAACATTTTATTATCATTTTTTATCTTACTTATTCATTTTAATGTTACTGCACAGAATGGTTTGAATTTTCAAGGGGTAGCTAGAAATCCATCAGGTGTGATTTTGGCATCTCAAAAAATTACATTAAAGTTTTACATTTTATCTGACCTTAATAATGGTACAGTAGAATTTGCTGAAACTAGACTTGTAAATACCAATGCACAAGGTATATTTTCTATTATAATAGGGGATACTGGTGCTATAAATTCAGTTGGTAGTTTTAGTAATATTGCATGGAAATTAGGGAATAAATTTCTTAAAGTCGAAATGGATCCTAATGGTGGTAATGCGTTTGTTGATATGGGTACTACTCAGTTACAAAACGTGCCATATGCCTATTATGCAAAAGGCGTCAATGCTTCCAATATAGATGGAGTTTTACCTATTTCTGCAGGTGGTTCTGGTGTCACTAGTTTAGCTCAATTAAAAAATAATTTATTATTAAACTTTGTTAATAATACTGCTGATTTAGAAAAGCCAATTAGCTTAACAACACAGAATGCTTTAGACTTAAAAGCTAATATTTCTGATCTTGATTTGAAAGCTTCGCTTGATGCTCCTGTATTTACTGGTGTTGTTAGTGGAATTACAAAATCTATGGTAGGATTAGATAAAGTTAATAACACTGCTGACATTGATAAACCAATTTCGATTCTTGTACAATCCGCTTTGGATACTAAAGTTGAAAGTTCCACATTTTCTACTTCATTAAATTTAAAAGAAGATATTACAAACAAATCAATAACTACTGACCTTGGTGGATTAGTTCCTAGTGATGTTTTGTATCCTTCTCAAAAAGCTGTAAAATCTTATGTTGATGCACAAGTAGCTTCGGGTGGAGTTGCAGATGGAGGTATAACAAATGTAAAAATCGCTAATAATGCTGGGATTCCTTTTAGCAAATTAAATATAACAAAATCTGATATTACAAATTTGGGTATACCATCTACAACTGATTTAACATCTTATAATGCAGGAAATGGATTGGCATTAACTGGCACTACTTTTAGTGTTGCAAGTAATGTTTTAACTTCTAATTATACTGGTGTTGTTAATATCAACGGGTCAAGTTTTGCTATAGATAATAATACTGTATTTGTGAGTGGTATTAACCATAATGTTGGTATTGGCACAAATACACCTATTTCAAAATTAGAAGTTAATGGAGCTGCAACTAATGCAACCGCACATAATGCAAACTCATCAACATTAATAGATTTTTCGTTAAGTAATCTTGCATATACATCAGCGTCTGCAGGTTTTTTTACTTTGAATAATATAAAAGATGGAGGTACTTATACACTTGCTGTTCAAGGTAATACGAGTGGCACATCTTCATTTGAAAGTAATGGATTTACATTTTATTCAACCAATAATGGTGCAACTTCATCGAATAAACAAACTTTATACACATTTATAGTAATGGGTTCAAAAGTATATTATTTTATGACTACTGGTTTCTAATTTTTTTTATGAATATACGAAGCGTATTTTTTTTACTGTTTTTTACTGTTATCAATTATAATGTAAATGGTCAATTTGTTGGAATGCCATACATTGTAAATGTTTTTCCTAATCCAATTATAAATTCATTTTCTAGTAATGTAATTACCATAAATGAAGGTGGATCAACCACTATTTTGCCAGATTTTATACAAGGAACAGCAGTGGTTGATAATGGAGTTGGAATCGTTAATTCGGGTATTGCATATACAGTATCCCCATTGGTAACTACAACCTACACATTAACAGTAACAAATTCAGTTGGAAAATCAATTTCACAATCTATTACTATATATGTGAACACTCTAATCATTAATTCTCATCCCATAAATACTACAGTTAATTCAACTGAGTATAATTCATTAACAGTGACTGCAACTGGTTCTGGTCTTTTGTCGTATCAATGGTACAGCACTACTGGAATTATGCCAGATTATACAAGTGATACTTATAGAAGCAATTTACCTGGTTCATTTTACGTGATTATTACAAGTACTTTAAATGGTGTTAGTAAAAGTATTACAAGTGATATTGCAACAGTTACTCATAATGGACTTTCAATTACTACACAACCAAATAGTGGAATGTTTGGATCTGGTGGTTTATTTGAAATGAATGTAATAGCTTCTGGTTCCGGCACATTATCCTATCAATGGTTCAAAGGAACTGATGCAATTTCGGGTGCAAATTCACATACCTATTATGCGAATAATGAAGATGCATATTATGTAGAAGTTACAAGTACTTTAAATGGTGTGTCTAATACGTTAAGATCTAATGGTGTATATGTTTCGGAAAATAAAGTTACAATAACTAGCCAGCCACAAAATGCCTATTTTACCACTGGTTATTCTACTACTATAAATACTACATACACTTATATTGGCGGTGCAAGTTTGAATTTTCAATGGTACAATAGTGATGGTGCTATTATTGGTGCAACCAATGACAATCTGACTGTAACCTCTGCAGGAGATTATTATTTAGTGATTTCTAGTCAATTAAATAGTACTACTGGAACTGCTACTTCAACAATTGCCACAATTACTGAAGTGCCAGCTCCAGAGATTGTAAGTTTTAATCCAAATTCGTACGTTATTACATTAGGTGGCTCTACCACAATCACGCCTAATTTTAGGGGTTCAATTGGGATTATCAATCCTGGAAATATTAGTGTAGTGAGTGGGCAGGTTGTGAGTCTAAATCCTGCAGTTTCTACTCTATATACATTGACTGTTAGTAATTTAGCCGGTACCCAAGCTAGTTTTCAAACAAATGTGAATGTTACAACAGGTACTTTTACTTTAACGAGTGGTCAACTTGCATATTCTAAAGATTATTCCAAATCAATTCTTTTAGATAATGGGAAAGTGTTAATTGCAAGCGCATATAATAGTTATGCAACTGCTGCTGAAGTTTATGATCCTTCATCACAGACTTTTAGTAGAACTTCAAATGATATGTCTTCAGCTGGAAATGGAAGAACTTATGGGGAAGCTGTTAAATTACAAAATGGAAAAGTTCTTTTTGTTGGTGGTTTGAACTACACAAAATCTGCTGAGATATATGACCCTACCACTAATCTTTTTACTCTAGCAAATGGTTTAGCATTAAGAGGTAGGCAACGTTTTACTACAACACTTTTAAATAATGGGCAAGTATTGATAACAGGTGGTTATGATGGAACATCTGATAATGCAACATCTGAGTTGTATGATCCAATTTCTGAATCATTCAGATCAACTGGGAATATGATGTCAAAAAGATCTGATCATACTGCTACAAAATTAAATGATGGGACTGTCTTAATAGTTGGTGGCTTTGGAGTAGGTGGTGCTACTGGTATCTCGAATACCGCAGAAATTTATAATCCTATTACTGGAACTTTTACTAGGACAACAGGAAATCTAAATAAAGTTAGGCAACAACATACTGCTACTTTATTAAATAATGGCAAAGTACTTATTGTAAGTGGTGTTACAAATAGTGGTAGCGGAAATTTTGCAACTTCTGATGCAGAATTATACGACCCTGCAACCAAAACATTCACTTTAATAAATATGCCTTCGGGAAATGGTAGGTTATTTCATCAAGCTACTTTGTTAGCTAACGGTAAAGTATTAATTACTGGTGGTACAACATCTAACTATCTAGTATCTTATGCTAATGGTCTTGTTTTTGATCCAATTACTAACACTTTTTATAATGAAGCTAGTTCTATGATTTATTCTAGAAGATTTCATACAGCTTGTTTATTGAATGATGGTTCTGTACTAATTGTTGGGGGTTATTCTCCACAAGGCGGGTATACGAAAACCGCTGAAATTTTTAAGCCTGAATAATTTGACATTTCTCTAATAGAACACTTCATCATACAAAAACTTTGTTGTAGCTTCGCAGCTTATTATATCAGATTTATGAAGCGAATTGAAAGACATAGAGCAATTTTAGGGGTAGACGATAAAGCCACTTTAGGTGATTTAAAGAAGGTGTATCGTAAGATTATGATGGAATGGCACCCTGATAAGTTCCAGGACAGTGACGAGGCTAAAAAAGATGCCGAAGTTAAGTCTGCTAAATTAATTGCGTCTTATCACTTTTTAGTGAGTGTACATCCTGAAACACATGAAGCAACAAAAGATGCCTATAATGCAACTACTTCTGAAGCTAGTATCAATGATTTTGAATTTAAATCTGAGATCCTAAGAGTTGAGTTTTCAGACGGATCTGAATATGAATACTATGGTGTTCCAAAAGCGATCTATGTTAAATTAGTGAACGCAGATACACCTGACCGTTTTGCAAGACGTCATATATACAATACCTATTTGTACAGAAGCACAAGTAAGATAGTTGAAGATAAATAGATTATATCCGAACGTATTTCTTGTTGGAAACTTAAACTAGTCATGATCTTTTACGGATTTCTTTTCAAGTAGCTTTATCGATAATCTACTTGCATGTCTGTTGAAAAGAAATTATATATTATTGCTGGTTGTAATGGTGCAGGGAAAACAACTGCGTCGAAACGTTTACTACCTGATTTAATAAATTGTAATGAATTCATTAATGCTGATGTAATCGCATTTTGACCTATGTCCTAAAAATGTTGAATCTGTTAAATTTTTAGCAGGTAGATTAATGCTTCATCGAATTTCTGAATTACTTTCAAATGGAGAAACCTTTGCTTTTGAAACAACGTTAGCTACAAGATCATATAAAGAAACAATAAATTATGCTAAATCTATTGGTTACATTGTTGTATTGATTTATTATTGGCTTAATTCTGTTGATTTGGCTATTGACAGGGTAGCATCTAGGGTTTTAAAAGGAGGTCATAACATTGATAATGAAGTTATTAGGAGACGCTACAAAAGAGGGATCAATAATTTGTTCAATATTTATATACCTTTAGTCAACGAATGCTTGATTTTTGACAACACAAATGTTGATTATGA
>JACCDW011750392.1_pt1 | contig 20313 bp, 23 predicted proteins | sample 7449781 | NCBI WGS metagenome assembly JACCDW01 (sample SAMN15323449, study PRJNA562643) | freshwater metagenome | isolation source: river surface water | place: USA:Blue River Watershed | collected 2017-08-18
GTCATGCTGATCAACCACTACGGCGGCCAGGCCGTCGGCCTGACCGGCAAGGATGGCGGCCTGATCCGTGCGCGCAAGATGCAGATGCCGGACAAGGAGCATCCGGGCCAGTTCCTCGACATCGGCTTCGTCGGCGAGATCGAGGCGATCAACCCGGCCGTGGTCAAGGCGCTGCAGGACGATGCATTCATCCCGATCATTTCGCCGATCGGTTTTGGCGAGGACGGCCAGGCGTACAACATCAATGCCGACCTCGTGGCCGGCAAGATCGCCGAGATCCTGCGCGCCGAGAAGCTGATCATGATGACCAACATCCCCGGCGTGATGGACAAGAGCGGCAAGCTGCTGACCGACCTGTCGGCGCGCGAGATCGACGAAATGTTCGAGGACGGCACCATCTCCGGCGGCATGCTGCCGAAAATTTCGTCCGCGCTCGACGCCGCCAAGTCCGGCGTGAACACCGTGCACATCATCGACGGCCGCATCGAGCATTCGCTGTTGCTCGAAGTCCTGACCGAGCAGGCCTTCGGCACGATGATCCGCTCCCACTGAACTCCGCCGGCCACGCGACAGCGATGCCCGCCGTACCTCGCGTGCGGCGGCGTTTCCCCGCGCGGCACCGAGCCGCCCGCGACGCTTGCCGGACGAAGCTCAGGTCCACTTCGAATTGAGCTTGCGCGTGAAACGTAACCTCGTCTGGTTGTTCGACCTCGACAACACGCTGCACGACGCGTCGCACGCGATCTTCCCCGCCATTAACCAGAACATGAACGCGCTGATCACGCGCGTTCTGGCAGAGCAGTTGCTGCCGTCGCACCCTGAAGCGGTCAACGAGGTGCGCGTGCGTTACTGGCAGCGCTACGGCGCGACGCTGCTCGGGATGATCCGCCACCACGGCGTGCGCGCCGACGACTTCCTGCGCGATGCGCACCAGTTCGACGACCTCGCCGGCATGATCCGCGCCGAGCGCGGCATCGCGCGGCTGATGCGGCGCCTGCCCGGCCGCAAGATCCTGCTCACCAACGCACCGCGCGACTACTCCGGGTTCGTGCTGCGCCACCTCGGGCTGCGCCGGCATTTCGCCGACCATGTGCCGATCGAGTCCATGCAGGTACATGGCCACTTCCGGCCGAAGCCTTCACGGCTGATGCTGCGCCGGCTGTTGCGCCGGCAGAAGCTCGACGCATCACGCTGCGTGCTGGTCGAGGACACGCTGGACAACCTGAAGTCCGCGCGGTCGCTCGGGCTGCGCACCGTCTGGTTCACCGGCTACCTGCCCCGAGTGTTTTTCCGACCGGCCTGCGTCGATGTGCAAGTAAAATCACTGCATCAACTGCCGAAACGGCTGGCGCGCATGCGAGGTTAAGCGAAGGGGCAGCGCGTGCCAGCCGCCCCGACCATTATCGGACCGATAACGATCATGCCAATCCATAAAACGGGCGAACGCAAGCTGCAGATCCTGCAGGCGCTGGCCGGCATGCTGGAAAACCCCAAGGGCGAGAAGATCACCACCGCCGCGCTGGCCGCCCGGCTCGACGTGTCCGAGGCTGCGCTCTACCGGCATTTCGCCAGCAAGGCGCAGATGTTCGAGGGGCTGATCGAATTCATCGAGACCTCGGTCTTCACGCTGGTGAACAAGATCGCGCAGACCGAGGGCATCGGCCAGCGGCAGGCGTTTGCGGTGGCGCGCATGCTGCTCGATTTCGCCGAGCAGAATCCCGGCATGACGCGCGTGCTGATCGGCGATGCGCTGGTCAACGAAGATGAACGGCTGCAGAGCCGGATGAACCAGTTCGTCGACCGCGTCGAACTGTCGCTGCGGCAGTCATGGAAGCTGGCCGCGACCCAGGGCGGACCACCGGAGACCGAGGCGGCCGCGCGGGCCGGACTGCTGATGGCGTTCGTGATCGGGCGATGGCACCGCTTTGCCAAGAGCGGCTTCCAGCTCAGGCCATCGGACGGCGCGGCGACGCAGCTGGCGATGCTGCTCAATTAATCCCGTTCACGAACCGGCGCCGCGGTGGCCGGCGCCTTCGGCTTTACTGCGCAGCGTGCTTGCCCGCGCAGACCGGGCAATCCGGACTTTTCGCCGTCCGGATGCTCGTCCATTCCATGTTGCGCGCATCCAGCAGCAGCAGCCGGTTCGCCAGTGATTCGCCAATGCCGGCGACCAGCTTCAGCGCCTCGGCCGCCTGCATCGTGCCGATGATGCCGACCAGCGGCGCGAACACGCCCATCGTCGAGCACTGCACTTCCTCGAACTGCTGGTCCGGCGGGAACAGGCACGCGTAGCAGGCGGTCTGGCCGCCGCGCGCATCGAACACCGCGACCTGCCCGTCCATCCGGATCGCCGCGCCCGACACCAGCGGCACGCCGGCCGCGACGCAGGCGCGGTTGATCGCGTGCCGCGTGCTGAAATTGTCGGTGCAGTCGAGCACCACGGTCGCCGATGCGACCAGCGCGGCCAGCGTCGCCTCGTCGGCGCGCTCGCACAGCGCGACGACCTCGACGTCGGGATTGATCGCCGCCAGCGAGCGGCGGCCGGATTCGGCCTTCGGCTGCCCGACGCGCTCGGTCGTGTGCAGAATCTGCCGCTGCAGGTTGGTCAGGTCCACGGTGTCGTGGTCGACCAGCGTGATGCGGCCGATGCCGGCCGACGCCAGGTACAGCGCCACCGGCGAGCCCAGCCCGCCGGCACCGATCACCAGGGCGTGGGCGGCCAGCAGTTTTTCCTGGCCTTCGATGCCGATTTCGTCGAGCAGGATATGGCGCGAGTAGCGCAGCAATTGCTGGTCGTTCATGGGTTCCGTGTCGAATGAAAAACGGCCGCATCGCTGCGGCCGTCATGGGAGGGTGCTGTGCTTACTTCTTGTCGCCGTTGCCGTTGCCGTCCGGGTTGTTGATCGTCGGCTCTTTCTTGCTCTCGATCTTCGCCGACTTCGACAGCTTCACCGGCAGGCCCTTCAGGTGGTTCAGCGCCTGCGCCAGCTGGAAGTCGTCCTTGCCGCCGAACTCCATCGGCTTGCGCTTCTTCTCGAGCGCGGCGAGGCGCTGCGCCTCTTCGAGTTCGTCGATCACGGCGCTCTTCTCGGCTTCCTTGTCCTTGTCGTTCGACAGGTGCTTCTGCAGGTCCAACTCGCGCAGGCGCAGGCTGTTCAGGCCGTCGCCGTCTTCGTACTCGTCGACCAGCAGGTCAGGCACGATGCCCTTGGCCTGGATCGAGCGGCCGTTCGGCGTGTAGTAGCGCGCGGTGGTCAGCTTGACCGCGGTGTCGGCGCTCAGCTGGCGGATGGTCTGCACCGAGCCCTTGCCGAAGGTCTGCGTGCCCATGATGGTCGCGCGCTTGTAGTCCTGCAGCGCGCCGGCGACGATTTCCGACGCCGATGCCGAGCCGGAGTTCACCAGCACCACCATTTTCACCTTCTTCACCGCCTCCGGCAGCCGCAGCAGCGGGTCGGCGCCGGCGCGCGTGCCGTAGTATTCTCGGCGCGCAAGGTAGGTCGCCTTCGAGTCCGGCAGCTGGCCGTTGGTGGAGACGATCGCGACGTCCTTCGGCAGGAACGCCGCCGACACGCCGATCGCGCCCGGCAGCACGCCGCCCGGATCGTTGCGCAGGTCGAGCACGAGGCCCTTCAGGTTCGGGTCCTGCTGGTACAGCTGGGTGATCTTCTTCGCGAGGTCTTCGACGGTCGGTTCCTGGAACTGCGACACGCGGATCCAGCCGTAGCCGGGCTCGATCACCTTGCTCTTGACGCTCTGCACCTTGATTTCCTGGCGCACGATGGTGATCACCAGCGGCTTGTCTTCTTCCTTGCGCGCGATGGTCAGCGTGATCTTGGTGTTCGGCTCGCCGCGCATGCGCTTGACGGCCTCGTCGAGCGTCATGCCCTTGACCGGCGTGGTGTCGAGCCGGGTGATCAGGTCGCCGGCCTTCAGGCCGGCCTTGAACGCGGGCGAATCTTCGATCGGCGAGATCACCTTCACGTAGCCGTCTTCCATGCCGACCTCGATGCCGAGGCCGACGAACTTGCCCTGGGTGCCTTCGCGCAGCTCCTTGAAGGCCTTCTTGTCGAGGAAGGCCGAGTGCGGGTCGAGCGAAGCGACCATGCCCGAGATCGCCTCGGTCAGCAGCTTCTTGTCGTCCACCGACTCGACGTAGTCGGACTTGATCAGTCCGAACACGTCAGCGAGCGTGCGCAGTTCTTCCACCGGCAGCGGGGCGCCGGCATTTTTTTGCGCCAGCGCGTCGAATTGCATCGACCCGGCGACACCCGCGACCAGACCCAGTCCGATCAGTCCGAGATTTTTGAGTTTGCTACCCATGCCTCACCTGTTGATCCATGCAAGCGGGTCGATCGCCCGCCCCTGATGACGAATTTCGAAGTATAAACCCGAATGTTCGTTACCGCCGCTGTTGCCTACGGTGGCCACCGACTCGCCCGCTTTCACCCGGTCGCCCGGCCGTTTCAGCAGGGACTGGTTGTTGCCATAAATGCTCATGTACTCTCCGCCGTGGTCGACGATCAGCAGGTTGCCGAAGCCGCGCATCCAGTCGGCGAAGATCACTTCGCCGGCCCCGGCGGCATGCACCTCGCTGCCCTCGGCTGCGCGGATGAAGATGCCCTTCCAGCTCGGGCCGTCGACGCGCTTCGCTCCGTAGGTGGCCGCCAGCTCGCCGTTGACCGGCAGCTTGCCCTTGCCGCGCAGGGCGGCGAACGCGGCCCCGTCCGGCGGTGCCGGCGGTTCGGCCGGCGCGGCCTCCGGACGGCGCGAGGCGGCTTTCGGCGCCTGCGCTGCCCGTGGGCTGTCGTCCTTGCGGGCGCCGGCGGCTGCCTGCGCACGTTCGCGCGCGGCCGCCTCGGCCCGGGCGCGCTCGCGCCGCCGTGCCTCTTCCTGCTCGGCCTTGCGCTGCTGCGCGATCAGGGTCGCGAGCCGGCCGACCAGCGACGACAGCCTTTCCTCGTCGCGAGCCAGGCTGCCGGCTTCCTTGCGCTGCGCGCCGAGCTTGTCGGACAGCTGCGCGACCAGCGCCTGGCGCCGGCCCTTTTCCTTCTCGAGCAGCGCCTTTTGCTCGCGCTGCTCGTCGGCGATGTCTTCCAGCGCCGCGCGCGCCTCTTCGGCGTCGGCCTTGGTGGTCTCGATGGCGGCAATGTCGTCCTGCAGCTTGCCGATCGCCCGGGTCTGTTCGGCCGACACATAGCCTAGGTAGCGCAGCTCGCGCGCCATGCGGTTCGGGTTGTCTCCGGACAGCAGCAGCCGCACGCGGTCGTCGTGGCCGGCGACATACTGCTCGCGCAGCATCTTCTCCAGCCGGCGCCGCTGCTGCGCGACCGCGGCCTCGAGCTGCTGCTGGTCCTGGTTCAGCAGCGCCAGTGTCTGCTCGGTGCGGCGCTGTTCGGCGGCCAGGTCGCGCAGCGCGCGATTGGCGTTCGAAATGGCAGCCTCGGACGCGGCCAGCGCGTCGGCCGCGTGGCCGTGCGCCTTCTCGGTCTTCGCGATATCGGACTTCAGCGCCGAGAGCTTCTTGCGCAGCTCGGCGCGCTCCTGTTCGGCTTCCTGCTTCTGGCGCGCGCGCTCGGCCGATTTCTGCGCGTGCGCGAGCGCAGGCACGCCGATGGCCAGTGCCACCAGCAGCGGCGCCAGGATGTGTCGTGCCGCCGGCATCCCGCTTACTTCGCCTTGCCCTGGTTGGCGACGGCCTTCATCGCCGCCTCGATCGCCGCGGCGTCGCCGAGGTAGTAGCTCTTGATCGGCTTGAGGTCGGCGTCGAGTTCGTAGACCAGCGGCTGGCCGTTCGGGATGTTCAGGCCGACGATGTCGGCGTCGCTGATGTTGTCGAGGTGCTTGATCAGCGCACGCAGGCTGTTGCCGTGCGCAGACACCAGAATCTGGCGGCCGGCGCGGATGGCCGGTGCGATCGATTCATTCCAGAACGGCAGCACGCGCGCGACGGTGTCCTTCAGGCATTCGGTCAGCGGGATCTGCTCGCGCGACAGGCCGGCGTAGCGCGGGTCGTCGTAGGCCGCGCGCGGGTCGCTCGGGTCGAGCGCCATCGGCGGTGTGTCATAGCTGCGGCGCCAGACCAGCACCTGCGCGTCGCCGTACTTGGCGGCGGTCTCGGCCTTGTCGAGGCCCTGCAGCGCGCCGTAGTGGCGCTCGTTCAGCCGCCAGCTGTGAACGGTCGGCACCCACATCAGGTCCATCTCGTCGAGCGTGTTCCACAGGGTGCGGATCGCGCGCTTGAGCACCGAGGTGTAGGTCAGGTCGAACTGGAATCCGGCGTCTTTCAGGATGCGCCCGGCTTCGCGCGCTTCGGCGACGCCTTTTTCAGTCAGGTCGACGTCGACCCAGCCGGTGAAACGGTTCTCACGGTTCCAGACGGATTCGCCGTGGCGCATGAAGACGATCTTGTACATGAAGGAGTCCTGCAGGGATGTTGGAAATTGACGGATCCGCGGGGCGCGGGCGCGCTCCGCCGGGATAAGCCCGTTATTCTATAATGCACCGCTTGCCGCAACCGAATGGAATGTCCGTGGAATTCTTGATTGACAATATCTGGCTGGTCCTGATCGCGCTGGTCTCCGGCGGCGCGTTGCTGTTCCCGTCGCTGATGCGACCGAAGGGCACGCTGTCGACACTGCAGGCGACGCAGCTGCTCAACCAGGGCAAGGTGACCATCCTCGACGTGCGCACGCCGGAGGAATTCCGCGGCGGCCACCTGCGGCAGTCGAAGAACATACCGCTCGACCAGCTCGGCGAGCGCATCGGCGAACTCGACAAGGGCTTGCCAGCGCTGGTTGTCTGTGCTGCCGGCCCGCGCGCCGCGCGCGCGGCAGCACAGCTGCGCCGTGCCGGATTCGGCGAGGTGTATGTGCTGGGCGGTGGATTCGGCGAGTGGCAGGCGCAGGGCCTGCCGACGGCCAAGGCGTAAAACTCATGGAGCAAACACAGATGGCGAAGGTCAGGATGTACAGCACGGCAGTCTGCCCGTACTGCAACATGGCGGAGCGGCTGCTGAAATCCAAGGGCATCGACGAGATCGAGAAGATCCGCGTCGACCTCGAGCCCGAGCAGCGCGCGCTGATGATGGAAAAGACCGGCCGGCGCACCGTGCCGCAGATCTACATCGGCGACGTGCATGTCGGCGGCTTCGACGACCTGTCCGCGCTCGACCGCGAAGGCAAGCTCGATCCGCTGTTGCAGGGCGCCTGACCCCCGCGGCGCCGGCCGGCGTGGTCCGGCCGCGCCTGCTGTCCCCTGTCCCATGCGCGCCGTACTCATGTACGATGTCGCATCTGCGCAGAACCGGGCCTTCGCGGCCGCGGCTGCACTGTCACACGATTGATCCAACATCCAAAACAGAAAGCGATTCATGTCCGACCAGAACCAGCCCGAGCAGCAGCCCGTCTTCAACATCCAGCGCGTCTACCTGAAGGACATGTCGCTGGAGCAGCCGAATTCGCCGGCCATCTTCCTCGAGCAGGAAGCGCCCGGCATCGAGGTGCAGCTCGACATCGGCAGCGAGAATCTGGCTGAGGGCATCTACGAAGCGACCGTCACGATCACCGTGACCGCGAAGATCCGCGACAAGGTCGCCTTCCTGGTCGAAGGCAAGCAGGCCGGCATTTTCGAGGCACGCAACATCCCCGAAGGCCAGCTGGAGCCGCTGCTCGGCATCGCCTGCCCGAACATCATTTATCCGTACCTGCGCGCCAACATCGCGGACACCATCACCCGCGCCGGCTTCCCGCCGATCCACCTGACCGAGATCAATTTCGAGGTCTTCTATCACCAGCGTCGCGAAGCCATGGCCCAGGCCGCGACCCAGCAGGTGCAATAAGACGCCATGCGTGCGCCGCGCCTCTTCGTTCCGCTTGCGCTGCTGGCGCTGGCCGGTGCTGCGCACGCACTGGATTTCCGCTCGGTCGGTCCCGGCCCGGCGGTGATGTACGACGCACCCGCGCCGAAGGCGCGCAAGCTGTATGTTGCGCCGCCGGGCATGCCGGTCGAGATCGTCGTCAGCACCGGTGAATGGAGCCGCGTGCGCGACGCCGCCGGCGAACTGGCGTGGATCGAGAACAAGGCGCTGTCGGACAAGCGCATGCTGGTGGTGGAGGTCGCGCAGGCGAACGCGCGCCGCAGCGCGGCCGATTCCGCGCCGGTCGCCTTCTCCGTCACCCGGGGCGTGCTGCTCGAACTGGCCAGCCCGATCGCCTCGGGCTGGATCAAGGTGCGCCATCGCGACGGCGACGTCGGCTTCCTGAAGGCCGAAGAAGTCTGGGGCGAATGAACATTTCCATCCTGGGCGCCGGTGCCTGGGGCACCGCGCTGGCGATCGCGCTGGCGCCGCGCCAGCCGGTGCTGCTGTGGGGCCGCGATACCGACGCGATGGCGGCGCTGTCTGCCGGGCGCGAAAATCGCCGCTACCTGCCCGGCCTGCCTTTTCCCGCCGAACTGCAACTTTCGTCCGACTTGCCGGCCGCGGTCGCGCATGCGCGCGACGGCGTGCTGATCGTCGCGACCTCGGTCGCCGGCCTGCGGCCAATGCTGCATGCGCTGCGCCCGCTGGACGTGCCGAACGTCGTCTGGCTGTGCAAAGGCTTCGAGCAGGGCAGCGCGCTGCTGCCGCATCAGGTCGCGCAGCAGGAGCTGGGCGAGACGGTGCCGGTCGGTGCGCTGTCAGGACCTTCATTCGCGCAGGAGACTGCGCGCGGCCTGCCATGCGCGCTGACGATCGGATCGCGCAGCGCCGAGCTGCGCCGCGCCGTCGTGGCGGCGGTGCATGGCGCGAACATCCGCGTTTACTCGCCCGATGACCTGGTCGGCGTCGAGGTTGGCGGCGCGGTGAAGAACGTGCTTGCGATCGCCACCGGTATCGGTGACGGCCTTGGCCTCGGCATGAATGCGCGCGCGGCGCTGATCACCCGCGGGCTGGCCGAAATCAGCCGGCTTGGTATTGCCCTCGGCGGCCGCAGCGAGACCTTCATGGGGCTGACCGGCATGGGTGACCTGATCCTCACCTGCACGGGCGACCTGTCGCGCAACCGCCAGGTCGGCCTCGGCGTCGCCGCCGGCAAGTCGCTCGCCACCATCGTGGCCGAACTCGGTCACGTCGCCGAAGGCGTGCGCTGCGTGCAGGCGGTGGGTGCGCTGGCACAGCGACTGGGCGTGGCGATGCCCATCGTCGATGCGGTCGCGCGCGTGCTGTTCGCAGGCGAGTCGCCGCAGCAGGCGATACAGCAGCTGCTGGCGCGCGAGGCGCGCGACGAGTCGCTGTAAGCTTTTCCCCTTCTTCCCTTTCTTTGTTCAGTCCGCCGCCACCCTGATCAGGGTCAGCAGCGCGGAGCTGTCTTCTTCCGCGGTAATCGAATGCGGCACGCCGCCGCCGAGGAACAGCAGTTCGCCCGGCCCGAGCGCGATCGCGCGTCCGTGCGCCTGTACCGTCAGCCGGCCCTCAATGCACTGGAGCGTCAGTTCACCGTCAATCTTGTGTTCCGGCACCGAGCGGCCGCGATGCAGCACGCTGCGAATCAGTTCGACATGCGCGGTGCGCACGATCGCTGTCGACATCGCGTCCGGTAAGCGCTCGCGCAATGGACCCACATCGATCACGTCGCCGGAACTGGCATGCGGCAATGACATTCATTTCCCCTGACCGAATCCCTGCTTGACCCATGTCGAGGGCAAAAATTCCGTGTGCCGAATAATCGCTGAATCCGGCGCAAGCATTTTCCGCTTCACACCGGCGGCGGCACTTTCCGGTGAAGCGCCAGTCAGAAACTTGTTGTCCGGCGTTTCGATTTCCACGGTTCGGCAAAGGATCTATGCGGCAGGCATTTCACGGTTCGGCTGTACGTATGCGCGGCTTCACGCTGATCGAGATCATGGTGGTCGTCGTGATCATGGGCGTGCTTGCAGCACTGGTGGTGCCGCGGCTGATGGGCCGCACCGATGATGCGCGCATCCTTGCTGCGCGGCAGGACATCGCGACACTGATGCAGGCGCTGAAGTTGTACCGGCTCGACAACCAGCGTTATCCGACCACCGAGCAGGGCCTGCAGGCACTGGTCACGCGGCCGGCGATGGCGCCGGTACCACCCAACTGGAAGACCGGCGGCTACCTCGACCGCCTCAATCGCGATCCCTGGGGCAATGCCTATCAGTATCTGTCGCCGGGCACGCATGGCGAAATCGACCTTTTTTCGTATGGCGCTGACGGCAAGCCCGGCGGCACGGGCAATGATGCGGACATCGGTTCATGGGAATGAACGGCGTCCTCCCTGCCGGCGGCAGCGCGGTTTCACGCTGCTCGAATTGCTGGTGGTGCTGGTGATCGTCGGCATCATGCTCGGCGCAGTCGCGCTGAATGCGGCGCCGGGCGACCGGCAGGTGCTGCAGAACGAGGCGCAGCGGATCGCGCTGTTGCTGCAGCTTGCGCGCGACGAAGCGATCGTGCGCAACCAGCCGGTCGCGTTCGAGGCCGACGACTATCGTTATCGCTTCCTGATTCGTCGTGGCAGCCAGTGGAGCGCGCTGGGCGGCGACGAGCAATTGCGCGAGCGCGCCTACCGGCGTGCGCCGCTGACGTTGCAACTTCAACCGTCCGCAGGCGGCCGGCTGCCGCTGCGCATCGTGTTCGGCCGCGAGCCGGTCGACAAGGCATTCGCGCTGACGCTGTCGTCCGGCGGCGACAGCGCGACGATACGCGCTGACGGCATCGGCAATTTCCGGGTCGAGTGAGATGGCGTCGCGATCACCATGCAGCGCAGCGCCGGCGGGCTTTACCCTGCTCGAGGTGCTGGTCGCGCTGGTGATCGTCGGTACCGCGCTGGCCGCGAGCCTGCGCGCCATCGGCAGCCTGACGCAAAACAGCAGTGACCTGCGCGCGGCGATGATGGCGACCTGGTCCGCCGAGAACCGGCTCACGCAGATACGCCTGGCGCACGAGTGGCCGCCGCTCGGCGGCCGCGCCTTCGATTGCGCGCAGGGCGAGCTGGCGCTGCGCTGCGAAGAGCAGATCGTCGCCACGCCGAACCCGGCGTTCCGCCGCGTTGAGGTGGCCGTCGTGGACGGCAGCGGCCGTCGCATCATCATGCTGTCGCAAGTGGTGCCGAATGCGCTGTGAACGCCGACAGGCAGTCCGGCGGCATCGCGGCCTGACGCTGGTCGAATTGCTGGTCGCCGTCGGCGTGCTCGCCTTCGTTGCCGTGCTCGGCTGGCGCGGGCTTGATTCGATCACCCGAGCGCGCACCGCGCTGAATGCGGACCTTGCGCAGACGCGCGGCCTGCAGCTGGCGTTCGCGCAGTGGCAGACCGATTGCGCGAACGCGGTCGACGCCAATACGCTGGCCGGACGCACGCCGCTGGCGATCGATGCCGCGCGCGTGACGATCGCGCGGCGCGTGCAGCCGGAGGCGCAAGCCGGCGCGCTGCAGCTGGTCACCTGGCGGCTGCGCGACGGCGTGCTCACGCGCGAAGAGTCGCCGCCGACGCGCGACCTGACCCGGCTCGATCAGGCCTGGCAGTTCGCGCAGGCCGGCGGTGCGCATGCGCTGCGGCTGCAGGACGGCGTGCAGGCGATGCAGCTGCGCGTCTGGACTGACGACGGCCGCGGCTGGCGCGGCTGGGAGCAGATGGCCGCCGGCATCGTCTCGCGCGGCGCGCTGATGAACCCGCGCGCCGGTACCACCGCGATGCAGACCGACTGGCGCGGGCTTGAGGTGTCGCTGCAGATGGCCGGCCGCGAGCGTCCGCTGACCAAGGTCTTCATGCTGGGGGCGACATGAGCGCACGCAGGCGCATGCGGCCACGCAGCCGTGGCGTGGCGGTCGTCACCGCGCTGCTGCTGACGACACTGGCGATCACCATCGTCGCCAGCCTGTTCTGGCAGCAGCAGGTGCAGGTGCGCTCGATCGAGAACCAGCGCCTGCAGCTGCAGAAGCAGTGGGTGCTGCGCGGCGCGCTCGACTGGGCGCGCCTGATCCTGCGCGAAGACGCCAAATACTCGATCACCGATGACCTCAATGAGCCGTGGGCCGTGCCGCTGTCGGACACACGGCTGGATCGCTATGTGGAGTCGGCCGCGCTGCGCGGCGACGCCGGCAGTGCGGTGCTGTCCGGCGCGATACAGGATGCGCAGGCGCGGCTGAACCTGTCGGGGCTGGCTACGCAGGGCCGAGTGAATCCGGACGCGATACAGGCGTTCGAGCGGCTGCTGGCGTCGCTGCGGCAGGACCCGGGACTGGCGCGCGCGGCCGCGCAGCAAGTTGCCGACAGCGAGCGTGCCGCGATTTCCGGCACTGCCGGCGAGCCGCGCCCGATCGGCTTCGTGCAGGTCGATGACTTGCTGGCCGTGCCCGGTTGCACGCCGGCCGTGCTCGACGCGATCCGTGAGCAGGTGGTGTTCCTGCCGGCCGCCACGCCGGTCAATGCCAATACGGCGTCGGCCGAGGTGCTGGCCGCGCAGCTGCCGGGGCTGTCGCTGGCCGATGCGAATGCGCTGGTGACGGCGCGCAAGGGCGCAAGCTTCCGCGACCTGGCCGACCTGGCCGCGCGGCTGCCGGGCCGGCCGGCGTCGGTCGATCCGGCGCTGTTCTCGGTCGGCAGCGCCTATTTCCTCGTCACCGGGCGAGTGACGATACGGCAGGCGACGCTGCAGCTGCAGGCGCTGGTCGAGCGCACCGGCGCGGCGACCCACCTGCTGTGGATGCGCGAGGCCTGAGATGGCGCGCCTGATGCCGGCGACCACGCTCTACCTGCGCCTGCCGCAGCGCAGCGCGCAGTTGCCGGCAGAACCGCTGCAGTTGTCGCTGCCTTTCGCGTGGGCGCTGCGCGGGCGGCTGCAGCGCGCCGACACGGCCACGCTGGCGGCACTGTCGCCGCTGCTTGCGCAGGCGGCGCGCGTGGTGCTGCTGCTGGCGGCGAGCGACGTGACGCTGTTGCGGTTGACGGTGCCGCCGCTGCCGGCAGCGCGCCTGCAGGCGGCATTGCCGGCCCTGGTCGAGGACCGCGTGATCGGCGACCCGGAGGACTGCGCGATCGCCGCCGGCCCCGAGGTCGAGGGCCAGCGCACGATCGCCATTGCCGACCGCGCGTGGCTGCAGCGCTGGCTCGATGCGCTGCGCCAGCTCGGCGCGCGCCGCATCGCCGCGCTGCCGATGTCGCTGTGCCTGCCGCTGCCGGCCGGGCGCGTGTCGGCGGCGCTGCTCGACCTGCCGGGCGCACCGGAGCTGGCGGTGCGCACGTCCGCCGACGAAGGCCTGGGGCTGCCAATAGCGGCCGGCGACGCGGCAGGGCTGCTCGACGAGGTGCCGGCCCTGCTCGCGACCCTCACCGGCGGCAGCGCAGTCCGGCTGTCGGTGCCGGCTGCGCAGGCGGGCCTGTTCCACGCCTGGTCGGCAGAGCATCCGGACAGCGGCATCGAAGTGGTCGACGAAGACTGGCACATCTGGATCGACGGTGCGGGTCAGGCAGGCGTCGACCTCGCCGCCGGCGTGGCTGCCGCGCCCGGAGAGCGAATCGACTGGCTGCGCTGGCGCTGGCCGTTGCGGCTGGCGCTGGCCTGCCTGCTGCTGAACGTCATCGCGCTGAACGCGGACTGGTGGCGCCTGCGCAGCGAGGGGCGTGCGCTGGAGGACGAGATGGCCACGATCTACCGGCGCGCCTTTCCCGGCGAACCGGCGGGACAGGAGCCGCTGGCGCAGATGCGGCAGAAGGTCGCGGCTGCGCGGCAGGCGGCCGGCGAGTTCGCGGCCGGCGATTTCCTTCCGCTGGCGGCCGCACTCGGCGAGGCCTGGACCGAAGCCGGCAATGATCCGCGCGCAATCGCCGCGCTCGAATACCGCGATGCCACGCTGAATGTGCGGCTGCGCCCCGGTGCGCAGGTGTCGCTCGACGCAATGGCGGCGGCGCTGGCTGCGCGCCGGTTGTCAGCCACGCCGTCGGCAGCCGATCCGTCGCTGTGGCAGGTCAGGAGCGCGCCCTGAACGCCGCGCGCCGCTTCTGGACCGAACGCAGCCTGCGCGAGCGGCGCATCCTCGCGGTCGGCGCCGCCCTGCTCGGCTTGCTGCTGTGCTGGCTGCTGCTGGTCGAACCGGCGCTCGACGGGCGCGCGTACTGGCGGCAGCGGCTGCCGGCGCTGCGTGCGGAGCGGGCGCAGATGCAGGCGCTGGCGCAGCAGGCGTCGGCTGCATCGCCGCCGCGTACCGTCCCGCCGCCCGACCGGCCGTCGCTCGAGCGCAGCCTGGCCGGCGCCGGCCTCAAGCCGCAGGCACTGACGGTGGCCGACGCACTGGTGCGCGTGAAACTGGCCGATGTGTCTTTCTCCGCGTTGGCCGACTGGCTGCAGCAGTCGCAGCGCGACGCGCGGCTGGCGGTGACGGAAGCGACGGTCAATGCGCGCGAGCGTATCGATCGTGTCGATGCGACGCTCGCGCTGCGCCGTCCCTGATGGGGCGTCCTTTGCGCTGGATCGCGCTCGCGCTGGCCGCCGCGCTGGTCGCCGCGCTGGCGAGCCTGCCGGCCGCCTGGCTGGCGCCCTGGCTGGAGCGACAGACCGGCGGCCGCCTGTCGCTCGGCGACCCGCAGGGCAGCGTCTGGGGCGGCTCCGCGTTCATTGGCGTGGCCGGCAGCGGCGACGAACCGCTGGTGCCGCTGCTGCCGGGGCGCTTCCGCTGGCGGCTGTCGCCGCTGGCGCTGGTGGGCATCGTCGAGGCCAGCGTGCAGAACCCGCGCGCGCTGTCGGCGCCGGTCGGCCTTCGCGGCAGCTGGCGCCGCTGGGAGGTCGGCGACGGCAGCATCGTGCTGCCGGCCGAGCGGCTTGCCGCGCTGGGCGCACCGCTGAACACGATACGGCCCTCCGGCCAGATGCGGCTGTCGTGGACGGGGCTGGTGCTGGAGCGTTCGGCTGCCGGCCTGCAGGCCGACGGCCGCATGCAGCTCGACCTGACCGAGGTCGCGTCGGCCTTGTCTCCGGTCAAGCCGCTCGGTGCCTATCGCATGCGGTTTGACTGGCAAGGGGGCGCGGCGCGCGTCGATCTGAAAAGCTTGTCGGGGCCGCTGCTGCTGGAGGGGCGCGGCACGCTCATCGACGGCCGCCTGCAGTTCTCCGGGCAGGCATGGGCAGAGGAAGGCGAAGAACCAAGGCTGGCGATCCTGCTGAACCTGCTCGGGCAGCGGCGCCAGGTGGGCAACCGCAACGTGATCGCGCTCGAATTCCGATGAAAAAAATCTCGCATGTCTGGCAGTCCGCGCACGCCGCAGCGCTTGCTTCGCTGGTGATGCTGGCGTCCCTTGCGCCGGTGCTGGCGCCGCCGGCCGCCGCGCAGGAGCCGGGTGAAAACCGCGCGACGCTGAATTTCGTCGGCGCCGACATCGAGTCGGTGGTGCGCGCAATCGGTCACTTCACCGGCAACACCTTCGTGATCGACCCGCGCGTGAAGGGCACGATCAACCTGGTGTCGGAAAAGCCGGTGACAAAGGCGCAGGCCTTCGAGATGCTCGGCTCGGTGCTGCGGCTGCAGGGCTATGCGATGGTGCGCACGCAGGGCTTCGTGAAAGTCGTGCCCGAAGCGGACGCGAAGCTGCAGGCGTCGCCGGTCCAGGTCGGCAAGCTGCGCGGCGACCAGATCGCGACCCGCATCTTCCACCTGAACCACGAGAGCGCGACGGCGCTGGTGGCCGTGCTGCGCCCGCTGATCTCGCCGAACAACACGATCGCGGCCGACCCCGGCAACAACACGCTGGTGGTCACTGACTACGTCGACAACCTGAACCGGCTGGCGCGCATCATTGCATCGCTCGATACGCCGGCGATCGGCGATCTTGATGTGGTGCGCATCGAGCATGGCATCGCGATCGACCTCGCCGTCACCATCAATCGCCTGCTCGACACCGGCGGCGCGGCCGGTCAGGGCGATGCGGGGCGCCTGCTGGTGCTGGCCGACGCGCGCACCAACTCGCTGATCATTCGCGCGCCCACGGCCGCGCGCGCCAACCTCGCGCGCACGCTGATTGCGAAGCTGGACCGCCCGACGACGCTGCCCGGCAACGTGCACGTGGTGTACCTGCGCAATGCGGAGGCGACGCGGCTGGCGCAGGTGCTGCGCGCGGTGATTGCCGGCGAGTCCGGCGCATCCACGCCGGTCGCATCGCCGCAGCAGCCGGCCGCCCAGCCGGCCGGTGCGCAGCAGGCGGCGGGACTGCAGGCGCCGCCGTCATCGCCGGCACCGCAGCAGGGGCCGTTGCCGACCGGCGGCGCGGCCGGCTTCATCCAGGCCGACCCGGCAACCAACACGCTGATCATTACCGCGAACGAGCGCGTGTACCGCAACCTGCGCGCCATCATCGACCAGCTTGATGCGCGCCGCGCGCAGGTCTATGTCGAGTCACTGATCGTCGAGATCAGCGCCGACCGCGCAGCCGAACTCGGCATACAGTGGGCCGGCCTGTCCGGCGACGGCAGCAGCAGCTACCGCGTCGGCGTGCTGACCGGCTTCTCGACGCAGGGCAACAACCTGGTGCAGCAGGCAGTGTCCGTGCTCGGCCCGAACCGCGTGCCCCTGCCGCCGGGCAATGGCCTGACGGCGGGCATCTTCAAGCAGAACAGCGCCGGCCAGCTCGGGCTGGGGATGCTCGCACGCGCGCTGGAGACGAATGCGAAGGCCAACATCCTGTCGATGCCCAACCTGATCACGCTCGACAACGAGGAGGCGCGCATCATCGTCGGCCAGAACGTGCCCTTCATCACCGGCCAGTTCACCACGCCGGCCTCCGGCGGCACGGCCGGCGTGAACCCTTTCCAGACCATCGAGCGGCGCGATATTGGCCTGTCGCTGCGGGTGCGGCCGACGATCTCCGAAGGCGGCACCGTGAAGATGGCGATCTATCAGGAGACCTCGAACATTCAGCAGTCGACCGCGTCCGGTCTGATCACCAGCAAGCGCTCGATCGACACCAATGTGCTGGTCGACGACGGCCAGATCATCGTGCTCGGCGGTCTGATCGAGGACACGATTTCGGATTCGGTCGAGAAGGTGCCGGGCCTGGGCGACATTCCCGTGCTCGGCTACCTGTTCCGCTACCAGTCGAAGCGGCGCACCAAGACCAACCTGATGGTGTTCCTGCGCCCGACCGTGATCCGCAGTGACGAGCAGAGCGTCGCGGTCGCGTCGGATCGCTATGACTACATCCGCGGCGCGCAGCAGGGCGTGCTGCCGTATCCGAACGTGCTGCTGCCGCGGGATGACGCGCCGCAGTTGCCGCCGCTGGATGGTGGCCGCCCGGTCGGCGGCGCGATGCTGAACCGCGAGCCGCGTCCGCCGGCCGCGGTGCCGCCCGTGGCGCCGGCGGCGCCGCCGTCCGGCATGCAACCTTCGGCGCCGCCCGAGGTCTTTCCGGTGGAGCCACCAGTGATCAACCAGCGTTGAGCGGCGGCTGTTGCGCCTACCCCTTGAACGGATGAATCCATGAACGCAGTCATGCACGATCCGCGGCTGTTGCCGTTTTCCTTTGCACGCGACTTCGGCGTGCTCGCGCAGGCCGGCGAAGCCGACGGCGCCGTCGATGTCTGGGTGTCTGATGCGACGTCGCCGGCGGCGGTCGCCGAGGTCGGCCGCCGCTTCGGCCGCGTGCGCCTGAATCCGCTGCCGCGCGAGCAGCTCGAAAGCGCGATCGCGAAGGCGTATGCGGGCGCCGGCGGCGATGCCGCGCAGGTGGTGGATGAAGTCGAGTCCGACCTTGACCTCGCGCGGCTGATGCAGGAAATGCCGGCCGTCGAAGACTTGCTGGAGTCGGCTGACGATGCGCCGGTGATCCGCATGATCAATGCGCTGCTGACGCAGGCGCTGCGCGAGGGCGCATCCGACATTCACATCGAGCCGTTCGAGCAGGTGTCGGTGGTGCGCTTTCGCATCGACGGCCGGCTGCGCGACGTGGTGCGGCCGAAGCGCGCGATCCATGCGGCGCTGATCTCGCGCATCAAGATCATGTCGCAGCTCGACATTGCCGAGAAGCGGCTGCCGCAGGATGGCCGCATCACGCTGCGCGTCGGCGGCAAGCCGGTCGACGTGCGCGTGTCGACGCTGCCGACCGGGCATGGCGAGCGCGCGGTGCTGCGCCTGCTCGACAAGGAAGGCGGTCGCATGGACCTGCAGCACCTTGGCATGAGCGATGCGACGCGGCGGCAGTTCGACCGCCTGATTGCGCAGCCGCACGGCATCGTGCTGGTCACCGGGCCGACCGGTTCCGGCAAGACCACCACGCTGTATGCGGCGCTCTCGCGGCTGAATTCGCCGTCGACCAATATCCTGACCGTCGAGGACCCGATCGAATACGAACTGCCCGGCGTCGGCCAGACGCAGGTGAACGCGCGCATCGACATGAGCTTCGCGAAGGCGCTGCGCGCGATCCTGCGACAGGATCCGGACGTGATCATGATCGGCGAGATCCGCGACCTCGAGACCGCGCAGATCGCGGTGCAGGCGTCCCTTACCGGCCACCTCGTGCTGGCCACGCTGCACACGAATGACGCCGCAGCGGCCGTCACGCGGCTGCTCGACATGGGCATCGAGCCCTTCCTGCTGTCGTCGTCACTGATTGGCGTCGTCGCGCAGCGGCTGGTGCGCAAGTTGTGCGTGCATTGCCGCCACTTCGACGGCAGCGCGTGGCAGGAAGTCGGCTGCGACCGCTGCGGGCACACCGGATATCACGGGCGCGTCGGCATCTACGAACTGCTGCTGACCACCGGGCAGATCCGCGCGCAGATCCATGACCGCGCATCGGAAGCGGCGATCCGCGCGACCGCGCAGCGCGACGGCATGCAGACGATGCGCGAGGATGGCGAACGCTGGCTGCGCGACGGCACGACGACGGCGGCCGAACTGCTGCGGGTGACGAAGGAGTAAGCGACCATGCCGGCCTTTCGCTATGAAGCCGTTGACGCCGCGGGCAGCGCCAGCAAGGGCGTGCTGCAGGCCGACAGCCCGCGCGCCGCGCGCTCGGACCTGCGCGCGCGCGGCCTGCTGCCGGTCGCGCTCGACGCGATTGCCGGCGATGCCGATGCCCGCGGCCGGCGTGCGTTCTCATTCGGCGACAGGCTGTCGACGGTGGAGCTGGCGCTGTTCACGCGGCAGCTGGCGTCGCTGCTGGAAGCGAACCTGCCGCTCGAACAGGCCTTCGATGCGCTGATGGAGCAGGCCGAGCGCCCTTACCTGCGCGACCTGATCGCGGCGATCCGCGCCGAGGTGATGGGCGGTGCGTCCTTGTCAGATGCGCTCGCGCGTCATCCGCGCGATTTCGCCGACATCTACCGTGCGCTGGTGGCCAGCGGCGAGCAGATCGGCCAGCTCGCCGCGGTGCTGTCGCGGCTGGCCGACTATGTGGAGCGGCGTAATGCGCTGGTGCAGAAGGTCAGGCTTGCCTTCACCTATCCGGCGATCGTCACCGTGGTCGCGTTCGCGATCGTGATTTTCCTGCTGACCTATGTGGTGCCGCAGATCGTGTCGGTCTTTGCGAACACGAAGCAGCAGCTGCCCTTTCTCACTGTGATGATGCTGGCGATCTCGGACTTCGTGCGCCACTGGGGCTGGCTGGTCGCGCTGCTGGTCGCGGCGGCGTTCGCGCTGTGGCGGCGCAGCCTGCGCGATCCGGAGGCAAAGATGCGCTGGCATCGCTGGCTGCTGAATGCGCCGCTGCTCGGCCGCTTCCAGCGCAGCCTGAACACGTCGCGCTTCGCCAGTACGCTGTCGATCACGATCAGCTCCGGCGTGCCCATCCTGCGCGCGCTGCAGACCAGCCGCGACACGCTGTCGAATGTGGCGATGCGCCGGCAAGTCGAGGATGCGACCGCGTCGGTGCGCGAGGGCGTGAGCCTGGCGCGCGCGCTCGCGCAGCACCGGCATTTCCCGCCGATGCTGGTGCACATGATCCGTGCCGGCGAGGTCACCGGCGAGCTGCCGGCGATGCTGAACCGCGCCGCGCAGATGCAGGAGCAGGACCTCGAGCGGCGTGCGCTGACCATCGCCGGACTGCTTGAGCCGCTGCTCATTCTCGCCATGGGCGTGGTGGTGCTGCTGATCGTGCTGGCGGTGCTGATGCCCATCATCGAAATCAACCAGCTGGTGCGCTGAGACCATGCAGCGCGCACCCGCCTTCCTCGCCCTGCTGCTGTTCGCTGCGCTCTGCGCGTCGCTTGCCTACTGGCTGCTGCAATGGTTCGCGCCGGCACCGCGCCCGGTCGCCGCGCCGCCCGAGGCTGCGCGTCCAATTGCCCCGGTGGCTGCGGCCTCGGCATTGTTCGGCGGCCGCCCGCAGGAC
>JACCDW010425229.1_pt1 | contig 20300 bp, 6 predicted proteins | sample 7449781 | NCBI WGS metagenome assembly JACCDW01 (sample SAMN15323449, study PRJNA562643) | freshwater metagenome | isolation source: river surface water | place: USA:Blue River Watershed | collected 2017-08-18
AGCGCGCAAGTAAGGGGCTTTGACACGGCCGACTTGGCCACACTTACCACCACGCAGCTGCGTGGCATCAGTTCGTCCGCTGTGGCAGGCTTGACCACCGCGCAAATCACCAGCTTGGGTGGGTTAGGAACAGATCAAGTTTCTGGCTTGACAGCGGCCCAAGTGAGGTCACTGAGCACAGCCCAAGTGGCTGCGTTGACGACAGCGCAAGCGACCAAGCTGACGACAGAGCAATTGGCTGCGATGAGCAGCGCACAAGTGGCGGCGATGAGCACGGCTGACTTGGCCACACTCACCACCACACAACTGCAAGCGATCAGCAGCGCGGGCATCGGTGCATTGAGCACCGCACAAATTCAAAGCTTGGGTGGTTTGGGAACCGACCAAGTGGCGGGCTTGACCACAGCGCAAGTCAGAGCATTGAGCTCTGCACAAGTTGCAGCATTACAAACCAGCCAAGTAGATGAGTTGACAACAGCACAACTGTCTGCAATGAGCAGTGCACAAGTGCGCGGATTTGAAACCGCTGACTTGGCCAAGTTGACTTCGGACCAAGTGCGTTCACTCACTGCCACAGCAGTGGCTGGCTTGAGCACCGATCAAGTGGTGGCATTGACCACCAACCAAGCCGCGAACTTGACCACAGGTCAAGCCAACGCTTTGTCTGCAGCACAAGTCAAGGCGATGGAAACAGATGACTTGCGTGCACTCGATGCATCGCGTCTGCAAGCATTGACCTCGGCAGCTGTGTCTAACCTGACCACCGCACAAGTGGCTGCGTTGACCACAGCACAGATTGACAAACTCAGTGCCACACAAGTGAGGTCACTGAGCACAGCACAAGTGGCTGCGTTGACGACAGCGCAAGCGACCAAGCTGACGACAGAGCAACTGGCAGCGATGAGCAGCGCGCAAGTGGCGGCGATGAGCACGGCTGACTTGGCCACGCTCACCACCACACAACTGCAAGCGATCAGCAGCGCGGGCATCGGTGCATTGAGCACCGCACAAATTCAAAGCTTGGGTGGTTTGGGAACTGACCAAGTGGCTGGTTTGACCACAGCGCAAGTCAGAGCATTGAGCTCTGCACAAGTTGCAGCATTCAAGACCACACAAGTGGATGAGCTGACAACAGCACAGCTGTCTGTGTTGAGCAGTGCACAAGTGCGCGGATTTGAAACCGCTGACTTGGCTGTGCTGACCTCTGACCAAGTGCGTGCACTCACCACTGCAAGTGTTTCTGGACTGGGTACAGCTCAAATTGCAAGCCTCACCACCAACCAAGCAGCAAACTTGACGACTGACCAGGTCAGAGCTTTGAACACTGCACAGGCCGCCGCGCTGAGCACTGACGATTTGACCGCTTTGGACAGCACACGCTTGCGTGCATTGACCAACGCTGCCGTCTCAGCGCTCAACACATTGCAAGTTTCAAAGTTGGGCTCTGACCAACTCAATGCGTTGAACACCACGCAAGTGGCCGCATTGACCACCTTGCAAATGACGGCCCTCACCGCCTCACAATTGAGCAATTTGGCAACAGCACAATTCCGCGCCTTGAGCGGTTCACAAGTAGCGGCCCTGACCACAGGTCAAATCTCTAACGTCAGCACAGACCAATTGGCTGCGTTGACTGCGACACAAGCTGTTGCCATCGAAACAGCCGATTTGGCCAAGTTATCAACCGATCAACTAGGCGCCATGAGCACCGTGGCAGCTGCTGCATTGACCAACGCACAAATTGCCGCGCTCACCACCACACAGGCGGCAGGTTTGGGTACCACGCAACTGGCAGCACTCAGTGCCACTCAAGTTGGCGCATTTGAAACCGCTGATTTGGCGAAGCTCGGTTCTGACCAAATTCGTGCACTTTCTAACGCAGCCATTGCCGGACTGACCACATCGCAAGTGGCCAACCTCACCAACACACAATTGGCAGGTTTGAGAACCAGCCAAGTGGCCAATTTGACAACCACCGCCCTGGCAACACTCACCAGTGCCGCCGTGGCCAACTTTGACACCGCACAAGTGGCTGCATTGACCAGCGCGCAATCCAGAAACTTGACCACCAATGCGTTTGCAAACTTGAGCACGGACCAACTTAGAGCGCTCAACACAACCGCCGTGTCCACATTGACCACCGCTCAAGTGGCCAATTTGAGTGCTACCAAGTTGCAAAAACTGCAGTCTTCGCAAGTCTCTGCCTTGAGTACTGCAAGTGTGGCCGCTCTGACCACAGCACAAGCCAGCACCTTGGGTACAGACCAAGTCAATGCTTTGAGTGCGAACCAAGTGATAGCCTTGCAAACCGCTGGTTTGGCCAAGCTATCAACTGACCAATTGCGTGCCATCACCACCGCCGGCGTGGCAGCATTGTCATCTTCACAGTTGGGTTCTTTCACCACCGCACAGGTCAGCAAAATCGCTACGGCACAAGCGGCTGCTTTGACTGCCAATCAGCTGTCTTCTATTGCCACCAGCAGTCTGGTGGCTTTGTCGACAGACACTTTGAACACGCTCAATAGCGTACAAATCAGAGGGCTAACAACAGCTCAAATGGGGGCATTGAGCACCTCACAAGCAGCGGGTTTGAATTCTTCAGCCGCCTCTGCGTTGTCAAGCACCCAACTCACCGCCATGACCACATCTGGTCTGGCCGCTATCAGCACGCAATCGCTGCGTGCCCTGTCTGCTAACTTGTTGAATGCGTTAAGCTCGTCGCAGTTGGCTAGTTTGACAACAGCGCAAGTGTCCACATTGGGCACTGAGCAAACTTATTTGTTGTCTAGCAGACAAATTCAATCTTTGACAACAGCGCAAGCAGCCAGTTTGACAACAGCGCAAGCATCCACCTTGCTGGTGGCACAAGTTGCAGCTTTTGAAACTGCCGACTTGGCTGCCATGTCCACATCTGCAGTGGCCGCTTTGACCACTGCGCAAATGCAATCGCTCAACAGCGCGCAGATTGCCAGCTTGACCAGCGCGCAAGTGAGAAACTTGACCACATCGCAAGTGGCTGCATTGAGTACAGCACAAGTGGCTGCTTTGGAAACCCTGGATGTGTCTAGCTTGACCACCGACCAATTGCAGGCCGTATCCACTGCGCAAATGCGTGCTTTGGATAGCAACCAAGCCAAAGCTCTGACCAGTGTGCAAGTGGCCAAGTTGACCACGGCGCAGTTGGGCAGTCTAACGGCTAACCAAGCTGCAGCGCTTGACACAGTTGATGTCGCTCAGTTGGGTACCGACCAAGTGCGTTCTATCACTACCGCTGCGATCGCTGGATTGACCACATCGCAAGTGAACAACTTGTCAACTGACCAAGTGAAGAACTTGTTGTCTGCACAAGTGGGTGCGCTCACCTCTGCACAATTGACTGCGCTCACAACAGCACAACTGGCCACCCTGTCAACTGAGCAAATGTCGGCCCTGAGAGCCACACAAGTGCTGGGTTTTGAAACCGGCGATTTGGCCAGTTTGAGCAGCGACCAACTCAACGCTTTGACCACCGCAGCTTTGTCTGCCTTGGCCTCTAACCAAGTGGCTAACTTGACCACTGCCCAAGTGAACAACTTGAGCAGCACGCAAGTGGGCGCCATGACAAGTGCCCAAGTGGTGGCCTTGACCACGACCCAAGCGGGTGCCTTGGGCACCGCAGTGGCCAGCGCTTTGAGTGCTGCGCAAGTGGGTGCAATTGAAACAGCTGACTTGGCCAAGCTTGGCACATCTGCTGTCAGCTCACTCGCCACTGCAGCGATCAGTGGTTTGACCACCGGACAAATTGCAGCCATGACCACCGCACAAGTGGCCGGCTTGACCACCGACCAAGTCCAACGCTTGAGCACCGCGCAACTGGTGGCATTGACCAGCGCGCAAGCCGCTGCTTTGACAAGCGATCAAGTGACCAACTTGTCCGCCACACAATTGGCATCAGTTGAAACGGCTGACTTCACCAGGTTGTCAACCAGCGCCATTGCAGCGTTGACCAGTGCACAAGCACGTGGTTTGACCACAGACCAAATCGTTGCCTTGACCACCTCACAAGTGTCAGCCATCGGCACCGATGCAGCTGCTGCCTTGACCTCTGCGCAGTTGAACGCCCTGCAAACGGCTGACCTGGTCAGACTCAGCACCGATGCCGTTGCTGCCTTGAGCAGCGCAGCTGTGCGTGGTTTTGACAGCAACCAAATTGCCACCATCACCACGGCGCAATTGGCTGTGATCAACAGCGATCAAATTGCAGGACTCACCACAGCCCAAGTGGTTGCGCTGTCGACCTTGCAAGCCAGCAAGTTGAGCACCGCGCAAGTGGTGGCCATGAGCAGCGCACAAGTCAGAGCCATTGAAACAGCTGACTTGGCCAAACTCACTACAGATGCAGTGGTGGCTATCACCACAGCGCAAGTGCAGGCATTGACTACCGCACAAATTGCCAACATGACCACCGCTCAAACGGGCGCTCTGACCAGCGACCAAGTGGGTGTCATGTCCACACCGCAATTGGCGGCCTTGTTGTCTGGCATGCAAATGAGCACCATGACCACCGACCAAGCTGCCAGCTTGACCACCTCGCAAATCGTGGCCCTCACCACTTTGCAAGCCAGCCAGTTGAACTCAGCGCAAGTGGGTGCCATGAGCACCGCACAAATTGCAGCCATGGAGACATCTGATTTTGCAAGGTTGACCAACAGCGTCATTGCAGGCTTGTCATCTACCCAAGCAGCTAAGTTGACCACTGACCAAATCGTTGCTTTGACCACTGCGCAAGCAGGACAGTTGACATCGGTTGCAGTTGCCGCGTTGAGCTCGGCACAAGTGGCAGCCTTTGAAACAGCCGACTTGGCCAACTTGACCACCACTGCAGTTCAGTCAATCACAACTGCAGGTTTGGCCGGCTTGAGTGCAGCCTCACAAGTGGCAAGGTTGACTACGGCACAAATTGTGGCCTTGTCTACCGATCAAGTGAACGCACTCAGCACGCCCCAAGTAGCGGCATTGACAACAGCACAGGCCAGCAAACTGAGCTCGGATCAAGTGGTGGCTATGACCACAGCCCAAGTGGCGGCCATCACAACTGCTGACTTTGCGGTATTGAGCACCAGCGCAGTGGCTGCTTTGACCAGCGCTCAAGCTGCTAAGTTGACCACCGATCAAGTGGTGGCATTGACCACCGACCAAGCTGCAAAACTCACCACCGATGCCTTGGGTGCACTGAACTCTGCACAAGTGGCAGCGTTCCAAACTGCTGATTTGGCACAAGTCAGCACGGCAGCTGTAGCAAGCATTACCACTGCAGCGGTGGCCGGTTTGGGCACCGCACAAATCAGCAGAATGACCACCGCGCAAGTGGCGGGCATGACCACCGACCAAATCGGTGTGCTGAGCACAGCCAATGTGAACGCATTGACCACTGCACAAGTGGCTAACTTGGGTACCAGCCAAGTTGAAGCGCTGACCACGGCTCAGGTGAAGGGCATGACCACCGCACAAGTGGCGGCCTTGGGCACAGCGCAAATTTCTGCCATGACCACCGCTCAAGCAGCAACATTGTCTGGGGCGCAAATCAAGGCGTTTGATGTCACTGAAGTGGCTGTTCTCAACTCTGACCAACTGTCTTCTTTGAGCACCGCTTCGGTTGCAGCACTCACCACCGATCAGGTGGTGGCTTTGACCACTGCCCAAGCTGACAAGCTGACCACTGCACAAGTGGCTGCCTTGACAAGTGCGCAAGTGGGCGTGCTTGACACTGCTGACTTGAACAAGCTCACCTCTGACCAAGTGGGTGCCATCAGTACAGACGCTCTGCGAGGTATCACCACAGCGCAAATGAGCGTGTTGGGCACCTCACAATTGGCGGCCATGTCCACCAAGCAAGTGTCGTTGTTGAGCACCGCTAACGTTGCATCGCTGAGCACAGCACAAGCAGCGGCCTTGACCACCGACCAAGTGGCCGCATTGACCACAGCGCAAGCCAAAGCTTTGTTAGCCGCTGGAGTTGGTGTGTTGAACTCTGACCAACTGGCAGCCATCAGCACAGCCAACGTGGCCGTGTTGACCAGCGACCAACTGGTGGCCTTGACCACAGCACAGGCTGACAAACTCACCACATCACAAATGGCTGCTTTGACCAGTGTGCAGTTGGGTGTGCTTGAAACGGCTGATTTGAACAAACTGACCTCTGACCAAGTGGCGGCCATTTCGACCAACGCCATCAGAGGCTTGACCACCACCCAAATCAGCAAGTTGGGTACCAGCCAATTGGCAGCCATGACCACCAAGCATGTGTCGCTGTTGTCGGTGGACCAAATCAACAGTTTGGGCACATCGCAAATCAGCAGCTTGACCACTGCACAAGTGGCTGGTATGACCACGCTACAAGTGAAGTCGCTTGAAACAGCTGACTTGCAACAGTTCACTTCTGATCAGTTGCAAGCCATCACCATTGACGGCGTCAAAGCCCTGACAGCAGATGAAGTCACGGCCTTGACCACGACACAGATCAGCCAATTGACCACCGCACAAGTCAATGCCTTGAGTGTGGCGCAGTACCAAGCGATCGAGACTGCTGACTTGGCCAAGATGACCACCGATCAAATTCAAGCCATCACCACCACCGGTGTGAAGAACTTGAGCGTGACGCAAGTCAGCAACATGACCACGGCACAAGTGGCAGCGCTGACCAGCGGCCAGGTACAAGCCTTGTCGGCGGATCAAATTGTCGGCTTGACCACCGCTCAAGCCAGCAGCTTGAGCGAAGACCAAATCAAGGCGTTGACCACGGCTCAAATCAAGGTCATTGCGACGGACGACTTCCAGAAGTTGACCACAACGCAATTGCAAGCCATCACGACCGACGGCATCAAAGCGTTGAGCGTTGATCAAATGGCGGCCTTCACCACAGCTCAAATTTCTGCTCTGAGCACAGCGCAGGTGGACAAACTGAGTGCTACCCAGTTGCAGTCTGTCACCACCGACACGCTCAAGAAATTGACCGACTCGCAAATTCAAGCCATCACCACCGCGGGTATCAAAGGCTTGGCCTTAGAGCAAGTGGCTGTCTTGACCACGGCACAAATTGCTGCGATGACCACCGATCAAGTCAGAAGCCTGACCGGTAGTCAAATCGAAAGTTTGACTGTGTCGCAAATGAGTGGCTTCACCGATGTGCAGATTGACAAGATGTTGACCTCACAGATCAAGTCGATCGAGACCGCTGACATACAGAAGCTCTCTGCTGCACAGTTGCAGGCCATCACCACCGATGGTGCCAAAGCCTTGACGCCAGACCAACTGACTGCACTCACCACAGCGCAAATCAGCAACCTGACGGTGGCGCAAGTAGGCGTGTTGTCGGCCACCCAAGTGCAAGCCCTTGAAACCGCTGACATCGCCAAGATGACCAACGACCAGGTGGCTGCTTTGTCCACTGCGGCAGTCAAAGGCATGGCGGCTGATCAAATCAGCAGCATCACCACTGCGCAGTTGTCTAACATGACAACCGCACAAGTGTCTGTCTTGTCTGAAGAACAGCTGGTGGCGTTGACCACAGACCAAATCAGCAAATTGACAGAAACCCAAGTGGCTGCGCTGACATCTGCCCAGGTGAAGTTGATCGAAACCACTGACTTGCAGAAACTCACTGCCGCTCAAATTCAGTCTATTTCCACGGCGGCTGTGACGAAGATGACGATTGAACAAATCGCTGCCTTCACCACAGGTCAAATCAGTAAGCTGACCGAAGACCAAGTGAAGGTGCTGAGTGCCGCTCAGGTACAAGCCATCGAAACGGCCGATCTGCAGAAGCTGACCAACCCGCAAATTCAGGCCTTGTCCACAACTGCGGTACGCGGCATGTTGACCTCACAAGTCAGCGTGTTGACTGACACGCAGTTGGCCAACTTGACCACGGCACAAGTGACGGTGTTGAACGCTGACCAATTGGCATCGTTGACCACCGCGCAAATCAGCAAGCTGACCGCTGAGCAAATGGGTGCACTCACCACCGCTCAGATCAAGATGCTGACCACCACCAACGTACCGTTCTTGACCGCAGCACAGTTGCAAGGCATCACCACCGATGGCGTGAAAGCACTGTTGGCAGAGCAGGTGATTGCATTGACCACCGATCAGATCAGCAAGCTGACCGAAGCACAGGTGGGTGTGATGTCTGGCACGCAAGTGGCAAACATCGAAACCGCTGACTTGCAGAAGATGAGCAATGCGCAAATTCAAGCGTTGACCACCGCTGCAGTGCGTGGCATGACCACCGCTCAAATTAGCAGCCTCACCGATGCGCAAGTGGCAAGTTTGACCACAGCCCAAGTGGTGGCTCTGACCGCAGCAGACCAATTGCCAAGCCTGACCACCTCACAAGTGAACAACTTGACGGGTGATCAAGTGGCGGCCTTCACATCGACACAGATTGTGGCGATTCAGACCGACGACATACAAGCCTTGTCTAACACGGCCTTGCAATCGATCACGACCGCTAACATGAAGCTGTTGAGTACGGACCAGGTTGCTGCGTTGACCTCGGCACAAATCAGCAAATTCACTGCTGAACAGGTGGCGGTGTTGACTACGGCGCAAATCAAGGCGGTGGAAACCACTGATATTTCTGCCTTCACAGCAGACCAAATGGCTGCCATTGCAACCGCAGGCATCAATGTGCTGACCACAGACCAAGTGCAGAAGCTGACCGGTTCGCAACTGGGTGCGCTGACCACTGCACAAGTGGTGGCGCTCACAACCGACTCGGTGAAGGCGTTGACTACTGCACAAATCAGCAAGTTGACGATTGACCAAGTGCCCGTGCTGACCACAGCACAGATACAGGCCATCGAAACAGAAGATTTGGTGAAGTTGACCAACAGCCAGATTGAGGTCATATCCACAGCAGGCATTGTGGCCTTGACGACAGCGCAGGTGAGTGCCATCACCACAAGTCAAATCAAGGCCTTGACCGCCACGCAAATGGCTGCCATTGCGACTGATGACATTTCCGTGATTGGCACCGATCAACTGCGTTTGCTGTCTGACGAGCAGTTGGTTGCTATCACCACCGCTGACCTGAAGGTCATGACCACAGCGCAAGTGTCTAGCTTGAAGAATGCCCAGTTTGGTGCTTTCAGTACCAGCCAGGTGGGTGCGTTGACCACAAGTCAATTGAGCCCATTCACTTCAAGCCAGATTGCTTCGTTGAACTCGAGTGGGTTGTTGAATGCACAAGTGGTGGCATTGACTACGGCACAGTTGCCTGGTTTGTCGGCTAGTGCATTGACGGCAGGTCAGAAGGCTGGGTTGAGTACGGCGCAGATTGCTGCGTTGGCTCCCTAACCTGAAGGAGACGGCTCTTGACCCTTGGGTCAAGAGCCGTATGTATGTTTGTAAAATTTTTATTGTAACTTAAGATTCTTGAAGTGAGTTATTTTGGATTAAAAAAGACTTTTGCAAAATCGAAACCAAATGTGGCCCTTGCCAAGTTTGACTCAATACTTTAAATGCACCATTAAAACCGTAGCCTTTAGCCCAGTTATTTACATCATCAAAATACAATGGAAAAGTTTGCTCAGTTATGAAGTTGACATGGGTTGGATCCCAAAATGCTGCGGCATGAGGAAAGGCGGGCGTAGATGAGTAAAACTTCCCATCCGGTTTAAGTACGCGCCATATCTCGCTCATTAACTCAACAAATGAATTTCTTCTTTCAGGGTAGTAGATCACCCTAGGGATGTGTTCAATAAAGTCGTGCGCAGTAACGAAGTCAAAAAAACAGTCATTAAATGGTATTTTTTCAAGAACCAGATCTGCTTTGATAACGTTCTTGTCTAAATCAGTTCGAACATCAATTCCGTAGGTTACATTAGCATTAAAGATGTTTCGTGGGTTTGGACCACAACCCAAATCTAGCGACGTCGTATTTTTATTTTCCAATGACATTAAATCCTCACTTAATGCACTCAACACATAAACTCTCCATCGCACGAAGAGGTGAGTAGGGCTCTAGTTCAACTATTTCAGCAAGAAGACTGCTCTCTTGATACATTGTTCGCTGAATAGACTTGAATCCTGCTCGTTTAAGATGAAATTCGAGCATCTCAAAGTCCCAGCCACATTTGTGTTCATGGTTGTGTAACATACCCATGAACGCTGCCCCACGGGGAGCGTAGATTTCTAAATCATCCTTTAATACTTCATTGCGGTATTTATCGATAAAGAAATCATCTTTTGTGTAATAAGATTTAATCCACAACTCCATATCCGGCACCACAATTCTGTGAATGCCGCCGGGAGTGAGCTTTTCATAAACTTCAAAAAGTAATTTAATTCCATCTTTGTAAGATAGGTGCTCGAGAAAGTGAGAGTGGTAAATCACTTTCTGACTTTCATTTTGCGCTGGTATGCCGCGGACCAGATCGTGGTTCAACATGAAAGTCCCAGCAATACCCCCCAAGTCTTTGTAGACTACACCGTCTGAGAGGTTACTCCAATAACCTATATTTAAATAATCTTTTATCAAATTCGCACCACACCCTAAATTCATTTTTGTAAATGCATTCAGACTTATAGTGCCACTTTCATTCGATGTTTGGTGATCGGTTGTTTGGTTATTTGAATATTTGTTTTGCATTTCTTGCATCCATTCGTCAAGGTTATAGCTACCAGAATTAAATACAGTACCTCTTCCTGCGTGTACAACATAACTAGGCTCTGGGGTTTGATGAATATCATCGTCCACCCATTGGATATGTTTCAGTAACTCAGACTTTTGAGCATGATGAATTGCAGTCATAGCGTTCACCATTGGCGCACCGTGTTTTATTGGCCTAGGCCATTGCCTCATGACTTGCGTGTTGCACAGCATTAAGGCTGGATGCAAATATGGAATACCGCCTTCAGTATTCTTATTTTCCAAATCGAATCCATCTGCGTTCACAGGGTGTACACGTCCTACACCATACATACCAGCTTTAAGCTCACTCAGCATGTTTTCCAGAAAGCCATCCCTAAGAACGAACATGTCGGAATCAATGAACAATGCCACATTAGGTAAATTCAAATTGTCTATTGCCCAAGCCATTCCGGGACCATGATGAATGTTGTAATGAAATTTTATTTGCTCAACATTCTTCTCGGCCTCAAGTTGTTTTGAAATTTCATCAGCCATATGGGGTTCAGAGCCATCAATGATGTAAATCCTGTTTGGATAGAACTGCCGAACTGAAGCAACTAGATCTTTTATGAGCTCCGGTGTGTTGTAGCAGACGGTAATAAAAGGAATGTCATGAACGTCAGTCATCTCACACCTTCTTCCACTGAAAACGAATCAAATTAATTGGTTTTTTAATGCCGTCTTGCAATTTCTTCTCTGCTAGTTGTTTGTTAATAGATAGGTCGCGGTTCAGGTTGGCAGTTTTGAAATTGCCATCTTTGAAAACCTTTTCATTGTTGAAAACAGCTCGGTTGCCGCCATTTTTTTCCCAAACAAACGGCAAATAAAGATCTTCATAGCCATAATTTCCCGCGAAATCCTCGTCATACATGCAAGTTGTCTTGAAGCGTTCCAGATTCACTAAAAATGTATTGGGATGTATGGGCAGTTCAACATTCAAATTGCTGTCCATAAAGTTGTCGACATGAAAATAGTAGAGCGATGTGGACTGCAACATGTCAATGCCATTGATGATTTGTGCAAGTCCTTGCTCGCTGGGCTCTTGGTCAATGTCAAAAAACAAAGCCCATGGACCATTTGCCATCAAGGCACCTAGGTTTCTAGATCCAGCTTGATTCCACGGTATGTCGTCTGTTACCCGGTATTGCTTCAAAGCAATTTGTTCTGAGTTGATTTTTTCCTCCACATCTGAAAAATCGTCAACGATGATCAATTCAACGTGACTCCTGACTTCGCTGGACATGCCTTCAAGATGCTTCACCAACTTCTGTGCTGCAGCGTGCCCGTTGTAGTGATGTGTGATCAATGAGATTGTTGGTTGTTGCGAAGAGACGAAAGCCGGCAAAGTTGAAACCGGTTTTGATTGGATGTCGTTTTGCAAGGAAGCAGATAACCCTTTTTTGATTTGGCGTTCGACATCTATGACCTTAAAGCCATGTTCGCTCACCTTGCCAATCTCAATGGTGCGTTTTTCTTGATCAGTGTTTGCCAGTTGCTTCACCGTTTGGATGTAAGAAGTCTCTGAGCTGGCAATCCAGTCTTTCCTCCGAACCGCACTCAAAATACTACCCCCCATCCGAGAAACCATAGTCCTGCCACTCATAGTCACAATAGGCACCCCAGCCTGAATCACATCATTCGTGGTCGACCCGCAGTTATAAGGAAAGGTATCCAAAAACACATCCGCCAGTTTCAACTTGGCCTTGTATTCGGCATGCGCCGCGCGGGGAGTAAATAAGATGCGCGACACATCGGCTTTCGCCGCCTTGGCATGTGCGCGCAAATTGGTGGTGGTGGTAGGGTTGTCATCAATCAGCCAAAGCACCGAGTTAGGAATTTCCTTCAATATCTCCATCCATGTGGCAAACATCTCAGGGGTAATTTTGTAAACATTGCCAAAGGCAGCCATCACAAAAGCATCGTCTGGCAAACCAAATTCGCTGCGCGAAGCTTCGCGAATGGGCGTGTCATCGCGTGTCAGAGGAATAAAACTCCCCTCCACATACAAAGGCTTCTCCGTGAAGTATTTCGTCAACTCCTCTGGCAGCACATATTTATCGGCAATCACAAAATCAAACCAAGGCATGCCTGTGGTTCCAATAAAGCCAATGTATGTACCTTGCTTAGGCGCAGGGTGCAAAGCAAAAATGCCGGGGCGTGCACCCGAGCTCAGACCGTGCAGGTCAATCAACACATCGATCTCATCTTGCATCACCAGTTCAGCCACTTGCCTGTCGGTCAGGGTGTGAATAGGGCGCAAGTGGTCAAACGCTTTTTTCAAGCGTGCGCGATGGGGCGTGCCATCTTCAGGGCTGAAGTCGTAGCCATAGATTTCAAATTTTGTACGGTCATGGCCTTCTAAGAGTTCAGGCAACAACAAGCCCACGGCATGCACGCACAAATCACCAGACACATAGCCAATGCGCAAACGGTCGTGGTGGTATTCGCGGCCTTTGCTCAAAAACTCTTCTTTGAAACTGTAGGTGCGTTCAACAAACGCAAAAGCAGTTAACAGTTGCTGCACGGGGTCGTCGGTCAGTGCCAACATGGCCAAAGGGGAGGTGGCCATCAGCATGTCGTTGTGTGTGATGCCCGGCAAGCTTTTGTACACCGGCCATTTGCAAGCCTTTTGTCGAATGTGCACCCAGTGTTGAATCACGCCAGGTTGTTTGGGGTTCAAGGCCAAGCTTTGCTCTAGCGCTTCTTCGGCCAAGTCATATTGTTTGAGGTCTTCGTGCACACGACCAATGTGATTGAGCGCAATCACCAGCATGTCGCTGCTAGGCGCGTCTTTCAATAAGCGGCGGCTGACCAAATTAGCCCATTGTTGAAGAGCTTCATCACGCTGACCAAGTTTCTCCAAGGTCAGGCCCAGATTGATGTGTGCCTGTGGAAACGCTGGTTGCAAGGCCAAACATTGCCGGTAGGCCTCGATGGCCTCCAATGGGTTGCTTGTGCTTTGCAGCATCGAGCCGTAGTTAAACCAGGCCATGTGTCGATGCGGGTCTTGCGACACCGACAACCATGACTTGTAAAGGGCGAGGGCATCGGTGGCGCGGCCGCCTTGTTGCAATTGCTCACAGGTCGAGAACAGTTGGTCCAAGCCAATTTGCGCAAGCGTGATCGGCGTCGCTGGTACGTCGCTGGCTGCTTCAGCTAATTCTGGAATGCGTGCATTCATGGTCATTGCCCGTTCTTTACAAATAGTCTTTTGAAACCTCAAGCAAGTGGTGTGCCAGTTGGATTGACAGTTTTTTGACAATTCGGCATTGCCGACGGCAACGGCTTGCCGATTTCGGTGAAGGCTTGCCGTTATGCCGCTTTATTTATTTGAAATTTCTATCGATTGGGGCTAAAGATTTGCTGAAAGCAGTTGGCACGGTTCTCGCTTATGACCCTGCAGCACCCTCTGCTGTGATGTGGAGGGCTATGACCCTCAACATATCAACAGGAGCAATCCATGACCCTCATTCAAGAACTGATGAACCAAGCTGCGGTAGGTGGTTTATTGAGCGTGCAATCTATCAAGCGCTTCAGTCCCGCTGAGATTCGCGAAACCATTCAATCCTTGGTGGCCACAGATCAAATTGAATTGGCCAATGCATTGGGTGATGCCGGTATCAGCATCTACCCCCACAGCGAAGACATGTTGGCCATCACGGGCTTGTTGGCCATGATGAACCAAGACTGGCCTTTGGCAGTTGAACTGATTGAAGAGTTGATGGCAATTCAAGGCGACAAAACGCCCCCCTTCACTTTTGTGATGATGGTGCGCGCCTTGCGTTGCAATTTGGATCCCGCCCGTGCATTGCAAGTGGCGCGACAAGGTTTGGCTTTGTACCCAGACCAATTGGAGTTGTTGGCTGAGAAGCTGTCTTTGGACGATTTCAGCGACACCATGGTGGTTTCACATGCGGAGCAGCAACACTGAGCGGCAAAGCGATATCGCTCAAACGGCAAGCGGCAAACGCTTGCCAAACGAGCGGCAAACCTTGCCACTGCGTACTTTCTAGGCAAATTTAAAAACAGTGAAAAAAGGGAAAACCCTTATTCAGAGATGTCGAAAAAAGTTGGCACGTAAAGTGCTTAACCAGAGGCAAGTTTGATTGACCAATTGGTCAGGAGAAAAAAATGGCAGTAATCAATACCAACGTAAAAGCATTGTTTTCACAGATGGCGCTCAGCTCTTCGGGGCGAGCTCAAGAGATAGCAATGCAGCAATTGTCAACCGGCAAGCGAATCAACTCTGCGCGAGATGATGCCGCCGGCATGGCAATCGCCACACGCATGACACACCAGATTCGAAGTCTGAATCAGGCGGTACGCAATGCGGGTGATGCGATCACATTGATTCAAACTGCCGAAGGCGCGACCAACGAAATCACGGACATGATGCAACGCATGCGTGAGTTAGCTGTTCAAGCAGTCAACGACACCAATGACAACGCTCAGCGAAGCTATTTGGACCTCGAGTTCCAGCAACTCAAGCAACAGATTGTTCAGATTTCTGAAAACACAGAGTGGAACGGTTTCCCTGTGCTCAACGGTACGGCCGGCGAGCGCGTGGGTGAGATGCCGGTTTACAAAACCACTTCACAAAATCAATCGGGTGATGTGTTCATCAACCCAACAACCACACGCACCATCACTGGCTCCGATGCTGGTGAGAAACTCACCTTCACACTGTCTGACAGTGTGGGTTTGACGGCTGGCCGTTTCACAATCGGTGGCCAATCGGTTGAAATTACGCAAGCCGAGGCCGATGCCGGTTTTGGTACTGTGTTGAACAAAATCAAGAGCGGGTTCAGCAGCAACTCATACTACGGAAGCAATTCAGGCCGTTCGGTCGATGTTGACACCGACTCTACTTCTTTGACATACGGTAAGGTCACCATCACGTTGACCAGCACCGATGGTGGCGGCAATACGCCAACCATCGATGTGGGCTCTACCGGCATGGACAAAACTGCTTTGTCAACTGAACGCGCAGCCACCACTGCTGCCGAAGAGGTCTTCAGCAACAACGGTAAATTCTTGCAAAGTGGCGCATTGCGTTTCAGCATTGACGCTGACAACAATGTCAACGCCAGCTTCTTGAATTCAGACAACAAGACCATCGTGTTGTCTGCCAGTTTGGATGCTGCCACGGGCGTGGTCTCTTTTGATCACACCAACAGTTTGAACAGCTCGGTCATTTCAGACAACCTGTCTTACACCCTGCGCTCTAAAGATGGCACAGCCCTGAACTTGGCCACCACCCCTCGCGCCATGCGCTTGAATGTGGATGTGTCAGGCAGTATTCCCAGCATGCGCGCAGATGATTTGTTGATCAACGGCGTGCGCATTGGCCCCTCATTGGCAGCTGACGACACCTTGTCACCGCGTAACAACGCGGCAGGCAGTGCCATTGCCAAGGCTGCTGCGATCAACCGCATGGCGGTGGAGCAGGGCATCAGCCAAGGTGAATCGCAATCGATTACTTTCTCAGGCACACCCATGCCCGGCACGATCACTGTGGCGGGTGTGAGTGTGGTGGTGACATCGGCAGACAAAACCCCTGTCGATGTGGCCCAGAAAATTGCCATGGCGCTGCAAGCCAGCCCTCAATTTGGTCCTAGCACCGATCGTTTGGTGACATGGGCACAAGGTTCGCCCGTGGTGAACATTGATTTTCCAGTCACCGAGGGCAATGTGCCTCAACTAGACATTCAACCCGGTGCAACCGGTTTGTCGAATGTGGTGAACAACACCGCCCAATACATGACCACCGTGCCTGGCACGGGTGTGTTTGCCAAAGTCAACGAAAACGTTTTCACAGGCAAGGCCATGACCGGCTCCTCCGTGGTGTCAGGTGTGGTTGAAATCAACGGTTTCCGTTCTGCGAACATCACTTCGGTGTTGAACAACCCGCAAGCAACACGTGCCAATGTGGTTCGCGCCATCAACTTGATCAGTGATCAAACGGGTGTCAAAGCCATCGACACAGGTTCTGAAGGCAAGGGTGTGACATTGGTGGCAGCAGACGGCCGCAACATCGAAATTCGTTTTGACACATCCTTCAATGCCGATGTGTTCGGAGACCGCATTGGTTTGAACGAAGGTGTGCAAAGCGCCACCATTTCGTTGGAATCGAAAATTGAAGCGCCTGTCGTATTGACGTCGGCCGCCACGGGTGACATTTCGCGTGTCGGTTTGGTGGCAGGCAACTACTCTAAAAACCAAGCGGTGTTGAACACTCGCGAGCGCACGCCCGTGCAACCTGCGTTGGCGCAAGTTGAAAGTGTGACACTGACGGGTTCTATTGGTGCAGCCGGCGAAACAGCCTCTATCTTGGTGAACGGTAAAACTTTCACTTCTGTCGATACATTGACCACTGTGGGTGATGTGCGCGAGAGTTTGATCACGCAGATTAACGCAGACAAAACCCTGGGCGTGTTCGCGACCGCAGGCCGTGGTGTGGGTGAAATTTTGTTGAGTGCCAAAAATCCTGGCATTTCATTCACCATGAGCACCACCAAGAGTGCCTCGGCCACAGGTTTGGGCATGACCTCACTCCAAGTGACGCCCAACACACCTGCTAATTACAAAAACTTGGGTGAAGACGATCTGACCATCAACGGCATCAAGATTCGCCCAAGCACTGCAGCTGATGACATTTTCTCTAACACCGTCGTCTCTAGCAGCGACCCCGGCTCAAGCGCCATCGCGCTGGCAGCTGCAGTGAACGCCAGCAGCTCACAAACAGGTGTGCGTGCTGAGGCCAATCCAGTGGTGTCGCAAGGCACCATCACCACCACCGGTGTACCTGCGAGCGGCAAACAATTCTTGTACATCAATGGTGTCAAGGTTGGTGTCGACTTTGTGCGCAACGAATCTCAAAAGGACCGTTGCGACAAAGTGGTAGACGCCATCAACCACAGTTTTGGTGAAACCGGCGTCAAAGCCGAAAACAACGGCAAGGGTGTGACCCTGATCTCTGACGGTCGCAACATGTCGGTTTGGTTTGACTCCAGTGTTGACGATTTGTCAGCCTCCAGCTTTGGTTTGGACAAAGGCGGCGCGGTCGCTCAAATTTCCAAGATCAAGGTGACGGGTGCGGCCAGTGCCACCCCTACGGCTTCCGTCATGATCAACGGTGTCACGGTGTCTGCCAATTTGTCAGCCAGCGATGGTCCTTTGACGACGGCGCAAGCTTTGCGCGACGCCATCAACAGCGAAGCGTCCTTGAAAAATGTGCAGGCTGAAGTTGACCCTGCTGACAACTCAGTCGTCATCACTTCAACGGTTGCCGGTTCTGGTTTTGATTTACGCGGTGCATCGGTTGATTCAGATAGCACACAACAATTGTCAATCACCACTGTCGCTGAAAACAGTTCGGGTAAAACCGACATCACCGCGGTTGACTTGAGCGATGCGTACAAAAACAATGTGTTGGGTGGCATGAGCGCTGCCAACAATGTGAAAACTTTGTATGGCACATTGAAATTTATTTCTGATGCGCCTATGTTGCCTGCATTGCCTGGCACCGATGGCTTGTCACCTTCAATGTTGAACATCTCGGGTGACCCCATTGTGATTTCCAGTGGTGCAGACGGCTTCGGTGCCGAAAGTAATTTCTCTGCTTTGGGTTTCAACGAAGGTAAATTCGGCGGCCGTGCCAGCGAGGACATGGAACCTCCAAAGGTCGGACGCTTGGCTTTCCAAGTGGGCTCATCAGCTAACCAAATTGTGACCATCGATTTGGCAGACTTTGGTAAGAATGGTTCGATCACAGGTCAAATCACCGGTGACGTCGATTTGGCGGAAGACCAGCGCAAAGTGCGCATCAACACACGCGAGGGCGCCACAGCGGTGCTCAACATGCTCGATGCCGCGATGGACAAGGTCAACGCCACACGTGCCACGATGGGTGCTGTGATGAACCGCCTCGATCATGTCATCAACAACTTGACCAATGTGTCAATGAACATGTCAACTTCACGCAGTCAAATTGAAGATGCGGACTACGCTTCTTCAAGCACTGAGTTGGCCAAAACCCAAATCATGCAACAAGCTGCTACAGCGGTGCTGGCACAAGCCAACACCAGCCAACAAACAGTCTTGAAGTTGTTGGGCGGTTAATTGAAGTCAAGTCAACTCAGCATATGAAAGCTGATAAGGCCCCTGCGCCTAAACCTCCTGCCAAGAAAGGCCCCAACTGCTGGGACTGTCGATTCTTGGCCATCACATGGGATGTGCGCACACCTTATGGCTGCAAGTTGATGGGCTTTCGCTCCAAGGTCATTCCTTCGCTAGAAGTTTTGCGAACTGATGGTCGTTTTTGTGGTGGTTTTTCGCCCAAGGTGGACACACGCAAAAACAAACCAGTTGCCAAGCCCACGAAAGATGTCGGCAACCCGTCTAATCGTCGAGATTCTGACCGTCGACGCCCCTTTATCTCCATAAATTTAATCACTTAGGTTTAATAAATACCTGGCACGCACCTTGCATAACAGTCTCACCTTCATTTCATTTCAGGCTGTACAAAGTGATTGCTTCTTCTGTCAACGTTATTCATGCGGTTTGGTTGGACCCTTTCAGTCCCATCGATGACGCAGATCGCGCCCAGCTGGATGCCGCAGGTATCAGCTTGGAATCTGTTAGCACCTTAGGTGACCTCACGCTGGCCTTGCGCCGTGCACATGTGCTGGTCATTCGCTTAGGCGATAGCGCTGAGCTGCTACAGGAAGTTCAAACCCTCATTGCCCAACTCGGTCACACCGTGCCCGTGCTGTGCCGTGTCGACCGCCGTCGCATGGAAGTGGCAGTCGACGCGATGCGCTTAGGTGCCTTGACCGTCTTGTCTGCAGATGAGTGGACGCCAAGCGTTTGGAAAGACGCTGTCAAAGGTTTGAACGCCCCTGAACTCAAAACCAAAAGCTTTGTGTTTGTCGACCCCACCAGCCAACACTTGCTGGCCTTGGCACAACGCGTGGCACAAACCGATGTGACCGCTTTGTTGGTGGGCCCCACCGGCGCTGGTAAAGAAGTGCTGGCGCGTGTGTTGCACGAATCTTCACAACGCGCCAAAGGCCCTTTCGTGGCACTCAACTGCGCGGCCATGCCCGAGCATTTGATTGAAGACATGTTGTTCGGTCACGAAAAAGGCGCTTTCACGGGCGCTTTGAAAGAACACAAAGGTTTGTTTGAACAAGCCCATGGCGGCACCATTTTCTTGGACGAGATTGGTGAAATGCCCATGAACTTGCAAGCCAAGTTGTTGCGCGTGTTGCAAGAGAAAAAACTCAATCGCTTGGGTGGTGAAGCCACCATCGATTTGGATGTGCGCGTGATTGCAGCCACCAACAAAGATTTGAAACAAGCCATCGAGCAACGCGAATTCCGCGAAGACTTGTATTTCCGCATCAGCACTTTCCGTTTGCGCATTCAGCCGTTGAAAGACCGTCCCGGTGACATCGTGCCTTTGGTGGCGCAGTCGTTGGCGCGCCATGTCAAAGGCGGTGTGCCTTTCACGGTCACGCCTGAAGCCCAAGTGATGTTGCAAAACTATCCTTGGCCTGGCAATGTGCGCGAACTTGAAAACGTGGTGCAACGCGCAGTGGTGTTGAGCGGTGGTCGCACCATCACC
>JACCDW010016835.1_pt1 | contig 20290 bp, 17 predicted proteins | sample 7449781 | NCBI WGS metagenome assembly JACCDW01 (sample SAMN15323449, study PRJNA562643) | freshwater metagenome | isolation source: river surface water | place: USA:Blue River Watershed | collected 2017-08-18
CCCTGGTGTCGGCGCAGGCGCTGGGGCTGGCCCAGGGCGCGCTGGACGAGGCGGTCGCCTACACCGCCGGGCGGGACCAGTTCGGCACGCGCGTCTCGCGCTTCCAGATGGTGCGCGGGATGGTGGCCGACATGGCCATCCAGGTCGAGGCGGCGCGCACGCTCCTGTATCGCACCGTCGAGATCGCCGGCCAGGCCAACGACGACCGCGCGCGCGCGTTTGCGTCCATGGCCAAGACCTTCTGCTCGGACACCGCGATGCGGGTGACCACCGACGCCGTCCAACTGCATGGCGGCTACGGCTACACCAAGGACTACCCGGTGGAGCGCATGATGCGCGATGCCAAGGTGTCGCAGATCTGGGAGGGCACCAACCAGATCCAGCGCATGCTGGTGGCCAAGCATGTGTACGCGCCCCACGAGGGCGGGACGCGGCGCGGCGGGTAGGCAGGCCTAGGCCCGGTCAGGCGCGTCGGCGCGGAGCCTTCTTCGCGGCGGGGCTGGATGCCGCCTTGGACGCACGGGGCGCTTTCGCAGCCCCGGCGCCCTGCTCAAGCCGGTCGGCCAGGCGCTCCAGGCGGCCGATGGCGGCCTCCAGGGGGGCGGCGGGCACCTGCGCACGGCTGGTGCGCAGGCCCTCGAACAGCACCTGGGCGATGGCATTGGTCGAGGCCTCGATGGTGAAATCGCCTTCGTTGCGCAGGTAGGCCCAGGTCTGGTGCTCGATCGCCCCGAAGATCAGGTCCCGGATCACCGCCAGCGGGATGTCCCCGCGCAGGTCGCCGCTGGCGATGTAGGTGCGTAGCAGTTCGGGCACCTGCGACAGGAGCTGGCGATTGAGCGCATACAGCGGCATGGCGCGGTAGGCCGGGTCGGGCCGCAGGTCCAGCAGCACGAAGCGCGTGAGCTCACGGTGCCGCTTGACGATGGCCAGGTGGCGCCAGATCACATGGCGCAGGGCCTCGAAGGCGCTCATGCCCTCGAAGCTGCGGTGGTCCTCGGCGAGCATCTCCTCGAACCACTTCTCCGCCACCTGGATCAAGAGATCACGCTTGCTCTCGAAGTACTTGTAGATGGCCGCTTCCGACAGGCCGCAGCGCTCGGCGATCTCGGTGGTGAGGAGGCGGTCGTAGCCTTTCTCGTCCAGCAGTTCGCGCGTGACCGACAGGATGCGCGTGATGCGTTCATCCCGCGGCAGGCGTGTGCGTCGCTGGGGTTCGGAAGTTCGGCTCATTAGGGGACGATTGTGCCCGGTTATCTGGCGGGTCTCCGTCAACGGGTAGCGAAGCCGGCACGCTCCAGGTGGCGCAGGATGGCCTCACTCACTTGAGGGAACCTGTCCCACTGCCCGCCCACCGTCCCCCCTCGCGCCTTGCTTAAAAGGAAGCCCCCGTACTGTTCCTGCATCTGCCGGCCGGTGCTGAGGGTACCGTCGTCCAGTTCCACATGCATCGCGCCCTGGTCATCGCGTCCGCGCAGGTACATCCGCGGAATGCCCTTGGGCATCCGCATGACCTTGCCGTTGTAGACCCAGCCGGTGGTGCTCATGTTGTGGTTGGCACCCATAATGATGCGGATCTCGGCGTCACTGCCTGCCGCCTTCAGGCGCTGCGCCTCGGCCTGACAAGGCTCGGGAAACGTGTAGTCGTCCTTCTCTCCCGAGATGATCAGGAGCGGGGCCCACAGGCGAGGGCTCTTGAAGGTCAGGTCGCACGCGGCGGCCACCGAGAAGTAGGCGGCATACCCCAGGGGCTCGGTCTTCACCACCTGCGCGGATTCCACGAAGGCGGCCATGAAGGCCGTCACCGCACCGTTGGAGTGGCCGCCCAGTGCGATCCGGCCGGCATCGAAGCGCGGATCCGCGCGCAGTTTCTTCAGGACCGCCACGGCGTCCGCGACCCGTGCTTCCTGCCACATCCGGAACTTGTCGGTACACACGTCGGCAAAGCCGCGGGGCGTGAAGCTGTCGAGCAGCACCACGGCGTAGCCCCGCGCGAGCAGCACGGGCGACATGAGCGTCCAGAACTGGTCGTCCTGCCCCGTGCAGTTCGACGGCAGGACTATGGCCTGCCAGGGCCCCGGCACCTGGGGCATGACCAGCAGGGTGTTGAGCCGGATCTCCTGGCCCAGCTTGGCGTCGTGCACCACGACATCGAGGCGTTCGGTGGAATGGCCCTTCCAGTCGCCGGACGGGAAGGCCCAGGCATTGACAGCCAGGCAGGCCAGCATCAGGGACAGGAACAGTGCGCGCGCAGACGAAGTCGGCATGTCAGATGATGATCTTCCCCAAAAAAAAGCCACCCGGTTGGGTGGCTCATCAAAGGCGTGCAGCTTGCACGGACCCGAAAGATCAGGATTCGGCCTTGAAGTTCAGGGCCGTGACCAGGCGGCGACCCATCTCGGAGTCGGCCGCCAGGCGGCGCGCGTGTTCGGCCACGGTGCTGGCCTCGATGTGGCCGCCCAGGGGCGTCACGAACTCGCGCAGGTCCTGCTGGGCCATCGCCGAGCGCAGGGCTGTGTTGATCGCTTCGCGCACAGCGTCGGGGGTACCGGCCGGGGCGAAGAAACCGAACCACTCGCGAATGAGAAGTTCACCATAGCCTTGCTCGCGGAAGGTCGGCACCTCGGGGGTGTACGGCGAGCGCTCGGGACCGCTGGTGGCCAGGACGCGCACCCTGCCAGACTTGTGATGCTGCAGCAGGTCACCCAGGGGCGAGGACATGCCGGCCACCTGGCCGCCCAGCACCTGGGGAATGGCGGGTCCGGAACCCGCGAAAGGCACGTTGGTGATGGAGAAGTTGGCCAGCATGGCGAAGCGGCCGGCCAGCAGGTGGGGCATGGAGCCCGAACCGGGGTTGGCGATGGTGGCCTTGCCCGGGTTGGCCTTGGCCCACTCGACGAAGTCCTTGAGGTTACGCACCGAATCCGGGACCGCCGGACCGACCACGAAGGCGTGGTCCGTCGAGTGACCCAGGCCGATGGGGGTGGCGTCGGAGGGGGCGTAGTTCAGGCGCGAGTACGAGTGCGGGAAGATGGTGAACATCGACGCCGGGGTGTACAGGATGGTCGCGCCGTCGGCGGGTGCACCCTTGAGGGTCACCACGCCCACCTGGCCACCGCCGCCGGGCTTGTTGTCGACGATGACGGTGTTGGCGTAGGTGCCGCGCAGCTTGTCGGCCACACGACGGGAGAAGGCGTCCGTGGTGCCACCGGGCGGGAAGCCGACGATGATGCGCAGCATCTCGACGCGGGCCTGCGAGAAGGCGGGCAGGTGTCCGAGGCCCATCAGGCCGGCAGCAGCGGCGCCCTGAATCAGTTGGCGGCGGGTGGTCATTTCTTATAACTCCTGAATAACAAACAGCTGTGAATGGATTTATCCACTGCGGTTTGTACAGGCAATGAGCAGGCAGGCCTACAGGGGTTTACACCATGCGCTGAGCATGTGGCGTGGGCCGTGACGGCAGCCAGGCGAGGCTGGTAGGGCGTGCAGGACTTGAACCTGCGACCCGAGGATCGACGGCGAGGCCTGAGATTCAGCGACGATTGTGGGTGATCACGTCGATCACGGCCTCCGGCCGCATCAGGTCGGCCGAACGCGACACGTAGTCGTCGGCTACGGTACGCAGCTGCTCGACAAATTCACGGGCAATCCGTGACACAGGCCGTGACCTGGCGATCAGGGCCCGGGGCCGGCTCTGGATGGAGGGGCGGAAAGGCCGCACCACAAGCTGCGGAAAAACCCCCATCAGCATGGGAAACGGATCCACCAGCGCGACCCCCGAGCCCGCTTGCGCAAGGGCATAGGCAGAAAAGGTCTGGTTCACCGTGAACACGATGTCGGGCGTGGCCTGCCGCTTCTTGCGCAGCGCCTCGCGCACGGCCCACCCGATGCGCGTGTCCTCAGCAAACGTGATCAGGTGCTCGCCCGCCAGGTCGACGGGGGTGACGTAGGGCAGTGTGGCGAGCCGGTGGTCGGAGCGCATCACGCAGCCGAGGTCGGCGCGGCATAACTCGGTCACCTCCATCTCCGCCCCACCCTCCGACACGTCGATCACGCCGACGTCAACCTGGTGGTTGCTCACGGATTCGATGACCTGCCGCGTCGACAGGGCGCGAAGATCAAACAATACCTTCGGGTGCGCCTGACTGAACCGGCTGATGGCCGTGGCCACCACCGTGGATGACAGGGTGGCCACACTGGCGACGGTCAGGCTGCCCACGTAGCCACTGCGGATCTCCTCGGTGAAATGCTGCACCGCCTCCAAATGACCGAACAGGCGCTCCACCTGGGGCAGCAGGGTCTGGGCCTCGGGCGTGATCAGCAGCCTGCCCTTGATCCGCTGGAAAAGCTCGAGGCCCACCTCGTCCTCCAGCAAATGCAGGGTCTTGGTCACCGCGGGCTGCGAAAGGTGCAACGCCCGGGCGGCGCCGGAGACGGAGCCGGCCCGCACCACGGCACGGAACACCGCGAGGTGACGCACGTTGATGGTCGGCAAGTCCATAACTTTTCCTTAGCGAAGTCCTTCGAAAATTGTATTGGACTTGATAGGTGGCCGTCACTAGACTTTTCTGGACTGATCAACCGGAGGACAGGCCGCCAGGCCGCGCCCCATGACCCTCACCCATGCTGAATGGCGCGAACGCGCCGCCCGCTTGCGCCCGGAAGGGCGGGCCTTCATCGACGGCAACTACCGGCCTGCCCTTTCCGGCAAGACCTTCACCAACCTCAATCCCGCCACAGGCCAGCCCCTGTGCGAGATCGCACAGTGCGAGGCCGAGGATGTGGACCTGGCCGTCCGGTCCGCCCGCAAGGCCTTCGAATCGGGCGCGTGGGCCCGCATGGCGCCGGTCGACCGCAAGCGCATCCTGCTGCGGTTCTCTGAGCTGATGGCCCAGCACCGCGAAGAGCTGGCGCTGCTCGAATCGCTCGACGTGGGCAAGCCCGTCACCAACAGCTACAACGGCGACTTGCCCAGCGCGATCGGCTGCATCCAGTGGTATGCGGAGGCGATCGACAAGCTATATGGCGAGGTAGCCCCCGCGCCGCACGAATTCACGACCACGGTGATGCGCGAGCCGATCGGCGTGGTGGCCGCCATCGTCCCCTGGAACTACCCGCTGTCGATGGCGGCCTGGAAGCTCGGGCCAGCCCTGGCGGCGGGCAACTCGGTAATCCTTAAGCCCGCCGAGCAATCACCCCTGACCGCGGTGCGCATCGCTCAACTGGGCATGGAGGCCGGCCTGCCGGCTGGCGTGCTCAATGTGGTCCCCGGCTTCGGTGAGACGGCCGGACGGGCGCTGGGCCTGCACATGGACGTCGACGCGATCGGGTTCACCGGCTCCACGGCCGTTGGCAAGCTTTTCATGAAGTACTCGGGCGAGTCCAACATGAAGCGCGTGGGCCTGGAGTGCGGCGGCAAGAGCCCGCACATCATCCTGGCCGACTGCGGCGACCTGGAAGGCGCCGCACGCGCGGTGGCGGCGGGCATCTTCAGCAATGCGGGCCAAGTGTGCAACGCCGGCTCGCGCCTGATCGTGGAGGCCCCGATCCGCGAGGCGCTGCTGGAGAAGGTGGTGGCGATCGCACGCGAGCTGCAACCCGGCGATCCGCTCGATCCCGCCACGCGCCTGGGCCCGATCGTGAGCCAGGAGCAGATCGACAGCGTGATGGGCTACGTGCAGGCCGGCAAGTCGGAGGGTGCCCGGGTACTCACGGGCGGGAACCGATGCCGCCAGGGCAGCGGAGGCTACTTCATGGAGCCCACCGTATTCGACGGGGTCGAATCGCGCATGCGCATCGCACGCGAGGAGATCTTCGGCCCGGTACTCGCCACGCTCACTGTCCAGTCGCTGGACGAAGCCCTGACCGTGGCCAACGACAGCATCTACGGCCTGGCCGCTGGCATTTGGACCCGGGATATCCGCAAGGCCCAGCGCGCCACCAAGGCGCTGCGCGCCGGCGTGGTCTGGGTCAACTGCTTCGACAAGGGCAACATGTCAGCGCCCTTCGGCGGCTTCAAGCAATCGGGCTTTGGCCGCGACAAGTCCATGCACGCCTTCGACAAGTACATGGACTGGAAGGCCGTCTGGACGGCCACCTGAATCCACCCCAATTTCCCAACCGACCAGGAGACACCATGAGCAACGATCCCGTGCGCAAGACAACCACCCGCCGTGTGTTCCTCGGCGCGGCATCCGCCGTCGCCGGCAGCACCCTGCTGCCGCCCATCGTGCGCGCGCAGTCGGCGCCACTGGTCGTGACATGCTGGGGCGGCGCCTACGAGAAGGGCATCCGGGAGGTCTTCGCCGACCCCTTCACCAAGGCCACCGGCATCCAGGTTCAACTTGTGAACAACGCCGACCTGACCAAGATGAAGGTGCAGGTGGACAGCAAGAATGTGCAGTGGGACGTTTTCGACAGCATCGGCCCCCAGATCACGGCCGGCGCCAAGCAGGGGCTGTGGGAGGACATCGACCGTAACATCGTGGACACCTCCGACCTGGTGTCCCCAGGCGGCCGCAACTACGTCGGCACCTACCTGTACGGCGGCGGCATCGCCTTCGATCCCAAGCGCGTCCCCGAGGGCAAGCGGCCGCAGAACTTCAAGGACCTGTGGGACGCCCAGAAATTCCCGGGCCGCAGGGGCCTGCGCAATCGAATCCCGGAGACTATCGAGATGGCCCTGGTGGCCGATGGCGTCGCGCCCGACAAGCTGTACCCGCTGGACATCGAGCGCGGATTCCGCGCCATGAACCGCATCAAGGCTTCGGTGAAGAAGTGGATCGAGACCACCCCGGAGACCGTCACGCTACTCACAAGCAACGAGATCGATTTCTCCTTCACCTACCTGAGCCGGGTGATTCCCGCGCAGAAGGCCGGCAGCTCCATCGATATTTCGCGCCAGCAGATGATCAACAGCCTGGAGTACCTGGCGGTGCCCAAGTACACCCGCAACCGCGAAGCCGCGATGCGCTACGTGGCCTTCTGCCTGCGACCCGACCGCCAGGCGGCCTTCGGCAATGCGCTCTACTTCGCCCCCAACTCGAAGAAGGCACAGCCCATGGTGCAGGCCGAGGCGCGCCAGTACATGCCCGATGCGGTCAACCCCAACAACGTCATCGTGAACGACGCCTGGTGGGCCGACAACTATGACGCCCTCCAGAAGCGTTTCACCGAGTGGATGCTGACCTGAGTCCAGGCCACTGACCCCGCCTGCATGAACCACCAGGTCAGCCTGCGCACCACGCTGCTGCTGCTCGCACCCAGTGCGTTGCTGCTGCTGGCGATGTTTGCGTACCCGCTAGGCCTGGTGGCCTGGACCAGCCTGCACGATGCCACCGGCGCGTTCTCGCTGGACGCCTACCGACGGCTCCTGGACAGCACGCTGTTCCTGCGGGTCCTGGGCAACACCTTGGAGATCAGCCTTTGGTCCACGCTGGTGAGCGTGCTGCTCGGGTATGTCCTGGCGCTGCACCTGGCCACGCTCGAGCCCGGGCGGCGCACCCTGTACCTGGTGATGGTGATGCTTCCTTTCTGGACCAGCATCCTTGTCAAGAGCTATGCCTTCAGCATCATCCTGGGCGAGCAGGGCCTGATCAACCGCGCGCTGACCTTCGTCCTGGGCGAAGGCAGTCGCATGGAGATGATCTACAACCGCGTCGGCGTGGTGATCGGCATGAGCAACTTCCTGCTGCCCTTCGTCGTCTTCCCGGTGCTCGCGAGCCTGCTGTCACAAAACCGCAGCCTGCATCGCGCCGCGCAGATCATGGGGGCTGGGCCGGTACGCATCTTTACATCGATCACCCTGCCGCTGTCGCTGCCGGCCGTCACCGCCGGCGTGCTGATGTCGCTCACGCTGTCCATGGGTATGTACATCACCCCGGCACTCCTCGGGGGCCGCAAGGACATGATGATGGCCAACCTGGTGGATTTCTATACACGCCAGACCCTGGACTGGGCACTGGCCGCAGCGATCGCCATGGTGCTGCTGATGCTTTCGGGCATCCTCATCGCGCTGCTTCTGCGTGTGCGCCGTAACGAGGGAGCCTTCGCGTGAGCAAGGGCGAAACAGCCGTCGCTGCAGCACCCATGACGCGCGCCGAGCGCTGGTGGCGCCGCGCAGGCAGCGCCATGGCCTGGGTGGGCTACCTGTTCCTGCTGGTCCCCAGCCTCATCGTCATTCCCGTCTCCCTCAATGGCACCCAGGAACTGCAGTTCCCGCCCAGGGAGCTGTCCCTGACCCTGTACCGCGAGTTCTTCACACAGCCTGCCTGGTGGTCGGCGGCCTTGCAGAGCCTCTTCGTGGGCACGGTCACCGCAGCGCTCTCGCTTCTCATCGCCTTTCCGGCAGCCTATGCCCTCTCGCGGATGTCGTCGCGGTTCGCGCGCGTGCTCGAGGTCGGTTTCCTGAGCCCCATGCTCGTGCCCGTGATCATCCTGGGCCTGGGCCTGTACATGCACCTGACCGCCTTGCAGATGGCGGGATCCACCCTGGGCGTGATCCTGGCCCACACCGTGCTGGTGGCGCCCTACACCTTCATCAGCCTCATGGCCGGCCTGCGCCAGGCCGACCCGGCGCTCGAGACCGTAGCCCGGATCATGGGCGCCAGCCGGCTGCGTATCCTGCTGCGCGTGGTGGTGCCGCAGGTCTACGGGCCGATCCTGGTGGGCACCCTCTTTGCCTTCCTCATGTCTTTCGACGAAGTGGTCGTCGCCTACTTCCTCACCGGGCCGGCCAGCCAGACGCTGCCCGTGAAGATGTACAGCGCCATCAAGTGGGAGGTGTCGCCGGTTCTGGCCGCCGTCTCGACCTTGCTCACGCTCCTCTCTCTGGGCGTGTGCCTCCTGATCTCCGCCCTGCAACAGCGCCAGAGGGCTCGGGCGGACCTGCCCGCACGCTGAATCCGGACGAATGCCGCGACACACCACTCTTGCCCTGAAGACCTTGCCGGTCGAAGAACGGCGCCAGCGTATCGAGTCCGAACCGCTGCCACGCAACATCCACGACCTGATCGCCACCGCCGCCCGGGAGGTGGGAGACAGGCCCCTGTGGGATTTCTTCGAGAGCGGCGAGCAGGCCACCTATGGCCAGATGTACGAGCGGGTCCTGAAGCTGGCTGCGGGCCTGCAATCTGCCGGCGTGCGAAAGGGCAGCCATGTCGCCGTCATGCTTCCCAACGTCGAGGCCTTTCCCCTGACCTGGCTGGCCATCGGGGTGCTCGGGGCGGTGATGGTCCCGGTCAACGTCGGCTACCAGCAGCGCGAGCTCGTCTACGTGGTCAACGACAGCGACGCCGAGTATCTGGTGGTGGATGCCGGCCGCATTGACACGGTATCCGCCGCGTTGGCCGCCCGGGAAATCCGCCTGAAGCCCGAGAACATCATCTTGGCAGGCCCTGTCCCCGCGGGCGGCTTTCGGGCCTGGGCCGACCTCGCCAACTGCCAGGATCCGTTCACGCCCCCGCCCGTCGACCTGGACGACCTTCTGAACATCCAGTACACCTCGGGCACCACCGGCTTTCCCAAGGGTTGCATGCTGGCGCAGCGTTACTGGATCGTGTGCGGCAAGATCAACGCCTTTCGCGACGCCCGCGTCTACCGCCGCATCCTGGCGTCGACCCCGTTCTATTACATGGATCCGCAGTGGCTGCTGCTGATGACGATCTACCAGCGGGCCACCCTGTTCGTCGCTGCGCGCCAGAGCACCTCACGCTTCACTTCCTGGTTGAACCGATTCCAGATCGAGTTCTGCCTGTTCCCGTACATCGTCTTCAAGCAGCCTCCTTCTCCGGAGGATCCTGTGCGCTCGGTGCTGCGTGGCAATGTCTACGGCATTCCCCGCAGCATGCATGCCGCGCTGGAGGAACGCTTCGACTTCTGCGCGCGTGAAGCCTTCGGGATGACCGAGGTGGGATCGGCAATGTTCATGCCGATCGAGGCTGCAGACATGGTGGGATCCGGCTCCTGCGGTCAACCCTCGCCCTTTCGCGAATGCCGCATCGTCGACCCCGAGGGCCGCGAAGTACCCCGTGGCGAGATCGGCGAACTCACGATCCGCGGGGCAGGCATCCTCCAAGGCTATTACAAGCGCGAGGAGGCCACTGCGCAGGCCCTTCGCGATGGCTGGTTCCACACCGGCGACCTGTTCCGCCAGGACGAACGCGGTTATTTCTATATCGTAGGCAGAGCCAAGGACATGGTCCGGCGCAGCTCGGAGAATATCGCGGCGCGAGAGGTCGAGGCGGTGGACAATAGCGCGCCCGCCGTGCTGGAATCGGCCGTGATCGGCGTACCCGACGAACTGCGCGGCGAGGAGGTCAAGGCCTTCGTGGTCCTGAAGGACGACATTGCGCCCAATCAGGCCATCCTGGACGAGATCATCGCGACCTGCGTCACCCAGCTGGCCAGCTTCAAGGTCCCGCGCTACTTCAGTTTCCGCACGCAGCTGCCCAAGACGCCCTCGCTCAAGGTGGCCAAGCAAACCCTTAAGACCGACGCCGCCCACGCCGCGGAGCCCACCTTCGACCGCGTGCATCAGCGGTGGACGGGCGTCACCACCACGGAAGCAGACATCCCATGACACACGACGCCGTCATCATTGGAGCCGGCCACAACGGCCTGGTCTGCGGCGCCTACCTGGCGCGCGCAGGCAAGAAGGTGCTGGTACTCGAGCGCCGCGACATCGTAGGTGGCGCCGCGGTGACGGAGGAACTCTGGCCGGGATTCCAGCTGTCCACCGCGTCCTACACCATGGCCCTGCTCCAGCCCAAGGTGATCCTGGAGCTGGAGCTGCAACAACATGGCCTGAAGGTGCTCAAGCCGCCGCCCATGTTCGTGCCCCTGGAGGGCGGGCGCAGCCTCATCTTCCATGACGACCTGGCCCGCACCTGCGCCCAGATCGCGCAGTTTTCACCCAAGGACGCCCAGGCCCTTCCCCGCTACCGCGAACACATGCAGCGCTTGGGGATGCTGTTTCGCGAACTGTTGTTCGAGGTTCCGCCCGATCTAGCCATGGGCAGCCTGCAGGACCTCATCACCTTCATCCGACTGGGCTGGCGCCACCGCCGGATGCGTGACCGCATCTACGACCTGTATGACGTGATGACGCTCAGCGCCTACGACTTCCTGGCCCGGTGGTTCGAGTCAGATGCGATGCGGGCGGCGATGGGCTTCTATGCCGCAGGCGGTGGTGCCAATTCAGGCATCCGCTCGCCGGGATCAGCCTACGTCCTGCTGCGCGGCTTCATCCGCGACCATGCCACGGCTGCCGGCGGCGCGGGCTTCATCGAGGGAGGCATGGGCTCGATCTCCAAGGCCATCGCCGCCAGTGGCGCGGCTTACGGCATGCAGGTGCGCACCGGCGTGCCCGTGGCCTCGGTGGACGTGCACAAGGGACGCGCCGTCGGCGTCATCCTCGAGAATGGCGAGCGCATCGAGGCTCGCACCGTGATCGCCAACGCCAGCGCCCAGACCCTCTTTCGACGGCTGGTGGATCCCGCGCACCTGCCCGAGGGCTTCCTCGACGAGGTGGCGCATATCCGCGATGAATCCACCGTGTTCAAGTTGAACCTGGCCCTGGAGCGCCTGCCGGTCTTCAAAGGCTTCGACCCCATCGAGGCCGGCTTCGCCTACCCGGCGCAAGTCCGGCTGGGGCCCAGCGTCGACTACATCGAGCGCTCCTTCGACCCTTCCAAGTACGGCGACTTCGCGCGGCGCCCCGTCATGACGCTGATCACCCCGAGCGTGGTCGACCCGACGCTGGCACCCCCGGGCAAGCACGTCATGAGCATCATGGGCCAGCACGCCCCCTACACCTTGCGCGGCCGCTCCTGGGACGACGCTCGCCACGAGTTGCGCGAGGCGGCCTTGGACACCCTGGAGGAATTCGCGCCGGGCTTTCGGGGCACGATCCTGCACGAACAGTTGCTGACCCCGGTCGACTACGAACGCATCTTCGACCTGCCCCGTGGCCATGTTCACCACGCCGAACTGAGCGCCGACCAGATCTTCTTCCGGCGCCCGGTGCGCGGGTGCGCCGACTACCGCACGCCGGTGCGTGGCCTCTACCAGTGCGGCGCCTCCACCCACCCAGGCGGAGGCGTGACTGGCATCCCGGGCCACAACGCCGCCCGGGTTCTGCTCGCGGGAGAGTTGTCATGAGCGGCGCGTCATTGGCGCAGTCGAGGGGATCAGGGCATACCAGTAAGGATTCGCCCATGGTGGAGCTGCGCGCCGTCTCCAAGCGCTATGGCGATGCCATCGCCCTCGCGCAGATCGACCTGCGCATCGAACGCGGCGAATTCGTCACGCTGCTTGGCCCCAGCGGCTCCGGCAAGACCACACTCCTGAACATCATCGCCGGGATGACCCCACCCAGCGCCGGCCAGGTGCTGCTCGATGGCCAGGACGCCACCGATCTGCCTCCCAGCGAGCGCGGACTGGGCATGGTCTTCCAGAACTATGCCCTCATGCCCCACATGACGGTCTTCGAGAACATCGCCTTTCCCCTGCGGGTGCGCAAGGTAACCCAAGGGGAGATCGAGCATCGCGTCCATGAGGCGCTCAAGCTGATTCGGCTACCCGACATCGCGGCGCGGCGACCGCGCGAGCTGTCCGGGGGGCAGCAACAGCGGGTGTCACTGGCGCGCTGCATCGTGTACAACCCCTCCCTCATCCTGCTTGACGAACCCCTGGGCGCCCTGGACAAGAAGCTGCGCGAGCAGATGCAGCTGGAGATCAAGCGCATCCACCATGAGCTGGGCATCACCATGCTGAACGTCACCCACGACCAGGACGAGGCGCTCACGCTCTCCGACCGCATCGTCCTGATGAACGCGGGCCGGGTCGAACAGCACTGCGCACCGGCCGACCTGTACTTCACGCCCCAAACGGTCTTCGCCGCCGATTTCATGGGAGAAGCCAACCTGTTTCCAGCGACCGTGCGGTCGCTGGCATCCGACCATGCCACGCTGGCCAGCGACGCTGGCGTGCTGCAAGCGCCGCGCCCCGGCTTCGAGCTGAGGCCCGGGATGCGGGTCACCGTGCTCGTACGCCCCGAAAGCGTCACCATGGCAGCACCCTCTGCGGGCGGTGCGGCCAACACCCTGCAGGGCGTGGTGCGGGATTCCATCGTCCTGGGTGGCGTGGTCAAGCACTATGTCGCCGTCGGTGAATCCCAGGTGATCGTCCAGGAACCCAATCACGCCCGTCGTGGCCATCCGGAGCCCGGTCAGGCCGTCTCGCTGAGATGGGACACCCTGGACAGCCTGGTCCTTGCGAACCCCTGAGCTCCCATGTCCTTCATCGACTTCTCCAGCCGCCCCCCCTTGCCCGAACTCACGCTGCCCTCCTCGCAGCACCTGAGCAACTACCGGCGAGTCTATGCGGCCAGTGAATCGCTGGTCGACAAGGCACTCGGGCCCGAAGCCCTCCGGGACTATCTGGCCACCTACGACCGCCTGGATGCCGAGGCCGTAGTGATCAAGGCCCGCGATCTCACGTCCACGTTCGGCGTGAAAATCAGCAACGACGCAGTCGCCGATTTCTGCAAAGCGCAGGGCAGCCGCTTCATCGGCTTCGCGGGGGTCGATCCGCACCAGGGCATGACCGCAGTGCGCGAGCTGGAACGGGCCGTGCGCGAACTCGGGCTGTGCGGCCTGAACATCCAGGGCTTCGAGCACAAGCTCGCCATCAACGACAAGCTGCTCTATCCGCTCTACGCCAAGTGCGTGGAGCTGGACATCCCGGTCAACATCCACTGCGGGATCAATTTCGCGACCACCACCTCGGCGAATTTCGGCCACCCCGCGGCACTTGACGAAGTGCTCGTTCATTTCCCGGAGCTGCGCGTGTGCGCGTCGCCCCCAGGCTGGCCCTGGGTGAACGAGCTGCTGGCGGTGGCCTGGCGCCACCCGAACCTGTGGATCGGCGTGTTGGCCATCCGACCCAAGCTGCTGGCCGTGGACCACTCGGGCTACGGCCCGCTGCTTCAATACGGCAGCGGCCTGCTCAAGTCGCGGATGATCTTCGGCTCAGGATTTCCGATGATGCCTGTCGAGCGATCCCTGGAGGAAATCAGGGGTCTGCCGCTGGAGGACAACGTGCGCCGAATGTGGCTGGCGGACAACGCCAGGGCTTTCCTCAGGCGCTGAAGGGGCGCCTTCCAGCGATGTTACAGGCGCGGCGCAAGCTGGATAAGAAATACTTCTCCAGGGAGCCTCGCCACTACCCGACACTGGCATGGAGTGGAATGGACAGGAAACAGAGCGCAACAATCCCCCGGGACTGGCCGGTGGTAGGGGCTGCTTGCCCTGCCCACCAGTTTTCTATTCACACTCAATCATGCATGCGAGGAATAGAGCGTGAATGAGCGGCATAGAAAGGAAGGTTCCGACCACCAGCGCCCCTCTCTGGACCAAGCGTCAGCGGGGGATGAGTTCTCCCAGAAGACCACAACCTTTGAGACTCAAAGGTGTCACAAGGGCGGGTCGAATCAGATTGTCCGCCTCACCGTGGACGTCAAAAATTAGCGCCACAGGCTGAAGATGGGTCGCGCGACTAGTGCCAGCCCGCTCACAAGCAGGGTCAGGTGGATTAGGGGCAGGACCATGGCCGCAGGCATGCACGCGTTGACGCGCTGGCCGGCCCAGACGCCCGCCAGCGCCACAGGCGCGAGGAGTGCCAGCCGTGGCAGCAGCGCGGCGTCCTGCAGTTGGCCGGACAGGCCGTTGCCCAGGAGCGCAATGCACACCATGACAAGGATGACGAGTGGTGCGGTTGCACGCATGCGTTCGGCGCTTTGGACCTGGCCGGTCAGCCAGGCCATGGCCACAGGGCCGGCGGTGCCCAGGAGGGTCTCGATCAGGCCCATGGCCGCGCCGGCGACGGCTGTACCGGGCAAACCTGCGGGCACCAGGGCCACGCGCTTTTTGCGCAGGTTTTGCACCGCGACCCAGGCGATGTAGACCCCCAGTATGCCGACCACGAGGGCGCTGTCACTCCAGCGGTGAAGCTGCGTGCCGGCCCAGGCGCCGGCGAGGGCGAAGGGCAGCAGGGTGGGAATGACGCGCCATTGCACCTGGCGCAGGTGCAGGCTGGTGTGCAGCAGTGAAGCGGCGATGTCCAGCAGCAGGACCAGCGGCACGATCGCGTGCAGGGGCCATGTCCAAGACAGGAGCGGGATGATGACCAGCGCCGACCCGAATCCGGTCAGTCCGAAGACCAGGTAGCCGAGGAAAACCGCCGCTGCCGCGAAAGCACTCGCCGGCTCGAGCCAGGCCACCAATTAGATGGCGTCCAGGATGCGATGGACGCCGCGCAGGCGCAGCGGCTCCATCGCGGCCAGGTTCGAATCCACCGAGAACTGCAGGATCACCGTCTCGGCGTCGGGCGCGATGTAGAGCCGCTGGCCATATTGACCGCGGCACACGCGCAGCTGGTACCTGTCCTGGTACAGCCACCACTGGCTGCGGTAGGACCCGCCCTTCGGGATGCCTTGGCCCTGCGCGAAGGCGGCCGAGTCACCGCCCTGGAAGATCGAATCGAAGAGGGTCTCGGGCAGGATCTGCTGGCCGTTGACGCGACCCTTGTGACGCAGCATCTCGCCCAGGCGGGCGAAGTCCCGCAGCGTGCAGGCCAGGCCGCCGGCCGCCCACTCAGTGCCCGAGGCGTCGATCAGCATCGCCGCATCCGACTGCGCGCCCAGCTGCGACCAGATGTCGCGCGCAATGAGCTGGTCGAGGCGCAGCCCGGTCAGGCGCCGCAGGATCCAGCCCAGGATGTCGGTGCTGCCGTTATCGTAGTTGAAGGCGCCGCCATGCGGACCGGAGTCGCGGGCGCTGGTCAGGAGTTCATAGACGCCGTTGGCGCCCCGGTAATCGGGTGGACGCGGCACGAATCCGATGCCCATGATGTAGTCGACCTGCACCTCGCCCGCGACCCGCGGCCGCTCCGAGAACCGGAAATTGGCGCGCATATCCAGCAACTGGCGGATGGTCGCGGTGCCGGTCGCCAGGCCCGCAAGTTCCGGGATGAAATGACTGGCGGGTGCGCCCTCGTCAATCGCCCCCTCCATCAGCAGCCACTCAACCAGCAGGCCAACGATGCTCTTGGTGCAGGAGAACATCGGGTGGCGCCGGTCGGCGGTCATATCGCCCAGATAGCGCTCGAACACCACCTGACCTCTGTGCAGCACCAGCATGGCATCCAGGCCGGTGCGCGCCCAGATCTCGGGCATGGATAAGGTTTGCCCATCACCGCTATCGACCGACAGCCCCTCGACGTCCATTGCCGGGCCCTGGGGCAGCACTGACACAGGGCCGTCCCCGCGCGACAGGCGCGCCATCGGAAAGAGGCGCTCGATATTCAGGATCCGCCATCCCAGATGCTGGGGCAGGTGGGCGTTGGCAGGCGTGATCTGGCGGTCGGCCGGTGGGGGAAAGCCGAGCATCAGGCCTTCCTCACTGGGCGCGATCAGACGCTTGATGTTCATGGGGATGTATGGGGGGTGTGGGCGGCGGTGCGGGTCAAGGCTCGCCGGCGCCACTGCCATAGGGATGCGAGCGGCCGGCAAACAGGGTATCGGCGAAGAAGCCCAGGCCAGGGGTCTGCACGGGCGATTCGCTGCCCAGCGCCCAGCGGTCGATGAGGCCGTTGGCCTTGGCCGCTTCCATCGCTTCGCCCATGTCGCGGACACGGGCGGCCGGCACCTTGGCGGCGCTGAGGGCGGTTTCCATCTCCGCCGCCGATTGCTGGCTGAAAGCCTGCGCGAGCAATTGCCGCATCTGCTGCCCGGTTTCGGGCTTAAGGAAGCCCTTGGTCTGGCCAGCCACCAGGGGGCGCACCTGCGACTCGATGCCCAGGACCTGGGCAACCGCCTGCATCTGCTGCGGGGTGTTGGCGCCCAGGGCGAGCAAACCGTCGCGGCAGGTGAAGGTCTCCGCGCCCGGGCTGCCCGAATAGCCAACATTGCCCACCCGCGGCGGGGCCTTGCCCGTGGCCAGGGTCTCTACTGCGAAGGGGTACATGAGCTGCATGGCGGCAGCGAACATCGACACGTCAATGCGCTCACCTTCGCCCGTGAGATCGCGCCGGCGGATAGCAGCGACGATGGCCATGGCGGCCAGCACGCCGGACATGCCGTCAATCACTGGAAAACCCACCTTGATCGGGCCGTCGCCGTCGCTGCCGGCGAGCAGGGTCATACCAGAGGCGGCCTGAATCACATGGTCATAACTCGGCCGCTCGGCCCATTGGCTGCTGCGCCCGTAGCCGCTGATCGCGCAGTGGATCAGGGCGGATTTTTTGGCGCGCAGCGCCTCTTCGCCAAAACCCCATTGCGCCAGCACGCCCGGTCGCATGTTGTCCACGAACACGTCCGCCTGATCGAACAAGGCCCAGGCCTGGGCCCGACCTTCTTCCGTGGTCAGGTCGATCTGCACAACCTCCTTGCCATGGTTGAAGGCGGTGAAGGCGCGAGGCTTGGCGCGCATGGAGTCCTCGCGGTGCGGGTTCTCCACCTTGATCACTCGGGCGCCTAGGGCCGCCAGGTAGAAGGTCGCGAAGGGGCCTGCGATGACGTGGGAGAAATCAAGGACGGTCACGCCCTGCAGTGCCGCCACGGGGGCAGGCGCTACTGGCGTGTCGCGAGCGTCGAGCAGGGGGCGGGCGTTCATTGGTTGACGAGGTCCAGCTTCTTCGCCATGGCCGCCATCCATTGAGCCTCCGAGGCGATCAGGTTTCGAAACTCCTCTGGCGAGGCGCTGGTCGAGGTGATCACACCCATGGGGGCGAAGGTCTGCTTGATCTGCGGCGAGTTCATCGCCCGGACCAGTTCATTGAAGAGGCGCTGCGCGATCGGCGCGGGCGTGTCGGCATGGGCGACGAAGCCGCTCCACAGGCGCGAGGTCTGCATCTTCACGCCGGCCTCACCCACCGTGGGCACATCGGGCAGGGAGGCGATCCGGACGGAGTCAGTCGCGGCCAGGACGCGGATCTTCCCTGTGGCGATCAGCTGGCCAGCCGTCAGGGCGTTGATGCCGGTGTAGGAGATATCCCCGGCCATCACGGCGTTGACCATGTCGGGCCCACCCTTGTAGGGAATCGCGCGGGCCTTGAAACCGGCGGCGTCGGTGAACTGGAAGCTCTTGAGGTGCTCCAGGGTACCGACGCCCAGGGTGCCGTAGGTCAGGGCGTCGGGGTTCTTGCGGCCATGTTCGACCAGATCGCCCAGGGTCTTGAAGGGGGACGAGGCGGCCACCACGATCACGCCGGGTGTCTCGCCCGTCTTGGTCAGGGGCCTGAACTGGCGCAGCAGGTCATAGCGGTTCTGCGTGACCTGCACCGTGACGTAGCTGGAGTTGACATAGAGCAGGGTATGGCCGTCGGCCGGTGCCGACGTTACGGCCTGGATGGCCGGCACGTACAAGCCGCCGGGCCGGTTGTCGATCACGACCGGCTGCTTGAGGGTTTTCTCCAGTTCCTGGCCAAGGGCCCGGATCACGACGTCGGCCGCGCCACCAGCGGGCAGGCCCACCACCACCCGGATCGGGCGCGAGGGAAAGTCGGCCTGGGCATGGGCTCCCAGAGCACCCATCGCGCCGAGGCCGGCGGTCCAGCCCAGGAGGGTGCGGCGCTTGATTCCTTGTTCGAGGTCCATTTCTGTCTCCATTCGTTTTGTGTGGGTCTGATCGTAGGTGGCTTGGGTATATTGTGAAATTATCAATTTGCTATTAATCCATCAAAGACGGATATGGCGAAACTGGAACAAGGGACAACGAGGCCGCTCGCCGAGGGACCGGCGGCCCTCGGGGCGCTGGACGGCAAGCAAGCTGGCCGGCTGGACCGCTTGCGCCTGCGGCACCTGCGCCTGATGGACCTGATCTCCCGCCTCGGGTCGCTCAGTGCCGCCGCCCAGGCGCTCCACATCAGCCAGCCCGGGGTCACCAAGATGCTGCAGGAGGTGGAAGCGGCGTTCGGCCAAACCCTGATCGAGCGGACCACCAAGGGCGGGCGCTTGAAAGCGGCTGGCCTGAACGTACTCGATCGCCTGCGGATCGCCTTGCAGGCAGTAGGCTCGGCACGCGAGTCCCTGAATGACAGCCCTGAACTGCCGCTCATTCGCCTGGGCGTCCTGCCCCTCGTCGGGGTCAGTGCGCTGGCATCGGTGGTGACGCTGTTGGAGGCAGAGGGTCGCCTCCCCCGGATCCAGATCCAGCAGGGGACGGTGGAATCGCTCGTGCTGGCGCTGCACCGTGGCGAGGTGGACTGCGCGGTGACCGCATTGGAGACCATCGAGCAGGCCGAGATCTACCACCAGCTGGACATCACGCCGCTGTGGAAGGAGCCCCTGGTCGTCGTCGCCGGCGCCAGCCACCCGGTCATTCGGCGAAAGGCACAGACGCTGGCGCAATTGCGGGCGCTGGACTGGGTCATGATGCCGCACATCACCTCAGGCCGTCGGGCCCTGGAGCGCATGTTCCTGCGGGAGGGTTTGCCGCCCCCGGTGCCCCACATCGAGACGGAGTCCTTCCACCTCGGCCTGTCCCTGGTGGCGTCGAGCCGGCTGGTCATGGCTGTTCCCTACAGTGCCTATCTGCAGTACCAGCCCCGGGTCAAGCGCGTGCCGATGAAGGACTCATTTACCAACGGCGCCGTCGTCTTCGCCACCTTGTCGGGTACGCTGCAGCTACCCGCGGTCAGTGACCTGGCGCGCGGTTTCCAGCACTTTGCCAAGACTTATCCTGTGAAGGGCTGAGTGAACTATCCCCGGTGAGGTAGACAAGCCCACCCTATCTTTTCTAGGAAGCCCGCCAATACAGGGCTGCGGCGGGATGGCCTCTTCGAGCAAAGAGCAGTTTAGGCCTGAAGAATGGTAGGGCGTGCAGGACTTGAACCTGCGACCAAGGGATTATGAGTCCCCTGCTCTAACCAACTGAGCTAACGCCCCCCGCAGGCGATTCTAGTGCCCGGGTCCCGCAGGGCGAGGCTGTTTTCGGCGCCTGCGCGACTCACTTGTGATGGCTCAGCGCGTTGGACACCAGCTTGGCGGTGATATCCACAATCTGGATCATCCGGTCGTAGGGCATGCGTGTCGGCCCGATCACGCCCAGCGTGCCCACCACCTGGCCGTCGACCTCGTAGGGTGCGCTCACCACCGAGAGTTCCTCGAAAGGCACCACCTGGCTTTCGCCGCCGATGTAGATGCGCACGCCCTCGGCCTGGCTGGAAATATCGAGCAGGCGCATCAGCTGCGTCTTCTGCTCGAACAGGTCGAAGGCGCGGCGCAGGTGCG
>JACCDW011411976.1_pt1 | contig 20280 bp, 23 predicted proteins | sample 7449781 | NCBI WGS metagenome assembly JACCDW01 (sample SAMN15323449, study PRJNA562643) | freshwater metagenome | isolation source: river surface water | place: USA:Blue River Watershed | collected 2017-08-18
CGTCTTGGTGCACGCGGTGAGTACATTTTTAAGGGAAAAGCTCCACGCACGGGTAAAGAGGCAGCTGACTCTGGAGACTTTGCACTAGAGCAGTACATCCACCTGCGCTTACTCAATGATGGATTCTTATTGACACCATTTCACAATATGGCGTTGATGTGTCCTGATACGACAGCTGCAGATGTTGATGCTCACACTGCTGCATTCCGTGCAATGTGCGCTGATCTTGTCGCTTAATTCAGGTAAATAAAAGATCCGAGAGAAGATTCTCTCGGATCAGTCCCGCATACTACGGGGAGCAAGCGATTTAGCTTTTGCCAGTGATCTCTCATGCTCGTTGCGAGAATTATACACAGATGAGCTGGTGAAAAAATATATGAACCTCTGAAATAGTCACACTTCGTCAATGGGAAATAGCCAGCTCTTTCAAGAGGAAACATTGGATAGATACGCAGAGTTATATCGACTACTTGGAGTAATTGAACTCACTTTACGAGAGCGTATACCGGCTACTCTGAGTAGTAATTCAAAGAATCTAAATTGGGTAGAGGTTGTTGGGAGAGATCCTTATCGAGCGGCAGAGTTAAATAGATTTCAAGTCAAGAGAGCGAATCCCTTGATAGAAAAGCTCCCTTTTGGATTTTGGTGAAGATTATTCGTACCGAAAAATTACACCAAAGTATGGAGAGCTGGTTTGTTTGCAGTCTTTCCACAGACAGACACTCACATGGGCTATTCGGGGTATTTGGCGCTGTGTCATCAATTTAAGCGGTTGAATCGATTAAGAAATTGCGTCGCTCATTATCAATTCCATGAATCTTCACACCACTCAAAGGACTTGGAACTCATACACGATGTTCTTAGGTTAATGGGGAGGGAGTTCAGGGTTAATTAAATCCAAGGGATTTATAGAGGCCGATGCCGGCTGCGTTATCTTCATCGACGTAGAGGATGGCACTCTTTAAACCCTTATTACGTAGATAGATCAACCCTTGTATGCAGACAGCTTTGCCGATGCCCTGGCCACTTCGCTCTGGATCAACCCCGATTACGTAGAGCTCGCCGAAAGGCTCTTGATTTACAAAATCATTGTGAATCTTCGTCCAGCAAAATCCGACGATTAAGCCTTTATCAATACAGAGAAAGAAACCCTCAGGATCAAACCAGGGTTCGCGCATTCGGTTCTCTAAATCAGCTAGCGCCCAATTGCCTTGATCTGGGTGGACCTTAAAGATCTTATTGTTGAGATCAAGCCATGCTTCACTTGAGATTTCTGGATCAAAAGTTACAAACTCATAAGAGTGCGCAATCGGTGTTATGGGATCAATCAGCGATCTTGAAAGCTTAAGTATCTTGCGCATGGCCCTTAGACCAATTCAGATGCTGATTCACGTCCAGGTTGCTGGATAGTGAAGCGATAACCCACATTGCGAACAGTGCCGATAATGGATTCAAACTCTGGGCCAAGCTTTGAACGAAGACGTCGGATATGAACATCGACTGTGCGGGTGCCTCCGAAGTAGTCATAACCCCAGATCTCTTGCAGCAACTGTGCGCGTGTAAAGACACGGCCAGGGTGTTGAGCTAAGAACTTTAATAGTTCAAACTCTTTAAAGGTGAGGTCGAGTGAATTACCTCGGATCTTTGCGGTGTATGTGCCTTCATCAATGACAACATCACCTTGTCGAATTTCTGTGTTTGCTCCATCGATTGCTTCGCGCGCATAGATGCGTGCATCGACAGCTAAACGGATACGTGCATCAACTTCTGCAGGACCTGCAGAATCGAGAATGACATCTGAGATTTCCCAGTCAGCGCTAATTGCTGTGAGGCCACCTTCAGTGGTGATGGCAACAATTGGAGCCTCAACACCCATTGATGACATTAAACGTGAAAGAGATTTAGCTGTGGGAAATTCGCGACGAGCGTCAATAAAGATCAGATCCATCACAGGTGCATCGACAAGGACAGATGCTTCAAGTGGAAGAATTTTGACTGAGTGCTGCAAGAGGCCGAGAGCAGGCAGAACGTCTGCACTTGCTCCCTGAGTATTTGTAAGTAGCAACACCTTGGCCATTGTGTGAGAATACTCTTTGTGAATACCTATCTTCCACTCCTCATTGTTCTTGCACTCGCAAGCGCATATGGATTTTGGTATCAACGCTCACGAGGAGCCATCCGCACTAAGAAAGCGGTCCCAAGTCATCGATTGAACGCTCAAATCCTGGGTCAAGAGCTGGGATCAAGGGCCACGATGGTGCAGTTCTCATCTGCCTTCTGCGCCCCATGCAAGGCAACGCATGCCCTGCTATCTCAGATGGTGGTACCGATGGAGGATGTGAAGCACATCCATATTGATGCCGAATCTCATCTTGAGCTTGTGCGTCAACTCGATATTCGCTCAACTCCTACAACAATTTTTCTTAATAGCCAGGGAATTGAAGTCGGTCGCGCTGCCGGTACGCCTAAGCGTGATCAAGTAATTGCTGCTCTCAACGCAATCGCTTAGTTACTGCGAACCCGCAAATTACTTGCAACTAGCATCTTCAATAGAGCTCCCCTAAAATTTCACTATGTTCGCAGTTGCAACCAGCTACTTCACAAAGCGCCGATCACTTGATTACGGTCGCCTTGCTGGTTCGTTGTGTATGCGCAGTAAGTAATTCTCATTCTTACGTTATCCGCAGACCAACAAAGGAATTTAAATATGTCAGAAGTACTCAATAAGCCAGAGGTAGCACGTATCTATATCGATGCGCGCGGCCCACGCTTTGGTGCAGTTATTACAACGACAGTTCTTGCAATTGCACTCGTTACGCAGAACGAATGGGTACTTCTTGCTCAAGCACTTGTCTTTGCTATTGGTGCGCTGCGCGGCCCACAGTTCACACCATATGGTCTGATCTTTAAGACACTTATCAAGCCTCGACTCTCTCAACCTGGACCGACTGAGGATGTTCGTCCACCAAAGTTTGCTCAGAGCGTTGGATTCCTCTTCGCTCTCACTGGTCTGATCGGAGCATTTACGGGAGTAGATCTTCTCTTCACAATCGCAGTCGGTGGTGCACTTGGTGCTGCTTTCCTCAACGCTGCATTTAATTACTGCCTCGGCTGCGAGATGTACCTTCTCGGCCTTCGTCTCACATCTAAGTAGTTCGCCAATCAATAAAGTGAGCTAATCCCACTTCTTCACAGCTCCTGGTACTTGGAACTTTTACAATTTAAGCCCCAGGTGCTCGCACGGAGAAGAGCATCACCGCCGAGCGCGGTGTTGCAACTGAACTTGTCATTACTATCTAAGTAAGGTTGATATATGTCGCAACAACATGAACTCCGTGAAAAAGGTCTAAGACTTACTCCACAGCGCGAACTCGTGCTTCAGGCAGTCCGCGATTTAGGGCATGCAACACCTGAAGAGGTGGCAGATAAGGTCCGCCAGACACATCCTGGTATCAATCTTTCGACTGTCTATCGCAACCTTGAAACCCTTGAAAACGTTGGCCTTGTGCAACACACACACCTTGGCCATGGCGGTGCGACCTATCACGCAGCCGAGGAGCTCACACACCTGCATCTGGTATGCGGAACTTGTGGCTCTGTGGGAGATGCTCCGATTGATGTTGCTGCCAACTTTGTTCAAAATCTGAGCGATGATTACGGTTTCCGAACCGATGTCACTCACTTTGCGATCTACGGAACCTGCGCAGCCTGCGTAAAATAGAAACATGACTGCTGTCCGCGTTGAAGAAGGTCCTGATCGCGGTGCAATCTGGCACTTTGGCCAACCAGCACAAGAACAGCGTGCTCTCGCCGAAGGTAAAGCATGGGCAGATCTCTCACACCTTTCTATCATCGCAGTCAGTGGTGAAGACCGTGCAAAGTGGTTACATGATTTAACAACTCAACATCTGAGTGAACTTACTCCTGGCACATGGTTGCCTGCGATGATTCTTGATCACAACGGTCATGTTGAGTATCAATTTAATCTTGTCGATGATGGAACTGCTACCTACCTAGTGATGGATCCAGATTATGCAGCTCCACTTCTTCAATACTTGTTAAAGATGCGCTTTATGTTGCGCGTTGATGCGCGTGATGCATCATCTGAGTTTTCGATTCTGCGAGCCCCTGGTGCATCAACTGATATCGGTGGACCTTTTGCACTTGTCCCACGTGATGAACTTGATCAGATGAAGAGAGCATTTAATGAGCATGCTCGCGAAATCGGCACCTGGTCACTTGATGCCGAACGCGTAGCAGCAGGTCGTCCGCGTCATGGTATTGATACTGACCATAAAGTGATTCCTAATGAGCTTGGTGTGCTCAATAAATCTGTTCACATGAATAAAGGTTGTTACCGCGGTCAAGAGACAGTTGCAAAGGTCTTTAATCTCGGTGCGCCACCACGTCGTCTTGTGATGTTGCACCTTGATGGATCTGCAGTTGTATTTCCAGAACCAGGAACACCAGTTGAAAATAACGGCGTGCAAGTGGGCTTCTTAGGCACAGTCGCTCGACATCATGAGCTCGGTCCAATTGCACTCGCACTTGTGAAGCGCTCAACACCAACTGATGCAACGCTGACTGTAAATGGAATCTCAGCTGCTCAAGAGATCATTGTTGCGGGCACTCGATGAAATTCTTAGGGCAGGTTTTCATCGTACTCCTTGCCTGTTGGGTGATTATGTGGGTCTACCGCAAGCTCTAGCCCTTACAATTCAACTATGGAGCTGCTCACAACTGTATTGCTGGGATTGATCTCAATCCTTATTGGCGTGGGGCTCGTTATCTACGGAATCCGTGGGCGCCGACAATCACAGGCGCGAGATTCTCGTACCTATAAGAGAGGCAGAATTTAATGGCTTTCGTAATCCCTGAGGGTCTTCACGAAGACCTCTATCCCGTTGCATGGATGGTCGGCAAGTGGGGTGGCAGAGGTATGGGCGAATGGCCTGGCACCGAGAAGTTTGAATTCGTTCAAGAGGTGACCTTCCGCCATGACGGCCGTCCATTTCTTGAGTACACATCTAAGTCATGGATCATCGATGGCGAAGGCAACCACATTCGTCCAGGTGCGGCAGAGATGGGATATTGGCGCATCAAACCTAATCGGGTCATTGAATTGGTACTTGTTCATAGCACTGGAATTTCAGAGGGATGGCTTGGCAAGATCAGCGAGGATCGTCCATCTATTCAGCTAGCGCTAGATCACGCATACATTGCACCCACTGCAAAGGGCGTGACAGATGGTGCACGTCTCTATGGTCTGGTCGAAGGACAACTCTTTACCTCGTATGACATGGCCGCGATGGGTAAAGAGCTACAAGCACATATTTGGTCATCACTAGAGCGAGCGAACGAGGCGTAATGTCAGATGCAGTATTAGCAGAGCTTGTTCGTAGCGGCGTCGTTGAATCACAACACCGCGGTTACTTAGTCGCTCTCAATGCAGATGGAAGCACCAACCTAGAGCTCGGTGATAGTTCACATCTCTTCTATCCACGCTCTACTGTTAAATCAATTCAAGCATCTGCGATGGTACGCAATGGTTTACAACTAGAGCCACGTCTACTTGCATTTGCTGCCTCTAGCCATTCAGGATCTGCTGCGCATATCGCAGCAGTCCGCGAGATTCTTGCTATTGCAAAACTCGATGAGAACGCTTTGCAGTGCATGCTCGATCGACCTTTGGGAGAGAAAGAACGACGCGAATACGGGGATGCCGCACCTACCCGCATTGCAATGAATTGCAGCGGAAAACATGCGGCCATGTTGCTCACATGCGTCACAAATAATTGGCCAATTGAGAATTATCTTGATCCAGAACATCCTTTGCAGGTTGCTTGTCGTGAAGAGCTCGAAAATCTCTCGGGTGAGAAAATCACGCTGACAAGTACTGATGGATGCGGCGCACCACTGTTCTTAATCTCTGTGGCAGGACTTGCTCGTGCAATTCGCGCAATCACTATCTCTGCAGATCCAATTCACTCAACTGTTCTTGCAGCTTCTCGCCAATTTCCTGAAATGGTTGCAGGCGTAGGTCGTTTAACTACAGAGATGATGCAAGCAATCCCTGGTCTCTATATGAAAGATGGAGCCGAGGCGGTCAATATTGCTTCAATGCCAGATGGACGTACTCTTGTATTTAAGGTCGGCGATGGCTCACTACGTCCATTTAAAACACTTCTTCATGCAGGTCTTGCTCGTCTCGGAGTTGAAAATAGCTTCGAAGAGGAGAAGGTTTTAGGCGGAAGCAAGGTTATTGGCTCAATTCGAGCTACTTTTTAACTCGCCATAGCTATAGCTACTGCCTTATCCTTCATTAGTGAATCGCCGCATCGCCACCTTAATGGTGCACACCTCTCCGCTGGATCAAGCGGGAACCGGTGATGCAGGCGGCATGAATATCTATGTCTGCGAAACAGCAAATCAGATGGCTGCGCAAGGAATTTCAGTAGATATCTTCACGCGACGGGCAAATAATGATCATCCTGACATTGTTGATTTAGGCAATGGAGTGCGTGTTATTCATCTGAATGTGGGACCCGTTGATGGAGTGACAAAGGAAGAACTCCCCGGGCTGATACCAGATATGGCAAAGGCATTTAGAGAGGCGCTGACATCCGGTACTTCCTACGATGTGATTCATTCTCATTATTGGATTTCAGGAAAAGTTGCGATGCCAGTTGCGAAGGAACTTGGAATTCCACTTGTCCATACGATGCACACAATGGCGCGGGTAAAAAATCTCAACCTTGCAGAAGGAGAACGACCAGAGCCAATGATTCGCGTTCAAGGCGAATCACAAGTTGTTGAAGCAGCAGATGCGCTCATCGCAAATACAGATGCAGAGGCGGCAAGCCTGGTATCTCTCTATGCCGCATGTCCCGATAACGTCTTTGTTGTGAGCCCTGGAGTTAATTTGGCTAACTTCACACCGGGTAAGGGACGTGAGGCTGCTCGTAAAAACATTGGCATAGCAACACAAGGTCGCGTTGTTGCTTTCGTTGGCCGAATTCAGCCACATAAGGGGCCAGAGATTTTGATTCGCGCAATCTCTGAGATGGTCACACACTCACCACAACTTCGTTCAGATCTCACCGTGCTCGTCGTTGGTGGAGCATCTGGAAGTAATTCAGCTGAGGTCAATCGCCTGCGCGAACTCGTCTCCTGGCTCGGAATCGATAGCATCGTAAAGTTTCAACCACCTGCAGGACGTGATGCTCTTCCTGATTACTATCGCGCAGCAGATCTTGTCTGCGTTCCAAGTTACTCAGAAAGTTTTGGACTCGTAGCCCTTGAAGCACAAGCGTGCGGAACACCTGTTGTGGCCAGTGCTGTGGGCGGACTTCGTACCGCTATTGCAGACGGTATCTCTGGCGTCCTTGTAGATGGACACGATCCACGTGCATGGTCTTCAGTGCTGGCGCGTCTTCTGCAAGAGCCTCAGCGCCGCGTACTTCTTTCCATGGGCGCTCTCGAGCATGCATCCCACTTCTGATGGAATGCCACAGCACGCGGAACTCTTGATATCTACGATCGTGTTCTCGATGCATCAATAAAGAAAGCAAAGAGCGTCGGCTAAATGTCATCTGCTGTGCAGGTAATTCAGGACTTTCTTGCATCATCAAATATTGATTATGAGAAAGATGGAGAGAAGAAATTTCTCTTAACTTTGCCAGGTGAGAAGAAACTGCAGACTCACTGTGCTCTTATTGTTGGCCAACATTCGCTGATGATAAGCGCATTTGTAATTCGAAAGCCGGATGAGAATGCAGATCAAGTTCACCACTGGTGTATGACAAAGAATGCTTCTATGTATTCAGTGGCATATGCCATCAATGAGCTCGGTGACATCTACCTTGTAGGCAGATTGCCACTTGCAGCAGTAAGTGCAGAAGAGCTCGATAAGGTCATTGGCTCTGTTCTTCAATATTCTGATTCATCATTTAATCCGCTACTGGAATTAGGTTTTGCAAGTGCAATACGTCGTGAATGGGCTTGGCGAGTAACTCGCGGTGAATCACTTTCAAATCTTGAAGCTTTTGCTCACTTAATTTAAATTTAGAGCAATCCATGGCAAGATAGGCACATGTCTAACTTCAAACTCATCCTCCTGCGCCATGGCGAATCCGAATGGAATGCCAAGAACCTCTTTACCGGATGGGTAGATGTCCGACTCTCTGCAGCTGGAGAAGCTGAAGCGAAGAAGGGCGGTCTCCTACTTGCTGAGAACAACCTCCTTCCTGATGTTCTCCACACATCACTATTGCGTAGAGCTATTCACACCTCCCAGCTCGCACTCGACTCATGTGATCGCCATTGGATTCCGGTAAAGCGTTCATGGCGCCTCAATGAGCGCCATTACGGGGCACTTCAGGGCAAGGACAAGGCCCAGACTCTGGCTGAATACGGCGAAGAGCAATTTATGTTGTGGCGTCGCTCTTATGACACACCACCACCTGCGATAGTCGCTGGTTCTGAATTTTCACAAGATCAGGATCCACGTTATGCAGATCTCGGTGCAGATCTGCCACTGACTGAATGTCTTAAGGATGTTGTTAACCGCATGATTCCCTATTGGCAAGAGTCAATCATTCCTGATCTCAAAAGCGGCAAGACAGTACTTGTGACAGCACATGGCAACTCATTGCGCGCACTTGTAAAGCACCTCGATGGAATCAGCGATGAGGCAATTGCGGGACTTAATATTCCAACTGGTATTCCGCTCTATTACGAGCTTGATGCAAACTTTAAACCGGTAGTTGCTGGTGGAAAGTATCTTGATCCAGAGGCAGCAAAAGCTGCTATCGAAGCTGTAGCAAATCAGGGAAAGAAGTAAGAAGCAGTTAGGACTGCTTCTCTGCGTACTCGCCTGTGACCAAGAAATACACGCGACGAGAAACTGAAACTGCGTGGTCTGCACAACGCTCGTAGTAGCGACCAAGAAGTGTCATATCAATAGCTGTCTCAATGCCATGTGCCCAGGCATCATCAAGAAGAGCCTCAAATAGCTTGCGGTGCAGGCGATCCATCTCATCATCATCGCGCTCAACTTCGAGAGCAACTTCTGTATCGCGGCTCTGCAATAGACCTGTCACCTTATTGATCAGAGCAACGGCTGTATCGCCCATCGCCTGAATTGTTGGAGCAAGCTCTGCAGGTACAGCTGAATTTGGATAACGCATACGTGCAATACGAGCAACGTGGTGAGCGAAATCTCCCATGCGCTCAAAGTCCGCACTCATACGAAGTGAAGTCACCAAGTTGCGGAGATCGCTAGCAACAGGTTGCTGGCGAGCCATGACATCGAGAGTCTTGTTGTCGAGCTCATGCTGAATAGCATCGACGCGATCATCGTCTGCGATGACCTCTTCTGCGAGCTCAAGGTTTGGTTGGAGGAGCGCCTTTGTTGCATTACCCATCGCGTTAGCCACAAGGGAGGACATCTCAACGAGAGTCTGGTTGATTGAATCTAGGTCTTCATGAAAGGCGTCGCGCATGTGCGCAAGAATATTAGGGTTCTCGCTAATTCCCTAGCCCATAAGGTGAACACGCCCTATCCGGAGCGTGAATTGTGGGTAAATCGGCTATCGATAGCTCCGCTTTCTATTTAGCCCTCATGAAGAAAGCCCTACGATTGCACCATGGTTAAAGCGCTCCGCCGCAAGAAGAACGCAGCGCATCCTGTCGAGGGCTTTGCTACAGCTGAGGTGCAAGAACTCCTTCAAGTGTTAGAAATACCAGCCGTGGTCTTTGGTCCTGGAAATCGAATCGATTACTACTCACCAGATGCTGTGGTTCTTGGAGTTATTCGCGACGAGAAGCTTGTGAGCGAACCACTTCTCAGTCTTATTCGTAAAGCACGCAAGACAGGTCTTCCACAATCAGGTCAAATTGAAGTTCCACGCGGTCCTATCGGTGAAGGAACTAGAAAACTTGCAGCGAATATTAATTTTCTCGATGCAGATGATGTGACTATTGCAACCTTTACCGACGAATCCGAAGCAGAGCGCATCGATGCAGTGCGACGTGACTTCGTTGCAAATATCTCTCATGAGCTAAAGACGCCAATTAGCGCACTTCGAACATTAAGTGAAGCCGTCTCTGTTGCAACAGATGATCCACAACTCAATAAGTTTGCTTCCATGATGCAATCACAGGTTGAGCGTCTTTCGACCTTGGTGCAAGAGATTATCGACCTCTCACGATTGCAAGATGCTGACCCACTTCTTGATGCTCTACATGTTGATATTGATGAGGCAGTAGATGAAGCCATCGATCAATGCCAGTTCTTAGCAGGCACACGCGAGATAACAATTAACCGAGGACCGCGAATCAACGCTGAAGTAATCGGCGATCGCACCCACTTGATTATGGCCTTTCACAATCTGATTGAAAATGCCATTAACTACAGTCCTGATAAGACTAGAGTCAACGTCAATACAACTGCAATTGATCAGATAGCAGAGATATCTGTGATCGATCAAGGTGTTGGAATTTCAGATGCCGATCAGAAACGAATCTTTGAGCGTTTCTATCGAGTTGACCCTGCACGCTCTCGTGTGACGGGTGGAACAGGTCTTGGTCTTTCAATCGTGAAACACGTTATTGGAAACCATGGTGGAGAGGTTTCTGTATGGAGTTCTTCTGGCGTTGGTAGTACATTCACAATACGTCTTCCGATTACTGATGATGGCATAGAAGAAGGGCAGAGTTAATGGCACGCATTCTTGTCGTTGAAGATGAAGAGTCACTAGCTGAGGCAATCTCATTTCTCTTGAGCAAAGAGGGCTTCGATGTTGCAATTGCAGCAGATGGGCCATCGGCAATAGAACTCTTCGATAAAGGTGGAGCCGATCTCATTCTTCTCGACCTCATGTTGCCTGGCTTGTCGGGCACTGAGGTCTGCCGCCAGATTCGCAGCAAATCACCAGTTCCCATCATCATGCTCACAGCCAAGGATTCAGAGATTGACAAGGTTGTGGGGCTGGAAATCGGCGCTGATGACTATGTCACTAAGCCTTACTCATCACGCGAACTCATTGCTCGAATTCGCGCAGTACTGCGCCGAGGTGAGATGTCTGACCCAAGCTTGGATACCGGAGTTCTCACCGTTGGGCCAGTGCACCTTGATGCAGATCGCCACATCATTAGCGTCAATGGCCAGCAGGTCTCATTACCTCTTAAGGAGTTCGAGCTTCTCGAATTCTTGATGCGCAATGCTGGCCGTGTGCTCACTCGCATGCAGTTAATTGATCGCGTATGGGGCAGCGACTATGTGGGCGATACCAAAACACTTGATGTTCATATCAAGCGTTTGCGCGCAAAGGTTGAGGTAGACCCTGCTAATCCTGAGTTAATCCAGACCGTTCGCGGTATGGGTTACAAGATGGAGAAGTAGAGCTAACTAATTATTGCTTAATTGCTTGGCGCAGGAGTTGGTGAAACCAACTTCGCACCTGAAGTAACGCCAGCATATAAATCTGAGGTGTCACGAACAATTGCATTAACGGTTACGACGCCAGCTTTCTTAAATACAATCGTGACGCGAGCATTTGTACCTGCTGCGAGATTGGCTCCAACAAGTACTGCCTTTGCAGTCGCCGCAGTTCCTTCAAAAATAACCGGAACATTTGTTGTCAGGGTAGTTGTCCCTGTTAATTGAGCAGAGATTCCAGCGATGCTAATCGAATCAATTTCATCTGCTTGAGCTGCACGGTTGACGATATGGCCAACTACAACAGAATTTCCATCACCAGTTGCGACAAGAAGGAAGTTACTGACGCGAATATCTGCGCTCTCGCTCTTGATCACCGCTTCAGCACCATCGGTCACCTGAGTAGTCATTCGAGTCTCAGCATTAGGACCTGCACCACTACATGATGACAAAACTAAAGTAGATGTCACTGCAAGTGCTGCTGCAATAGTTGTTGATGCAACTTTTTTCATTTGGCGCATGGCGCGATTATCTCATGACCTGAAAGCATTTAATAACGCCTATTTCAGCCCACTTATTCGGGGTTTCTACATTCCAGGAACGCTGGTAGAATTGGACCTTCAGTAGACGCACCGAAAGGGCAATCCATGACATTTAAGGTCGGCGAAACCGTTGTTTATCCCCACCACGGAGCAGCTCTTATTGAGGCGATTGAAACCCGCGTCATTAAGGGTGAAGAGAAGACCTATCTCGTTCTTAAGGTTGCACAAGGTGATCTCACCGTCCGAGTTCCTGCAGATAATGTAGATCTCGTTGGCGTTCGTGATGTCGTCGACTCAGCTGGCCTCGATCGCGTATTTAACGTATTGCGCCAGCCATATACAGAAGAGCCAACAAACTGGTCACGCCGCTATAAGGCAAACCTTGAGAAGCTCGCATCTGGCGATGTTATTAAGGTTGCAGAGGTTGTACGTGATCTCTACCGTCGCGATCTCGATCGTGGCCTTTCAGCTGGTGAAAAGCGCATGCTCGCCAAGGCGAAGCAGATTCTCGTATCTGAGCTCGCACTCGCTGAGCGCACAGATGAAGAGAAGGCTGCAACTCTCCTTGATGAGGTTCTCGCTTCTTAATTAAGCGCCACCTCTTATGATCGCCGCAATTATCGCTGCTGCAGGCAGTGGCGAACGTTTCGGGGCATCAATTCCCAAAGCACTCATCCATCTCGGAGATAAGACTCTGCTTGGACATGCTCTTGCAAATATTGCACCGGTTGCAGATCAGATTATCGTCACAGCACCTGCAGGGTATGAAGATCAGATCCGTGAGATTGCAGGACTTGATGTCATCGTCGTAACTGGTGGATCTACTCGATCAGAATCTGTTCGTATCGCACTCTCACATGTTGATGCACTTGCTGATTTTGTACTTGTCCATGATGCTGCAAGATCACTTGCTAGCACTGACTTAGCTCGCTCTGTCATTGATTCACTTCGCGCAGGAGAGGTCGCTGTTATTCCAGGGCTACCTGAAGTTGATACCGTTAAAGTTGTTGGCGCCGATGGCTATGTGACATCAACACCTGAACGCGCCTCACTTCGCAGAGTTCAAACTCCACAAGGGTTTTCGGTTGAAGCGCTAAGGCAGGCTCATGCAGTGGAAAGTGATGCAACTGATGACGCAGTTCTTGTTGCAAATCTTGGATATAAGGTCCGGGTAATTTCGGGAGAAGAGCGCGCTCTAAAGATCACAACCCCATCTGACCTTGCTACTGCGATGAACTTCCTTGGAGATTCATCGCACTTTCGCACCGGTGTTGGTGTCGATGCACATGCATTTGGCGAGGGACGCGAACTCTGGCTTGCAGGGTTGCTATGGCCAGGTGAGACAGGTGTTGATGGCCATTCTGATGGCGATGTTGCAGCGCATGCAATCTGCGATGCCTTGTTTGCTGCATCCGGCACTGGAGATTTAGGAAGCAACTTTGGAACTTCTCGCCCTGAATATGCAGGGGCTTCGGGGACTCAATTACTTCAAGAGACTCTCAACATTGTGACTCGCGCGGGTTACTCAATCACAAATGTGACAGTGCAGATCATCGGCAATCGTCCGCGTATTGGTGCCCGCCGCCCCGAAGCAATTGCGGCGATTTCAGCAGCGCTTGGCGGTGCTCCCGTATCAATTCTTGCAACAACTACAGATGGAATGGGATTAACGGGTGAGGGCAAGGGCATTGCAGCCATTGCAACCGCGCTCATTTCTTCGTAAGAGCCTTGCGGGTTAGAATTGCCCAATGAGTTCGCTGCATTTATACGATACCCAATCGCGAACCACCTCCCCATTTATCCCGATAAAAGAGGGTGAAGTCGGTATCTATCTCTGTGGAGCAACAGTTCAAGCTCCTCCTCACATCGGACATGTCCGTTCAGGAGTGAACTTCGACATCTTGCGCCGATGGCTTACAAAGAGCGGCTATAACGTCACCTTTATCCGTAACGTCACAGATATCGATGACAAGATTTTGCATAAGGCTGTTCATGAAGAGATGCCATGGTGGGCAGTTGCAATGAAGTATGAGCGAGCATTTACAGAGGCATATGCTGCTTTAAATGTTTTGCCTCCCACATATGAACCACGCGCAACTGGTCATATCACTCAGATGATTGAGTTAATGCAGTTACTGATTGACCGCGGAATGGCATATGCGCCAGGAAATGGCGATGTTTATTTAGAGGTGCGCAAACTCGAATCGTATTTAACACTCTCACGTCAAAAGCTCGATGACCTACAACCGGCTGCAGATGCCGATGAGACATATAAGCGAGACGTTCGTGACTTCGCTCTTTGGAAAGCTGCAAAGGCGGGAGATCCTTCATGGCCAACACCATGGGGTGCAGGTCGTCCTGGATGGCACCTCGAGTGCTCTGCTATGGCGCATGCATATCTCGGTGAGAGCTTTGATATTCACGGTGGCGGATTAGATTTGATCTTCCCTCATCATGAGAACGAGATTGCACAATCTGAGGCAGCCGGTTACGGCTTTGCAAAGCGTTGGCTTCACAATGCATGGGTAACCGCATCTGGTGAGAAGATGTCTAAGTCTCTTGGTAATTCACTTCAAGTACACGAGCTGCTCAAGACTGTTCGTGGAATCGAACTACGTTGGTACCTAGGATCTGCTCATTACCGTTCAATGCTCGAGTTCTCTCACGAAGCACTCGCTGAATCTGCAACAGCATTTCGTCGCATTGAAGCATTCTTGCATCGCTCTGTGGAGATTCTCGGAAATGAGCCAACACCAGCGCTAGGTAATGCTTTTATCGATGCGATGAATGATGATTTAGCTGTCCCTACAGCACTTGCATCTATCTCTGAGGCTCTACGTGTCGGAAACTCAGCAATTACCTCAGGGGATAAAGCAGCAATTGCATCTTCTGCCAATGAGATTCGTGGAGCGCTAGAAGTTCTTGGTTGCGATCCATTTGATCCGGCATTTGCAGGCTCAGGATCAACAACAGAGATCACTGAAGCACTCGATGGCACAATCAAGTTAGCGCTCTCTCAGCGAGAAGCTGCGCGTGCACGTAAAGATTTTGAAAGCTCCGATGCAATTCGTGATGGCCTTAGCGCTCTCGGAATTGTTATTGAAGATACAGCGCAAGGACCACGATGGTCGATCTCACGTAAGACTGAAGGAAGTGGTTCATAATGGCCGGAAATGCAAAGCCTCGTGGCGCAGTACGTAAATCAAAGAAGGGGCCAACTGTAGGCTCTGGCGGAAATCGCAAGCGTGGACTCGAAGGCAAGGGTCCAACACCTAAGGCTGAAGACCGTCCATATCACGCAGCGCATAAGGCGAAGAAGCGCGCAGAAAAATCTGCAGAGAAGCGTCCTGCTGCAGCTCGACTTCCAAAGTCAGAGATGCCTAAGGGTGAAATCGTTTCAGGTCGTAACGCCGTTCTTGAGGCCCTTCGCGAGAACGTTCCTGCAACAGAGGTAATGGTTGCACGCGGTGTTGATATCGATGATCGCATTGCAGAGTCACTTCAGCTCGCACTGAACCATGGTCTACAGATCAAGGAAGTTCACCGCGCCCAGCTTGAGACAATTGCTCCCAATAGCCAAGGAATCATTCTTGGAATCAAGCCATTCCAGTATTCAAGTTATGAAGAAATCTGCGATCGCGCAAAGGGTGCAAAGCTGATCGTCGCACTCGATGGCGTTACAGATCCGCGTAACCTCGGCGCTGTCACTCGTAGCGCAGCTGCCTTTGGAGCCTCTGGAATCATTATTCCTGAGCGTAGAGCAGCAGCTATGACCGCCTCTGCATGGAAGACCTCTGCAGGTGCTGCAGCTCGCCTTCCTATCGCACAGGTAACAAACCTTGCTCGCACAATCGATGATGCGAAGAAGCGTGGCATGTTTGTGATCGGCCTTGATGGTGATTCAGATGTCACTCTCTCAGAGATGAAGGTTGCTAAAGAAGATCTGATGATCATCGTCGGATCTGAAGGTAAGGGACTTGCTCGCCTTACTCGTGAAAAGTGCGATTTGATTGTCTCTATTCCAATTAGCTCTTCAACTGAATCGCTCAATGCATCAGTTGCAACATCAATCTCATTGTTCTGGATTGACGAGCAACGTCGTAAAGGATAATTATGTATAACCGTCTCATAGTCTGTGGTGACTCATATAGCGAAGGCATGACCGACGTTGTAGTAAATGGCCAATATGTTGGCTGGGCAGATCGAATCGCAGATGAGATGGCAAAGCACAGTGATCACTTCACATATGCAAACCTTGCGATACGTGGAAAGACTGTGAAGCAGGTAGTTGAAGATCAAGTACCTATTGCAAAGACTTATGTGAGCGGAAAAGATACTTTGATCTCTTTCCATGCCGGTGCTAATGATGCAATCCGTCCGGGTTATGACGCAGCGGCAACAATTGCACGCTATCAAGGCGCTGTTCGTGAACTCGCACTGACTGGTGCAAGCCTTCTCCTCTTTACGGTTCTTGAAGATACCGGCAATAAAGGCAAAGGTTCTAAGATTTGGAAAGAGCGCTTTCATGAATTTAATAAAGCGATTTGGGAAGTTGGTCGTGAAGTAGGGGCAACGATCTCTGATGCAAATGATCTCGACTTCTTTAAGGACAATCGCTTCTTAGCATTCGACCGACTTCACCTCAATGAAGAAGGCCATTGGCGTGTATCGCAAGGAGTCCTCGAAGTTTTGGGATATCCATATGATGCAGCTTGGCGCACACCATTGCCTCCAGCTAAGAAGACACCATGGCTCAAGGCCCGTCTTATAGGCATTTTATGGTTCTTCGTCTTCGTTATTCCTTGGGTTATTCGCCGTTTGCAGGGCAAATCATCGGGAGATAATCGAAGTGCAAAGTACCCAGAGCCAATCTCTTGGCCAATCGTTTAGTTTTCATGATGACTATTTTTTATCAGTCGCTCAATGCAATCATTAGGATTAGTGGAATAAGAATCACAGAAGAGATAATTACTACAACTTTTAAAATATAGATTTGATCTCCCCTTGAGGGGTTCTCTAGTCGCTCGAGAGTTTTAACCGACTTCATCTGTGAAAACTTTGGATGAGATTTCAAATATCCAAAAATTCCCATCATGGCTGTGATGCCGAGAACGAATGCAACGGGTCTTAGGTGATTGAGTAGCTCTGTATCCATGGGTAAATCGTAGGATGATTTACTTTCAGCAGGCTCGGTCTAACCAGTCACATCTTAAAAACTCCGACTTCCCTAATTAAGGAAGAGTTAGAAAGCGCGAACAGTCCACCCAAAGGTGTAGGTACCGCCACCCACTAGATACTGAGGCAGAGTATCTGGACCACATGAAGCTGTTCCGACACCGCGATGTGCAGCATCGATATGAACAACAACATTGCCAGAAGGCTTAACTTCGACATTGTGAGTTGCATCAGCAAGATCTACTGCGCGGTTTGGTGTGATGGATACCTGAAGTGGCTTATCGAGATCGATACGCAGACCACTGCCATCGTTACCTGAAAGCTCGAACCAGCGCACTGCTGCATGGCCGCCATTTTCCTGTGGGCGCACATAAGGAATGTACTGTGCTGCAACTGTTGATGCCCAGCGGTTAATGCGACCAATCTTGCGATCAGGGTAAGACTCGTGTGGGCCATTTCCAAACCAGACTAGATTTTCGAGTGCTCCACTGAGTTCGAGGTTGATTCCAACGCGAGCAAGATCCTCAAGCTGCTTTGGTACAACTATGCTCTCCTTGACGGTAAAACCACCAACAACTGGTGTGATGACCTGAGTCTGCTTGATTGAGAATCCAGTAGATGTCTCCCAGATGCTAACTACCTTGCGCGACTTTGCTGTCTCGGTAATGGTGCAATCGGTGCGAGTAAGATTACGTACTCCGTATCGCTCCCACTTAGTTGCAATATGTCCGATGCGATCATTATCGGTAGGTGCACGCCAGAGAGATAGCTCAGGTGCAAATGTTCCGTAAGGAAGTTGAATCTCTCCGGCATCATTGAGTGAACCTTCGAAGAGAGCATTGCTCTTCTCGGCAAAGATTGTCTCGGCCTTAGATGGAAGCGGGAATTGGTTCCACGCAATCTCAGTAGAAGTTGGCGCCCACGCCGTGCTGCTCTTTCGGTGGACGGTAAAGGTGATTGAACGCTCACCCTTGCCGTCGGCCTTGAGAAGTGCGGCAGATTTGAGCGTGAAACGACCAGTTTTACGTGGCGCCACAGTTGGAGCCTTTACCCGGCCACCATCTACAACGATGCCATCTCGAGTGATAGACCAGAGAATGTCGAAATCAGATGTATCGGTGAAGAACTGCTTGTTAAAGAGTGTGAACTGACCTGTGGAAGCCTTTGTGGTTCCAATAACGACAGGAGCAGCGATTGCTTTGAACTCATGCATCGCAGGCTTTGCCGTGCGATCAGGAAAGACCATTCCATCGCAGCAGAAGTTTCCGTCGTGCTTGGTCTCTCCATAGTCTCCACCATAGGCAGAGCGAGTTGTTCCATCAGCCATAAGCTGATCAGGGCCGTGATCCCAGAACTCCCAAATGAATCCACCTTGTAGACCAGGTGTTGATTCAATGACCTTCCAATACTCAGCAAGAGTTCCATTGGAGTTACCCATTGCATGCGAGTACTCACACATAATTAATGGTCGATCTTGTTTGCCAGACTTTGCATAGCTAGCAATGGCATTAATTGATGGATACATCGGACAAATGACATCAGTAAGTGAATGTCCTCCACGCCAGTCACCACGAATTGCACCTTCGTAGTGCAATGGACGTGATGGATCGAGTGAACGAGCATATGCAGCAGCCGCTTCGTGATTGAGTCCCTTACCGGATTCATTTCCGAGTGACCAGAGAACTACTGCTGGATGGTGGATATCACGTTCGACCATGCGACCAACGCGCTCGACAAATGCACCAAGGTAGCGAGGGTCATTACAGATTGAGTCATAGAAGGCGTGTGACTCAATGTTTGCTTCGCCAACTACATAAAAACCAAGTTCATCGCAGAGATCAAGGAAAGCGGCATCATTGGGATAGTGCGATGTGCGCACAGCATTGAAATTCCAACGCTTGAGCTCAAGCAAATCTTGACGCATATCATCGCGTGTCAGTGCGCGACCGGTAAAGCGGTTGAAGTCGTGACGGTTGATGCCATAGAACATGACCGGTTGACCATTGACCAAGAGGTCGCGTCCCTTAATAACAACGCTACGGAATCCAATCTTCTGGCTAGAAATCTGAATAACGTTTCCAGCAGGATCAAGAAGCTCAAGTGCAAGTGTGTATAGAACAGGGTTTTCAGCGCTCCAAGGCGTGACCTTAGGGATTGTTGTCTCAAAGAGGATGCGCCCCGGAGTTGGAGGCTCAATCTTTGCAAGGGCGTCAGTAACTGACTTTGGCATATTGCCATTCCAGTATTCGCCAACAAAGTAATCACGGCTTGCGTTGCGAAGCTCCTCAGGGATCTCTGTCCAAATCGGCGGCACCACAGTTGAGAGCGTGCCTTCAATTGAAGCTCCCTTTGACTTTGCAAGCTCTTCAACACGAGCACGAAGTGTGTAACCGGCTGTTGGCTTGCTATTGAGTGAACCGATGAATGCTTCAACTTTGAGAGTTCCAGTTGAATTATCTTTTGCAAGACCAGCAGTTGTGTAGAGGCGTTCGATGTAAACATCATTTGTTGCATAAAGCTTCACAGAGCGAGTGATTCCGCCATGCCACCACTGATCTTGATCTTCAATATAAGTTGCATCAGACCACTTGGTCACATCAATGCGAAGTGTGTTCTTGCCACCCTTAATAAATGTGGTGATATCAAACTCTGCTGCAAGGCGTGAGTCCTTGCTCATTCCGACTACCTGTCCATTTACCCAGACAAGAGCTACGGATTCATATCCGCCGAGATGTAAAACTATGCGCTTGTTCTCCCATGAACCAGGAATTTCGAAGTCGCGCTCATAAACGCCCATTGGATTCTCATCCGGAACGTTTGGCGGAGATTGGTCGAAAGGCATCTGCACATTTGTGTAGATCGGCTTGTCAAAGAAGACATCACTTGGTTGCTGCATCGTCCATAGACCTGGCACAGGAATCTTTGACCAACGCTTGCGAACCGAATCGGTTGGCTTGCGTAATAACTGAAAACGCCAGATCCCATCGAGTGAGAGCTTCTCGTAATGCTCGATATTGAGCATCGGTAGGCGATTGATTGCAGTGGTCTCAGGGCTGGTCCAGTAATTAGGTAGCATGTTGGAATCCTCCCATGGCTAGGGTCCTTGCGATAGGTAGTTCGGCA
>JACCDW010480067.1_pt1 | contig 20267 bp, 14 predicted proteins | sample 7449781 | NCBI WGS metagenome assembly JACCDW01 (sample SAMN15323449, study PRJNA562643) | freshwater metagenome | isolation source: river surface water | place: USA:Blue River Watershed | collected 2017-08-18
ACCCGTCTGAGCTGCACGGCGTGGTGCCCACCGACGCACGCAAGCCCTTCGACGTGCGCGAGATCATCGCCCGCATCGTCGACGGCTCGGACTTCCACGAGTTCAAGGCGCGCTATGGCGCGACCCTGGTGTGCGGCTTCGCCCACATCGAGGGCATGCCGGTGGGCATCATCGCCAACAACGGCATCCTGTTCGGCGAGAGCGCGCAGAAGGGCGCGCACTTCATCTAGCTGTGCGGCCAGCGCAAGGTGCCGCTGGTGTTCCTGCAGAACATCACCGGCTTCATGGTGGGCCGCAAGTACGAGAACGAGGGCATCGCCCGCCACGGCGCCAAGATGGTGACGGCGGTGGCCACGGCCAACGTGCCCAAGTTCACCGTGATCATCGGCGGCAGCTACGGCGCGGGCAACTATGGCATGTGCGGCCGCGCCTACTCGCCGCGCTTCCTGTGGATGTGGCCCAATGCGCGCATCTCGGTCATGGGCGGCGAGCAGGCCGCCAGCGTGCTGGCCACCGTCAAGCGCGACGGCATCGAGGCCAAGGGCGGCTCCTGGAGCGCCGAGGAGGAAGCCGCTTTCAAGCAGCCGCTGCTGGACCAGTTCAACCACCAGTCCCACCCCTACTACGCCACGGCCCGCCTGTGGGACGACGGCATCATCGACCCGGCGGACACGCGGCGCGTGCTGGCGCTGGGGCTGTCGGCCTCGCTGAACGTGCCCATCCCGGACGCGAAGTTCGGCGTGTTCCGCATGTGAGGCCGCGGTCATGAAGAACCTGGAACTCCATTTCGATGCCGGCGTGGCCACGGTCACGCTGAACCGGCCCGAGGTGCGCAACGCCTTCAACGACGAGGTGATCGCCGAGCTCACCGCCGTGTTCTCCGAGCTGGGCCAGCGCGCCGAGGTGCGCGCCGTGGTGCTGGCGGCCAACGGCCCGGCCTTCTGCGCGGGCGCGGACCTGAACTGGATGAAGCGCATGGCCGGCTACAGCCGCGAGGAGAACCTGGCCGATGCCTCGGCCCTGGCGCGCATGCTGGAGGTGATCTACGCCTGCCCCAAGCCGACCCTCGCCAAGGTGCAGGGCGACGTGTACGCCGGTGGCATGGGGCTGGTGGCGGCCTGCGACATGGCCGTGAGCGTGGACAGCGCCCACTTCTGCCTGAGCGAGGTGAAGATCGGCCTGGTGCCGGCCACCATCAGCCCCTACGTGATCCGTGCGATGGGCACGCGGGCGGCGCACCGCTACTTCCTGACCGCCGAGCGCTTCGGCGCCGCCGAGGCGCACCGCATCGGCTTCGTGCACGAGGTCGTGCCGGCCGCGGGCCTGGATGCCTGCGTCGCCGCGCTGGCGCAGGCACTGGCCAGCGCCGGGCCGGCGGCGGTCAAGGCCTGCAAGCGCCTGGTGCATGACGTGGCGGGACATGGCATCACACCCGCGCTGGTGCAGCGCACCGTGGAAGGCATCGCCGACATCCGCGCGAGCGACGAGGGCAAGGAAGGCGTGCGCGCCTTCCTGGAAAAGCGCAAGCCGAACTGGCTGCAGTGAGACACCGAGGCTGGAGAAGAGACATGTTCAACAAGATCCTGATCGCCAACCGCGGTGAGATCGCCTGTCGCGTGGCCGCGACCGCGCGCCGCCTGGCGGTGAAGACCGTCGCCGTGTATTCCGACGCCGACGCCGACGCCAAGCACGTGGCCGCCTGCGACGAGGCCATCCACATCGGCGGCAACGCGCCCAAGGACAGCTACCTGCGCTGGGAACGCATCATCGAGGCCGCCAAGGCCACGGGCGCCCAGGCCATCCACCCCGGCTACGGCTTCCTGAGCGAGAACGAGGAGTTCGCCCAGGCCTGCGCCGACGCGGGCCTGGTGTTCATCGGCCCGCCGCCCTCGGCCATCCAGGCCATGGGCCTGAAGGCCGAGTCCAAGCAGCTGATGGAGAAGGCCGGCGTGCCCCTGGTGCCCGGCTACCACGGCAGCAACCAGGACCCGGTGTTCCTGCGCGGCGCGGCCGAGCAGATCGGCTACCCGGTCCTGATCAAGGCCAGCGCCGGCGGCGGCGGCAAGGGCATGCGGGCGGTGGACAAGGCCGAGGACTTCGACGCCGCGCTGGCCTCGTGCAAGCGCGAGGCGGCCAACAGCTTCGGTGACGACGCGGTGCTGGTGGAGAAGTACGTGCAGCGCCCGCGCCACATCGAGATCCAGGTGTTCGGCGACACGCACGGCCACTACGTGTGGCTGTTCGAGCGCGATTGCTCGGTGCAGCGCCGGCACCAGAAGGTCCTGGAGGAGGCGCCGGCCCCCGGCATGACCGAGGCCATGCGCCGCCAGATGGGCGAGGCCGCGGTGGCTGCGGCCCGCGCCGTGAACTACGTGGGCGCAGGCACGGTGGAGTTCATCGTGGAGCAGAAGCCCTCTGGCGAGATGGCCTTCTTCTTCATGGAAATGAACACCCGGCTGCAGGTGGAGCATCCCGTCACCGAAGCCATCACCGGCCTGGACCTGGTGGAGTGGCAGCTGCGCGTGGCCGCCGGCGAGCCCCTGCCGCTGGCGCAGGATCAGCTGCGCATCCACGGCCACGCCATCGAGGCGCGCATCTGCGCCGAGAACCCGGACAACCACTTCCTGCCGGCCACCGGCACGCTGGCCGTGTACCGCAAGCCCGAGTGCGCGAGCTTCAGCCGCGCCCCCGTGCGCGTCGACGACGGCGTGCGCGAGGGCGACGCCATCTCGCCGTACTACGACTCCATGGTCGCCAAGCTGATCGTGCACGGCGCCACCCGCGAGGAGGCGCTGGCGCGGCTGGACGAGGCGCTGGCGCGCACGCACATCGTGGGCCTGGCGACCAACGTGCAGTTCCTGCGGCACGTGGTGCGCAGCGAGTCCTTTGCCCAGGCGAATTTGGATACCGCGCTGATCCAGCGCGAGCAGGCCGTGCTGTTCGACCAGCAGCCCGTGCCGCTGGCGCTGGCTGCTGCGGCCGCGGTGGCGCGCACCTTGCTGGACGAGCGTGCCCTGGCCGGGGCCGACCCCTTCAGCCGGCGTGACGGCTTCCGCTCGCACGGCCAGGCCAGCCGCCGCTTCGAGTTCGATTTCGCGGGCGCCCATGTGAAGGCGCAACTGGATTACTTGCGCGGCGGCGGGCTGCACCTGCGACTGGCCGACCCGGCCGGCGGCGAGGTGGCGGGGGCGCTGGCCTTCGACGGCCAGGGCGAGGCCATCGACCTGCGCTTCGCCGGCCTGCGCGAGCGCGTGGTGGTGTACACCCAGGGCGAGACCGACCATGTGTTCGCGTCCCGCGGCGCGGCGGCCATCGTGTCCCTGGACCTGCTGGCCCATGCGGGCGAGGGCCAGTCCGAAGGCGGCCGGCTGACGGCGCCCATGCCGGGCAAGGTCATCTCCATCGCCGTGAAGGCGGGCGACGCAGTGCGCAAGGGCCAGCCGCTGGCGGTGATGGAGGCGATGAAGATGGAGCACACCATCGCTGCGCCGGCCGACGGCACGGTGGCCGAGGTGCTTTACGCGCCCGGCGACCAGGTGGCCGAGGGGGCGGAGCTGCTGAAGCTGGCGGCCGCCGCCTGAGGCGACGGGCCGCCCGAGCACCCGCGGCCGGCGGGGGTGATCGCGTTCGTGGATACTGGGGACCTGTATGAGCATTCCTACCCGAGTCAGCCTTGTCGACGTGGGCCCGCGTGACGGCCTGCAGAACGAGAAGCAACCCGTGCCGGCCGACGTCAAGATCGGCCTGGTGCACCGCCTGCAGGACGCCGGCCTGCGGGAGATCGAGGTCACCAGCTACGTCAGCCCCAAGTGGGTGCCGCAGATGGGCGACAACGCCGAGGTGATGGCCGGGATCACGCGCCGGCCCGGCGTGCGCTACTCCGTGCTCACGCCCAACATGAAGGGCTTCGAGGGCGCGCTGGCCAGCCGGGCCGACGAGGTGGTGGTGTTCGCCGCCGCCAGCGAGGCCTTCAGCCAGAAGAACATCAACTGCTCGATCGAGGAAAGCATCGAGCGCTTCATCCCCGTGGTGCAGGCCGCGCGGGCCGCGGGCATGACGGTGCGCAGCGCCATTTCCTGCGCGGTGGGCTGCCCTTACGAGGGCGACATCGCGCCCGAGCGCGTGGAACTGGTGGCGCGGCTGATGAAGCAGATCGGCGTGCAGTACGTGGGCGTGGCCGACACCATCGGCGTGGGCACGCCGCGCAAGGTGCAGCGCGCGCTGGAGGCGGCGCTCAGGCATTACTCGATCGACGAGGTCTCGGGCCACTACCACGACACCTACGGCCAGGCCCTGGCCAACACCCTGGCCTCGCTGGAGATGGGCGTGTGGCGCTACGACACCTCCGTCGCCGGCCTGGGGGGCTGCCCCTATGCCAAGGGCGCCACCGGCAACGTGGCGACCGAGGACGTGGTGTTCATGCTGCACGGCATGGGCATCGAGACCGGCATCGACCTGGACAAGCTGGTCGACGCCGGCCAGTACATCAGCGACTTCCTGGGCCGCAAGCCCCAGTCGCGGGCGGCCATGGCCATCCTGAACAAGCGGGCCGGCTGATGTGCGGCGCTGAACTGCATTCGCTCCCTGAAGGCGTGCAGCGCGTCGCGCGCGTGCTGCAGTCCCACGGCCATCCCCACCTGCCGGTGATGCTGGACGATGCCGCGCGCACCGCGCAGCAGGCGGCCGATGCGCTGGGCATCGGGCTGGGGCAGATCGCCAAGAGCATCATCTTCCGCCGCAAGTCCGACGACGCGGCGGTGCTCGTCATCACCTCCGGCGACAAGCGGGTGGACGAGAAGAAGGTCGATGCCCTGGTCGGCAAGACCGGCCGGGCCGACGCCGACTTCGTGAAGGCGCGCACCGGCTTTTCCATCGGCGGCGTGTCGCCCGTGGGCCATGCCGACAAGCCGGTGACGCTGATCGACCGCGAGCTGCTGCGGTTCGAGGAGATATGGGCCGCGGCGGGTCATCCCCATGCGGTGTTCAGGCTGCGGCCGCCGGACCTGGAGCGCCTGACCGGCGCGCCGCTGGCGGACGTGGTCAAGGACGATCCGGTGAAGGACGACGCGGCGAAGGGCGCGGCCCCGCAATGACCGACCTGCGCGCACTGGTGGACAAGGCCCGCGCGGTGCAGGCCGAGCCCGCGCCGCGCGCCGGCGTGCCCTCGCCCTGCGTGTCGGTGTGCCGCATGGACGCGGCCTCCGGCCTGTGCGAGGGCTGCCTGCGCACGCTGGACGAGATCGCGGCCTGGGGCGCGATGGGCGACGACGGCCGGCGCGCCGTCTGGCGATCGATCGAGCAACGCGCGAAAGCCCTGGCATGAAACGCATCACCTGCTACCTGGATTTCGTCTCGCCCTTCGCCTACCTGGCCTTCGAGCGCCTGCCGCAGGCGCTGCAGGGCCTGAGCTGGGAGGCGGAGTACAAGCCCATCCTGTTCGGGGCGCTCCTCAAGCACTACGAGCACCTCGGCCCCGCCGAGATCGCGCCCAAGCGGGACTGGACCTACCGCCACGTGATGTGGCTGGGCCACCACCTGGGCATTCCGCTGCAGATGCCGGCGGTGCACCCCTTCAACCCGCTGGGGCCGCTGCGCCTGGCGCTGGCCTGCGGGCCGGACGGGCGCGTGAACCGCTACGTGGCCGAGACGGTGTTCCGCCATGTCTGGCGCGGCGGCGCGGATGCGGCCGACCCGCAGCGCCTGGCGGCGCTGGCGCAGCAGCTGCAGCCGGCGCGCGACCCCGCCGGCGAGGCGGTGAAGGCCGACCTGCGCGCCAACACCGACGAGGCGCTGGCGGCCGGCGTGTTCGGCGTGCCGGCGTTCGCGGTGGACGACCGGCTGTTCTGGGGCCTGGATTCACTGCCCATGCTGCGCGAGTACCTGGAGGGCAACGCCTGGTTCGACGGCGGCGACTGGGACGCCGTGCAGGCCCTGCCCGCCCTGCAACGCCGCTGAGGCCAGGGCCGCCCCCCATGCAGCCGCTGCGCAAATCCCCCCGCTACTGGCGCCGCAACCTGCGCATGACGGCGCTGCTGCTGGGAGTGTGGTTCGTCGTGACCTTCGTGGTCAGCTGGTTCGCCCGCGACCTGGAATTCGAGCTGTTCGGCTGGCCCTTCAGCTTCTGGATGGGGGCCCAGGGCGCGCTCCTGATCTACTGCGCCATCACCTGGGGCTATGCCCATTACATGGACCGGCTCGACGCCGAAGAGGGCGCCACGCCCGCGGGCGACCCGCAGGCTCCGGGTAAGTCCTAGGTCCCGGGGCGGCAGGGGCCAGCCCCCGGTTGCCGCTGGTTTCGCTCGATGTGAAACGATCCCTTCGGGTTTGACCCTAATCCGTCAGCGTCGAATAAGTTTCGTGCAAGGCTTTGTTGGTTTCGAGAAAGGACGGGGTCAGAGCCTGCTCAAAGAATGAGTTCAAGTGCCCATTCCGGGTGCTGCACCTACAGGAGACAAGACCCATGGCCAATGCCGCACCGCGGCCGATGACGGCGGAAGAGAAGAAAGTCATCTTCGCTTCCTCCCTCGGCACCGTTTTCGAGTGGTACGACTTCTACCTCTACGGATCGCTCGCCGCGATCATCGCCAAGCAGTTCTTCTCGGGCCTGGACCCGGCGGCTGCGTTCATCTTCGCGCTGCTGGCCTTTGCCGCCGGCTTCATCGTGCGCCCCTTCGGCGCGCTGGTGTTCGGCCGCCTGGGCGACATGATCGGCCGCAAGTACACCTTCCTGGTGACCATCCTGCTGATGGGCCTGTCCACCTTCATCGTGGGCATCCTGCCGACCTACGCCAGCATCGGCGTGGCCGCCCCCATCATCCTGATCGTGCTGCGCATGCTGCAGGGCCTGGCCCTGGGCGGTGAGTACGGCGGTGCCGCGACCTACGTCGCCGAGCACGCGCCCAACGGCCGCCGCGGCGCCTACACCGCCTGGATCCAGACCACCGCGACGCTGGGCCTGTTCCTGTCGCTGATGGTGATCCTGGGTACCCGCACCATCATCGGCGAGGCTGCCTTCGCCGACTGGGGCTGGCGCGTGCCGTTCATCGTGTCGATCCTGCTGCTGGCCATCTCGGTCTGGATCCGGATGACCATGAACGAGTCGCCCGCCTTCCAGAAGATGAAGGCCGAGGGCAAGACCTCCAAGGCCCCCCTGGCTGAATCCTTCGGCCAGTGGAAGAACCTGAAGATCGTGCTGCTGGCGCTGTTCGGCCTCGTCGCCGGCCAGGCCGTGGTGTGGTACTCGGGCCAGTTCTACGCGCTGTTCTTCCTGACCTCGGTCCTGAAGGTCGACGGCGCCACCGCCAACATCCTGGTGGCCCTGTCGCTGATCATCGGCACGCCGTTCTTCGTGATCTTCGGTTCGCTGTCCGACAAGATCGGCCGCAAGCCCATCATCCTGGCGGGCATGGCCCTGGCCGTGGTGACCTACTTCCCGCTGTTCAACGCGCTGACCAACGCCGCCAACCCCGACCTGGCCGCCGCGCAAGCCAAGAACAAGATCGTGGTGACCGCTGCCGCCGGCGACTGCTCCTTCCAGGGCAACCCCGTGGCCCGCGAGATCGACTTCACCAAGTCCTGCGACATCGCCAAGCGCTTCCTGGCCCAGAACTCGGTGTCCTATGACAACGCCGTGGCCACCGAAGCCGGCCCGGCCAAGGTCAAGATCGGCGAGAAGGAAATCGTGGCGCCCACCGCCAAGGTCGTGAACTCCAAGTTCGACGAGGAGAGCACCAAGGCCATCGCCGCCTTCAAGAAGGAGATCTCCGACACGCTGAAGGCCGCGGGCTACCCCGCCAAGGCCGACCCGGCCAAGGTCGACAAGGTCACCATCGTGATCATCCTGTCGATCCTGGTGATCTACGTGACCATGGTCTACGGCCCGATCGCCGCCATGCTGGTGGAACTGTTCCCGACCCGCATCCGCTACACCTCCATGAGCCTGCCGTACCACATCGGCAACGGCTGGTTCGGCGGCCTGATGCCCACCATCGCCTTCGCCATGGTGGCCCAGAACGGCAACATGTACTACGGCCTGTGGTATCCCATCGTGATCGCTGCCGCCACCTTCGTGATCGGCCTGCTGTTCGTGCGTGAGACCAAGGACGTGGACATCTACGCCAACGACTAAACTCGCAAGCACTGCCTGAAGGGCCGCCGCCAGGCGGCCCTTTGGGGATTGTTTTCAAGTACCTGGAGAATCTGAATCATGTGGAAGATCATCGTCGGCTTCATCGCCTTCGCCGCACTGGCCATGTTCGTCATCAGCAAGGGCGGCGACAGCCTGGACATGGGTGGCGAGAAGCACGGCACCGAGACTGAGGCCGCCCACTCCGCGGCTTCCGCTGCCTCGGCTGCGGCACCGGCTGCGTCGGGTGCGGCCTCCGCCGCCGCCTCGGCCGCGTCCAAGTAAGACCCGGATGCCCCGAGCAGAAAACGCGCCTGCGGGCGCGTTTTTTCATTTCCGCCGCGCTCAGCGCCAGCGCATCGGCGCGACGCCGAACCGCGTGGCGGGGTAGGCGCCTTCCAGCGGCAGCGCGGACTCCGTGTAGGCCTGGTGCTCGCGGTTGCACTGCGCCTCGCCCGAATTGCGCCACGAGCCCACCAGGACATCCTGCGGCTGGTTGCGGGCGACGTACATGTACAGGCCGTTGTCCTCGCGCACCGGGAAGGCCACGGCGTCGAAACCGGCGGCGGTGCCATGGTGGGCCACCTTGGGGTCGCCCGAGCAATCCGGGCTGGAATACACCAGCAGCCAGCCGCCGTTCGCGAACCACGCCAGCCCCGGCCCGTACTTGCAGCGCGCGCTGTCGCACTCGGCCTCACCGGCGGCGCCATCGATCAACAGGCTCAGTTCGCGACGCCCATCCCAGAACCGGGTGGCCAGCGAGGTGACCGAGCCGCGCAACGGGGCGGGCCGGCCCACCACGCGGCCGTGCGCATCGACAAGCACAATGCCCTCGGGGCTGCGACCGGACAGCTGCACGTCCTGCGGGCCCGCCCGCAACTGCGAGGAATGGATGCGATTGGGGCTGCCGACCGGTGTAGATGAGCTCTTCGCGCCGCCTCCCTGTCCCTTGCCGTGACCGTTGCCCGGGCCTGGGCTGGCCATGGCCTGCGTGACAAACATCGCACAGGCCATGGCGAAGGCCGTGATGAATTTCATGGGATGCTCCCTGTTGGAGAAAAACCGCACGATACGGAGTGGTCACTCTGCAGTGCACGGAAATTGCAAACTGTTTCCCAGGTGAGCTGACCCCCAGGGCTCGCTGCCCATGAAAAAAGGCGCCCACCGTGAGGGTGGGCGCCTTGTGCGCGACGGGGGCCGGACGGCCCCGGCCCGCTTAGAAGCTGTTCCAGTCGTCGTGCGTGCCGGTGGCGGCCGGCGCGGCGGCGCCTGCGGCAGGCGTTGCCGGCGTGGCCGCCTTGGCCTTGAAGCTCGGGCGCACCACGTTGCTGGCGCGCGGGGCCGCCGCCGGCGCGGCCGGCATGGCGGCCACGGCATGGCCGCCGCCCAGCTTGAACACGGCCACGGCCTGCACCAGCTGATGGGCCTGGGTCTTCAGGCTGTCCGAGGCGGCGGCGCTTTCCTCCACGAGGGCGGCGTTCTGCTGCGTGGTCATGTCCATCTGGTTGACGGCTTCGCCGATCTGGGCGACGCCCGCGCTCTGCTCGGTGCTGGCCGAGCTGATGCTGGCCATGATGCCGGACACGCGCTCGATCGAGGCGACGACCTCGCCCATGGTGGCGCCGGCCTGGTCGACCAGGGCGCTGCCTTCGCCCACGCGCTCGACGCTGGCGGTGATCAGGCCCTTGATCTGCTTGGCCGCTTCGGCGCTGCGCTGGGCCAGGGTGCGCACCTCGCCGGCGACGACCGCGAAGCCGCGGCCCTGCTCGCCGGCACGCGCCGCCTCCACCGCGGCGTTGAGCGCCAGGATGTTGGTCTGGAAGGCGATGCCGTCGATCACCGAGATGATGTCGGCGATCTGGCGCGAGCTGTCGTTGATGCCCTTCATGGTCTCGACGACCTGGCGCACGACCTCGCCGCCGCGGCTGGCGACGCCGGAGGCCTCGACAGCCAGGCGGTTGCCTTCCTGCGCGTTGGCGGCGTTCTGGTTCACCGTGGTGGCCAGCTCCTTCATGGAGGCGCTGGTCTGCTCCAGGGCCGAGGCCTGTTCCTCGGTGCGGCTGGACAGGTCGGTCGTGCCCTGCGAGATCTGGGCGCTGGCCGTGGCCACGCCCTCCGCGCCGCCGCGCACGTTCTGCACGATCGTGGCCAGGCTCTCCTGCATGCGCTTGAGGGCGGCCATCATGCTGGTGGTGTCGCCGGCGCGCAGCTGGATCGCCACGCTCAGGTCGCCATCGGCCACGCGGCGGGCCAGGGCGGTGGCGTCGCCGGGCTCGGCGCCGAGCTGGCGGGTGATGCCGCGCACGATCCACACCGCCAGGCCGGCGGCCAGGGCGATGGCCAGGGCGATGATGCCCGCGGTCCAGGCAATGGCCGTCGAGTACGTGGCGGCCGCGGTGGCGGCCGACTCCTGCGAGCCCTTGTCATTGACCTCCACCATGCGGCCCATCGAGGCCGCCATGTCATTGAACGCGGTGCGCGAGTCGCCGCGGAACAGCGTCTTGGTCTCGGCGACCGTCTTGTCACCGCCCCGCGACAGGGGCAGCAGCTTGTCCATCGTCGCGAAGTAGCGCAGCTTGGCCTGCTTGAAGGCCTCGAACTGGGTCCGCTCCTCGCCCGCGCTCACCAGCGGCTCATAGGCGCGCAGCCTCTCGTCGAATTGCGCCTTGAGCTCGTCGATGCGCTTCTCGATGCCGGGGATCTCCGGGCCGCCATCGGCCAGCACGTGGTCGGCTTCGGCGCGGCGGATCTGGTTGGCGACGGCGCGCAGTTCACCGATCACCTTGATGCTGGGCAACCAGCTGGAGGCGATTTCGACCGTGCTGGCGTTGACCCGGGACAGCCGGCTGATGGCGAAGCCGCCGACGGTCATCGTCAGCAGCACCAGCGCCAGGAAGGCCAGCCCCAGGCGGGTGCTGAGTTTCATGGAAGGGGAGTTCATGGTGTCAAAGGGGCACAGGGCCCGGGCAAGGCGTTGAGGGAAGGTCCGAATCGGCCCACCATGGGCCGTGGGGAGATGGTGGCCCCGCCGGGCCTCAGGCGAAGGGCTGAAAACGGGGGGGAAACCGCCCCATTCCGGGGCGCAGGGGGCGGGGCATGCCCGCCCGCGGGCGTCATCAGCCGCCCGTGCGCGCCTGCAGCACCTGCGCGATGCGCAGGCACAGCTCGTCGATGCCGGCGGGCTTGTCGAACAGGCAGTCCACGCCGGCTGCCGCCGCGCCGGCGCGCAGGTCGGCGCTGAGGTGGCCCGAGGCCACGATCACGGGCAGGTCGGGGCGCAGGGCGCGGGCGGCGTGCGTCAGGTCCAGGCCCGACATCTCGGGCATGTTGTAGTCGGTGATCAGCAGGTCCACCTCCTGCGCGTGCCCACGCAGGTAGTCCAGGGCGTCCGTGCTGCGGTCGAAGCCGCGCACCTGGTAGCCCTGGCCTTCGAGCACCGCGCCGACCATGGCCACCATGGCCTCGTAATCGTCCACGTACACCACCTGGCGCCCGGCACCGCCGGAGGCGGGCGCCGGGCTGGCCGAGGCCGCGGCCGCCTCGGGGCCTGCCGCCCCGTCCGCCTCGCCGGAGGGGGCCAGCGGCAGCAGGATGTCGAAGCGGCACCCCTGCCCCGGCGCGCTGCTGACCGAGATCTCGCCCTGGTGCGCCTGCACGATGCCCTGCACCACGGACAGGCCCAGCCCCGTGCCCTCGCCATCGGGCTTGGTGGTGAAGAAGGGCTCGAAGATGCGGGCCTGCGTCGCCGCGTCCATGCCGCTGCCGTTGTCCTGCACGCTCAGTCGCACCCAGGGGGAACCGAGCACGGGGCGCAGGGCCACGTCGATGCGGCCCGTGCGCTGCCCCATGGCCTGCCAGGCGTTGGTGCCCAGGTTCATCACCACCTGGTGCAGCTGCGTGGCGTCGGCCATCACCTCGAAAGCCTGGTCGTCGCCCTGCAGGGAGATGCGGACCCCGGAGGGCAGGGTGGCGCGCAGCAGGTCCACCGCCTCGCGCACCACCGGCCCCAGGGGCTGGCGCACGAAGACGGCCGGCTGCTTGCGGCTGAAGGTCATGATGCGCTTGACCAGCTCGCGCGCCCGGTAGCCGGCGCTGGAGATCTCCGCCAGGTAGCGGGAGGCGTCCGGCGCGTTGCCCAGGTGGTCCTGCGCCAGCCGGGCGTTGCCCAGGATGGCGGCGATCACGTTGTTGAAGTCGTGCGCGATGCCGCCGGCGATGCTGCCCAGGGCCTCCATCTTCTGGGACTGGCGCAACTGGCTGGCCAGCGCCTCCTGCGCCGCCTGGGCGGCCATGCGCTCGGTGACGTCGTGCAGGATCACGCTGCTGCGCAGGTGGCCCGCGCTGTCCACATAGGCCGCGAAGGTGGCTTCCAGGTGCGTGAGGCCACCCTCCGGGCGCCGGAAGTTGAACAGCCCGCGGGCGTGGCCGCTGTGCTGGCACTCGGACAGGGCCCAGTCCAGGGGGTTGCCCTCGCCGCGCAGGACCTCGACGCCCCGCCGCAGGATCTCCTCGACCGGCACGCCGAGCAGCGTGGCGGCCGCCGGGTTGGCCCGCGAGATGGCGCCGACCCGCTCCCCCAGCAGCAGGCCGTCGAGGTTGTTCTCGAACAGCAGGCGGTAGGACTCCTCGCTGTCACGCAGCGCGGCCTCGGCGGCGATGCGGGCGGTGATGTCCCGCAGCACCACGGAATAGAGGGGCATGCCGTCGATCTCGATGTAGGAGATGGAGGCATCGGCCGGGAACTCCTGGCCGTCGGCGCGCAGCGCCCAGATATGGCTGCCCCGGCCCATGCTGCGCGGGGTGGATTGCGTGCGCGAGAAGTGCTTCATGTGCCCGGCATGGGCGGCGCGGAAGCGCGCGGGCAGGAAATCGTTGAGGGGCTTGCCGAGCGCGGCCTCGGGCGTGCAGCGGAACATGTCGGCCGCCGCGGCGTTGAAGACGACGATGCGCTGCTCGGCGTCCACCGTGATGATGGCGTCCATGGCCGACTCGATGATGCCCGACAGCCGCTGCTCGCTCTGGCGCAGGCGCGCGGCGGCGCGGTCGTGGCGATGGATCGCCAGGCCCAGGGCCAGGGCGCCCGCGACCAGGGCCAGCGAGCCCAGGGCCGCCATCAGGCGGTAACGCTGGGCCCGGTCCCGCACCGGCTCCAGGACCGAGGCGTAGGAGGTGCCCACGGCGGCGGTCAGCCCGTACTCCGGCAGGTTGCGGAAGCTGTAGAAGCGCCGCTCGCCGTCGACGGGGCTGTCGGTGACGAAGTGGCCGGACGGACGGCGCGAGGACTCGATGGTGAGCTGGGAGTTGGCCTGTTCGTCGCCGAAGCTGTAGCGGGTGCCGGCGCGGCGGGCCCGCGTCAGGCCGTCCTCGCCCACCAGCACGATCACGTCCGCCGAGCCCAGTTCGGCCTGCTGGAAGAAGTCCAGGAGCTCCTGCGGGTCCAGCGAGGCGTAGACGATGCCGCGCAGCTGGCCACGGACATCGAGCAGGGGACGGGACAGGGTGGTGATCCAGGTCTCGCCCTGCTCGCGCATGGGCACCTGGAGAAAGGCGCGGTGGGAGACGCCCACCCGGTGGTGGGCCGCCAGCCGGTCCATCCATCCCGGGGGCAGGGAGGGGCCGGTGCCGGTCACGCGGCCGTCCAGGCCCGCCACGCCGAACCCCAGCCCGCGTACCCGCAGGTGGCGCGGCAGCTCGCCCTGGCCGGCCAGCAGGCGGGCGGTGAGGTCCTCGTCGTCGGACAGCGCCAGCAGCGCCTCGTCCAGCCCGCGCAGCACCACCCGCACCTGCTGCTCGTGCGCCAGGGCCAGGCGGTCGTTGCGGTCGGCTTCCGAGGCGTGGGCCTCCTCGGTCTCGAACTCGATGCGTTCCAGGGTGGCCCACCACAGCAGGCCCAGGCTCACGAGCACGCCCGCAGCCAGGCCCGCCAGCTTGGGCGTGGAGCGTTGGCGCAGGCGCCGGGCCAGCGAGGACAGGAAAGCGAACGGACTCATGGACGCGGGACGGACTCGCGTCCGCAGGGCTTCAGCATACGGGGAGGGACCACCCCCCTCAAGCGCCGAAGAGGCGGAAAAAACACCCTTTATTCGGCTTTCCCGGGGGAGCGGGAGATTGTGGATGAAAACCAAAGATCGCATGGCGCGCCCGGCGATGTCCGGGCGCGCCGGTGGGTCCGGCGGGCCTGCCTAGAATGTTTGGCCCCCACTCCAGACACATAGGCCGTATGACCCAGGGATTGATCCGCATCCGCGGCGCCAGGCAACACAACCTGAAGAACCTCGACCTCGACCTGCGCACCGGCGAGCTGACCGTGGTCACCGGACCCAGCGGCTGCGGCAAGTCCAGCCTGGTGTTCGACACCCTGTACGCCGAAGGCCAGCGCCGCTACGTGGAGACCTTTTCCGCCTACGCCCGCCAGTTCCTGGACCGCATGGACAAGCCCGCGGTGGACCGCGTGGAAGGCGTGCCGCCGGCCATCGCCATCGATCAGACCAACCCCGTGCGTTCCTCCCGGTCCACCGTGGGGACGATGACGGAACTCAACGACCACCTCAAGCTTCTGTACGCGCGCGCCGCGCAGCTGTTCGACCGGCAGACGGCGCAGCCGGTGCGCCATGACACGCCGGAGACCATCTACGCGCAGCTGATGGCGCGCACGAAGGACGCCGACCCCCGGCTGGTGGTGACCTTCCCGGTGGAACTGCCCGCGTCCACCACCGCCGAGGAAGTGGCGCAGTGGCTGTCCGCCAGCGGCTTCACCCGGGTGCAGGCCGAGCGCGAGGTGGCTACGCCCACCGGCCCGCGCAAGGTGCTGGATGTCGTGGCCGACCGGTTCCGCCTCCAGGGCGCGGAGAAGATCCGAGCCATCGAGGCCATCGAAGTCGCCCTCAAGCGTGGCAGCGGTCGCCTGTCCGTCTACGCGCAGGTGGGCGAGGACGCCTGGGAGACCTGGAGGTTCTCCACCGGCCTGCACTGCCCGGACAGCGACATCCGCTACGCGGACCCCATCCCCTCCATGTTCTCGTTCAACAGCGCGGTGGGCGCCTGCGAGAGTTGCCGCGGCTTCGGCCGCGTCATCGGCGTGGACTGGGGCCTGGTGATCCCCAACGAGAAGCTCACCCTGCGCGCCGGCGCGATCAAGACCATCCAGACCCCCGCATGGGCCGAGTGCCAGGACGACCTGATGCGCCATGCCGAGGCGGCGGGCATCCCGCGCGACACGCCCTGGTACAAGCTCACGCCCGAGCACAAGGCCTGGGTGCTGGACGGCACGCCCGGCTTCAAGGAGGGCAACTGGAACAAGCAGTGGTACGGCATCAAGCGCTTCTTCCAGTACCTGGAGAGCAAGTCGTACAAGATGCACATTCGCGTGCTGCTGTCCAAGTACCGCAGCTACACGCCCTGCGAGACCTGCGGTGGCGCGCGCCTGAAGACCGAACCGCTGCTGTGGCGGCTGGGATCGAAGGAGGACGCCGATGCGGTGCTGGACCCGGGCAAGCGCTTCATGCCCGTCGGCGTGGGCTGGACGCGCGAGCAGCTGGAGGCCCTGCCGGGCCTGGGCCTGCACGACCTGATGCTGCTGCCCCTGGACCGGCTGCGCCGCTTCTTCGACCGCATCGCCCTGCCGGCCGGCGACGACGCGCAGGCGCTGAAGCTGCTGTTCGAGGAGATCACCACCCGCCTGAAGTACCTGGTGGACGTGGGCATCGGCTACCTCACGCTGGACCGCCAGAGCCGCACCCTGTCCGGCGGCGAGGTGCAGCGCATCAACCTCACCACCGCGCTGGGCACCTCGCTGGTGAACACGCTGTTCGTGCTGGACGAGCCCAGCATCGGCCTGCACCCGCGCGACATCCACCGCATCACCGAGGCCATGAAGCGCCTGCGCGATGCGGGCAACACCCTGGTGGTGGTGGAGCACGACCCGGCCGTGATGATGGCGGCCGACCGCCTGATCGACATGGGCCCGGCGCCCGGCGAGCGCGGCGGCCAGATCGTCTTCGACGGCACGACCGACCAGCTGCGCCACGCCGACACGCTCACCGGCGCCTACCTGGGCGGCCGCAAGCACGTGGGCATGGGCTTCAAGCGCGCGGTGACGGATGCCACGCCGCGCCTGGTGCTGGAGGGCGCGAAGGAGCACAACCTGCGCGACGTGTCGATCGAGTTTCCGCTGCAGCGCCTGGTGTGCGTGACGGGCGTGTCCGGCTCCGGCAAGTCCACCCTGGTCCAGGACATCCTGGCCCCCGCGCTGCTGCGCCAGTTCGGCAAGGCCACCGAGACGCCCGGCCGGCACGACCGCCTGCTCGGCGCCGACCACCTGGGCGACGTGGTGTTCGTGGACCAGTCCCCCATTGGCAAGACGGCGCGCTCCAACCCCGTGAGCTACGTGGGCGCCTGGGACTCGATCCGCGAGATCTTCGCCACCTCGCCGCTGGCCCGCCAGCGGGGCTACACCAGCGCCAAGTTCAGCTTCAACAGCGGCGACGGCCGCTGCCCCACCTGCGGCGGCTCGGGCTTCGAGCACGTGGAGATGCAGTTCCTGTCGGACGTGTACCTGCGCTGCCCCGATTGCGACGGCAAGCGCTACCGCCCCGAGATCCTGGAGGTGACCATCGAGCGCCAGGCCGTGGGTTCGGTGCAGCCGCGCGTGCTGAACGTGGCCGACGTGCTGGAGCTGACCGTGAGCGAGGCGGCGCAGCTGTTCGCCAACGACCGGGACGTGATCCGCGCCCTGCAGCCCATCGTCGACGTCGGCCTGGACTACGTGAAGCTGGGCCAGCCCGTGCCCACGCTGTCCGGCGGCGAGTCGCAGCGCCTGAAGCTGGCCGGCTTCCTGGCCGAGGCCGCGGGCCGCCGCAGCAGCCAGCCCCTGGCCATGCGCGGCACGCTGTTCCTGTTCGACGAACCCACCACCGGCCTGCACTTCGACGACATCGCCAAGCTGATGCGCGCGCTGCGCAAGCTGCTGGAGGCGGGCCACTCCCTGATCGTCATCGAGCACAACCTGGACGTGATCCGCGCCGCCGACTGGCTGGTGGATCTCGGCCCCGAGGGCGGCGACGCCGGCGGCCTGCTGGTGGCCGAGGGCCCGCCGGAGGAGGTCAAGCACCATCCCACCTCCCACACCGCCAAGGCGCTGCGCGAGTACGACCACGCGCTGGGCGCCGGTCCCCACCACGTGGCCGAGGGCCGCCCGCTGCAGGCCGTGGTGAAGGAGCGCCGCGCGGGCGCGATCGAGATCGTCAACGCGCGCGAGCACAATCTCAAGTCGTTGACGGTGGACATCCCGCACAACAAGTTCAGCGTGATCACGGGCGTGTCGGGCTCGGGCAAGTCCACCCTGGCCTTCGACATCCTGTTCAACGAGGGCCAGCGCCGCTACCTGGAGTCGCTCAACGCCTACGCCCGCAGCATCGTGCAGCCGGCCGGCCGGCCCGAGGTGGATGCGGTGTACGGCATCCCGCCCACGGTGGCCATCGAGCAGCGCCTGTCGCGCGGCGGCCGCAAGTCCACGGTGGGCACGACCACCGAGGTCTGGCACTTCCTGCGCCTGCTTTACGTGAAGCTGGGCACCCAGCACTGCGTGAAGGATGGCGCCGCGGTGAGCCCGCAGACGCCGGACAGCATCGCCGCCCAGATCCTCAAGCGGTACCGCGGCCAGCACATCGGCCTGCTCGCCCCGCTGGTGGTGAACCGCAAGGGCGTGTACACCGAGCTGGCCGACTGGGCCCGGGGCCGCCGCTACACCCACCTGCGGGTGGACGGCAACTTCCTGCCGACCACGGGCTTCCCGCGCATCGACCGTTTCAAGGAACACACCATCGAGCTGCCGGTGGCGGACTTCACCGTCACGCCGGACACCGAGCCGCAGCTGCGCGAGGCGCTGGCCACGGCACTGGAGCATGGCAAGGGCGTGCTGCACGTGCTGTCGCCGCTGGACGGCCTGCGCGAAGCCTTCGCGATGGGCCTGGGCCACCACCACGACATCGGCCAGGTGGAGGTGTTCTCCACCCGCCGCGCCTGCCCGGTGTGCAGCACCTCCTACGCGGAGCTGGACCCGCGCCTGTTCTCCTACAACAGCAAGCACGGCTGGTGCCCCGACTGCGTGGGCACGGGCGTGCGCCTGACCCGGGAGCAGCGCCGCGCCTACGACGAGAGCCTGCAGGCCGAGGACAACAAGGGCCGCGAGCAGACCTTCGCGGAGCCCGAGGTGGAGGACGTGAGCGACGAGACCTGTCCTTCCTGCGCCGGCACCCGCCTGAATGCGCAGGCGCGTGCGGTGAAGTTCAATGGCGTGGGCATCGCCGACATCGCCGCGCTGTCGGTGATCGACGTGCGCAAGTGGGTGGAAAGCCTGCAGGTGGACGGCGTGATGAGCGGCCGCGAGCAGGGCATCGCCCGCGACCTGATCCCCGAGATCCGCAGCCGCCTGGAGTTCCTGGAGGAAGTGGGCCTGGGCTACCTCACCCTGGACCGCGGCGCGCCCACGCTCTCGGGTGGCGAGGCCCAGCGCATCCGACTGGCCGCGCAACTGGGCTCCAACCTGCAGGGCGTGTGCTACGTGCTGGACGAGCCCACCATCGGCCTGCACGCCCGGGACAACCAGATCCTGCTCAACGCCCTGCACAAGCTGGGCGACAAGGGCAACACCCTGGTGGTGGTGGAGCACGACGAGGACACCATCCGCCGGGCCGACCACATCATCGACATCGGCCCCAGCGCCGGCAAGCGCGGCGGCCGCGTGGTGGCGCAGGGCACGGCGGCGGAAGTGACGGCCAACGAGGAATCCCTCACCGGCCGCTACCTGCTGCACGCGATGAAGCACCCCCTGCAGCCGCGCCGCGGCACGCCGCCGTCCATGCTGCACCTGCGCGGCGCGGACCTGCACAACCTGCAGTCGGTGAACGTGGACGTGCCGCTGCAGCGGCTGGTGGCCGTGACCGGCGTGTCCGGCTCCGGCAAGTCCACGCTCGCCCGCGACGTGCTGCTGCACAACGTGCAGCAGGCCGTGCAGCACCGCAGCACCAAGGCCGGCCGCGAGGCCGACGACCGGGGTGAGCGCCCGGCCTGGGCCGGCTGCACCCTGCTCACCGGCTACGAGGTGGTGGACCGCGTGCTGGAGGTGGACCAGACCCCCATCGGCAAGACGCCGCGCTCCTGCCCGGCCACCTACATCGGCTTCTGGGACACCATCCGCAAGCTCTTCGCCGACACGCTGGAGGCCAAGGCGCGGGGCTACGGCCCGGGCCGCTTCTCCTTCAACACCGGCGAGGGCCGCTGCCCCACCTGCGAAGGCCAGGGCCTGCGCACCATCGCCATGAGCTTCCTGCCGGACGTGAAGGTGCCCTGCGAGTCCTGCCACGGCGCGCGCTTCAACCCCGAGACCCTGGCCGTCACCTGGCGCGGCAAGAGCATCGGCGACGTGCTGCAGATGGAGGTGGACGAGGCGGTGGCGTTCTTCGCTTCCATGCCCTCCATCAGCCACCCGCTGCAGCTGCTCAAGGACGTGGGCCTGGGCTACCTCACGCTGGGCCAGCCCTCGCCCACCCTGTCGGGCGGCGAGGCGCAGCGCATCAAGCTGGTGACGGAGCTGAGCAAGGTGCGCGACGACGTGACCCGCCGCGGCCAGAAGCCGCCGCACACGCTCTATGTGCTGGACGAGCCCACGGTGGGCCTGCACATGGCCGACGTGGAGAAGCTCATTCGCGTGCTGCACCGCTTGGTCGATGGCGGCCACAGCGTGGTGGTGATCGAGCACGACCTGGACGTGATCGCCGAGGCCGACTGGATCATCGACCTGGGCCCCGAGGGCGGCACCGGCGGCGGCCGCGTCGTGGCGAGCGCGCCACCGGAGGAGGTGGTGCGATTGGGCACCCACACCGGCATCGCGCTGACGCCCGTGCTGGCTCGGCGCTGACAGGCAGCTGGACGGTCCCTGCCCAGACTCGACGGCGTTTGCGGCCGAGGCATGTCGCCCCGGCCGCGCCAGCAGCCGGAGAGACCATGCAACGCAGGGAGTTCAACCAGGGGGCGGCCGCGGCCGCCATATCCACCTTGTTCGGCCTGACCGGATGCGGCGGGGGCGGCGGGGAGGCCGTGACGCCCGCGGCGCCGGCCGGCACGGCCACGCCGCCCGCCGCAC
>JACCDW011207792.1_pt1 | contig 20265 bp, 13 predicted proteins | sample 7449781 | NCBI WGS metagenome assembly JACCDW01 (sample SAMN15323449, study PRJNA562643) | freshwater metagenome | isolation source: river surface water | place: USA:Blue River Watershed | collected 2017-08-18
CCTATTGCACTTGAACTTGTAAACTTGGGGATATAGTTGGTAGTGCCTGAAACGGCATCAGTAATATCAGAAGTCAAAGCCAATGTGCCATTTTTATCAGGCACAGTATATGTTCTAGGTATATTATTGGTCAAACCATTTAACTCTAAATAAAATGTTTTTTCTGCTGATGGAATGTAAGAAAACCCAAACTTTGTACCAAACGCATAGATACTAGAATAACCAGCACCTTTAACAGAAACACTACTGTAATTTTTGAAGTTTAATGATCCACCTGCCACTCCCGTACCTTCAAACCCAACTTCGTTAAAAGTACCATCTGTAATTTTAGAATTGCCTAAACTATTAGCACTCGTAAATTTAGAAACATAATCAGTAGTTCCTGATCCTGATATACCATTAGCTAAAGTGTCAGCAATAGACAATGTACCATTAGCATTAATTCTCAAAGCCTTTGTTCCTACCCCTGTAGGCAGTCCTGACATACGAACACCCCTCTGAAAATAAGCACCATTTACTACCGTTAAAGCAGAATCAGGGGTAGTTGTTCCTACACCTACATTAGCTCTTAAAATAGTTTTAGTAATGCTTGTATTTCCTAAAGTAACAGAGTTTGAGCCGTTACCAGTAACATTATGCCCTATTACTATTTGATTACTTTCATTATTTGCAGAAGGTCTTGTATTTGCACCTATGTAAATTGAGGTATTGCTTATTGTATTATCTGAACCTGAACTAATATATCTACCCGACTCCCGACCAATAGCAATGTTATCAGCACCCGTAGTATTGTTTAATAAAGAATTACTACCAACCCCGACATTTTCATAACCAGTTGTATTTTTTTGTAATGCACTAACACCAAATGCAGAATTGTTATAACCAGTAGTATTAAGTTGTAAAGACGTGCTACCATATGCTGAATTTGAGCCACCCGAAGTGTTTGACTGTAAAGAGCCAAAACCAAATGCAGAATTGCCTGCTCCAGTAGTATTAACGTCTAAGGAGCCAGTTCCAACTATTACATTTGAAGGATAATCTCCAACACCGTTACCTATTCTTACTCCATTAATTAAAGCATCACCATTCACATCTAATTTTTGTGCTGGTGTAGTTGTCCCGATTCCAACCCTTCCATCATTTTGATAAATCTGTGATGTGTCAATAGTTCCTGATCCTGTCCAACGGGTCATATAATTAGCAATACCACTTCCCGAAACACCATTAGTCAAGGTATCTGCGTAGCTTAAATTCCCACTTGCATCTATGCGTAAAGATTTTGTTCCGGATGCTTGGGGAAGTGATGGCATTCTAACGCCTCCCGCAGTTAAAACCAAAGTGGTATCCCAAGCATTGTTTTTACGCGTCCAAAACTCAGTAGCCGTAGACTTAGCCCCTGATCCTGCGGCATAACCCGTTGTATCAACTAACCTACTTCTATAAACAGAAGTGGTCATATACTGGCTATTGTCGTTACCAACCTGAGTATACCAGCCTACTGCACCGCCATTAGCGGGGTTGCCAGTTCCCGGCATCATTGCCTTTCTAAATATAGTTTGGTACTGTGTCCCTGCTGCACTTGAGTCTCTTTGTTCAATAATTGCGGCAAAGCCTCTATTCCCGGTTGCTCTTATGTTTAATGCTACGTCTGTATTTGATGAAGTTCTTTGCTGAAAATTTGCTGCAACACCCAAGCTGTCAATAACTTCTAATTTGGCTGTCGGGGAAGTTGTGCCTATGCCAACATTTCCCGCATTACTAATAAAAAACAACGTATCAGCAGCACTTTCATCATCCTTTAATTGTGCTATCCAGAACTCTTCATTTAAGGCATTTATTTCATACTTGCTTTCATCGGGAGGGCCAGTAGGAGCAAGCACTAATCTTGATCCTCCATTTGTAGACTCTACTAAAAGTGTAGCCTTTCCAGTACGAACTAATTTAGCTAACGTATCGGAAAGCATGAACTGCTGCGTTCCTGTTCTATATTCTTGGTAGGGTACATTAAAAAATACCGTATCTCCCCCTACTGAAAACCTACGAACTGTTTCAAAATTTAAAGCATACCCATCTCCATCAAGCTCACGATTTCCCGTTAACGTCCCATCAATAGTATAAATATTACCCACACCACTTCCCGCAGGTATCTGGAGCCATCTTGTAGCATCACTATTGCGAAGCCATATCTTCATCCCTGCTCCGTTGGTTACTATTTGCGCTCCGGGGTACTGACGAATACGTTGCGTGTTAGCCTGCGTAGTGTCAGAATACACCGTGTTAATAAGACGACCTTGTAAGCCGCCCTTTGAAATTACGTTTGCGCTGTCTGTCCCAATAAACTGGGTCAAAGGGTACTGGGAGTACCCTATCTTCCCTAACACTAAAAATGCAACTAAAAAAAATATCTTCTTCATCATATTACTATTTTTTGTCATATTGGGTAAATTTGCATTTGTTCGTCTTGGTATGCCTGTGGGGATATGGTTAGTAGTCCTGTATTTTTATTCCAAGAGTAGTAAGACTGTCCTGTATTAATACTAGACTGTGGTATTCCGTTTCTTACAAAGAGTATGTTCCAGCCGATATAAGCAGGAAGAAGTACTGATGTAGCTCCGGTAGGAATAAGAGAACTTCCCGAAACAACAAAGTCATAAGAATTAGGTATGCTTGTGGGTGTTACGGGAGCAACTGACCCTCCGGTAGCGGTTCCAAGTATTGCTTGTGCCTGAAGGTTATATCCCCTACAAAGAGAATATAGATAATTTGATGTGAGTGCGAGGGAAGTGTTGGCAGGATCAAGGGAGTACATCCATTCCACGGCCGATCTTTCGTTGTACAAAATTTGTGGCGTTTCTGGAGCTATCCGTTGACCAAAGAGTGAACCCTTTTCCACGTCAATCGCGGAAAGGTATTGACTCACCTTTGCAATATTTAAGATATCGTTGACTGTTAGTGGCATCTTTTTTAATTTATCTCATGACTTCCCACAACATTAGAAAAATAGGTTTTGGTTCTGCACAAGTTCTGTAGCCAAATTATAGCATAACTGAGCCGATGTTATATCTCCTCCTAAGGAAATAGCTTGATCTCCAGCATCTATACAAGAACGAAGCTTGCACTTATTCTGAAAATAGGTATTGTCTTGCAGGATAAAAGACGGATTAGATATAGCTGCTTGTCCTTGTGTTAGGGAGTAATAAAAACTCTCATTGAATAAAGTGTAGCCCGTAAGCACCGTCTTAGTATAGAGCTGCACTCCGTTAATATCATTCCAAGTTACGGTAACGGAAAGAGCCATATCTTCTGTTAAACAGTCAATATCTATGCTTGTTTGGGCTAAAGGCCAAGGGGTGTAGTCTGTTGTGGTATTACTGGATTCAACTACAAAATTTCCTTCATAGTCTACTAAATACACTCTCCTTGAGGCTATTGCGGCATCACTTCCCGTAGACGTATCCGTAACTGTAATAACAGAAGGTTCTCCGGGTGTCTGGGAAGTCGTGAAATCAGGAGTTAGAGGCATTTTTTATTATATTAAAAGGTTAATCAAAGTTACTAAATTTATTCTTCTTTTTCTTCCTCTCCGTAGTCTAGTTGCAAGTCTTTTTTTGCTTCTTTCTTTGCCTTAGACATCAATAATTTATAATACTGTTTTGCTTGTTCTTTATTTAGTTCCTTTACCGTTTTTTCCCTCCACAATAGATCAAATTCCTCATCAGATACTGTGGATGGGCGGGAACGTCTGACATCGCCTTTAGAGTCGATATAAACCACTTCCCCTTCATTTTCTTTTACTATTCTTTCGTAAGCCTTATCTCTTAATTTAATATATCTTTCTGTTTCCGCAGGGGTAGTTTCTCTTTCCTTAAAAGTCTTTGGGTCTTTTACTTTGAAAGGTCTATCTTCCCTCTTCACATAATCCCTTTCATCGCTAATATTTAAACCAAAAAATTGTCCAAGTCCTGTCACCGCGCCTAAAGCTCCGTCCCTTTTTAATTCTTTAGCAATGGCATCCAATGACATAGGAGCTATTGCAGACCTGATCAAACCTTTGGTAGTAACAGGCTGCCCAGCATAGTCAGTTCCGGTAAGAACATCAATAACAGCTCCGGTTGCGGGGGGAACACCTGACCTAAAGAACTTAGTCACCGTCTGCATCCTATTTTTCTCTACTCTCTCTTTTTCAATCTTTTGTTTTCCTGTAGCGAGCTGGACAACAGCTTTTACGTATTTTGAAAAATTACTAAATACGGGTATTCTTTTGTTGCCTATCTGAATAGTTCCAAATGTTGGGCTTTCCGGATCAAGGTCTGATTCCCCGCCAGCAAGAGAGGCTAACCCCATCAAAGCTATTCCTGTTCCTATCATCTGGGCCATGTTCCTAATCTGCATATTTCTTACTTCAGGAGATAAGCCTTTGTAGTAACCCTTTCTCCCTGTTAATGGAGAAGCTACATCACTAATCCCAAGTAAATTAAGTCTTGAAGCCATGAGCTGTGGAGACCAAATACCACCACCGATAATATCCGAAGCTCTTTGAACAGCGGGAGCAAGCTTTCCTCTACCTGTCATAGAGTTCAGCATTGTTGCCAACGATTTAAAATCTTCAGGATGAGTTTCAAATGTTTTCCCTTCTTCGTACCATTTTTGAGCAATTTTCAAAAACACATCTACGCGGAGACCATTTCCCATACTCACAAAAAGCCTTTCAAACGGCTTGGTTGTATATTTTCCTATATTATAGGATTTCCCTGCCACCTTAAAAGTTCTATCAAGTAAATTATTGCTAAAAATTTCCTCTTTCTGAGCTTCCTTTAGGGCAGCAGGTTCGGTAACGCTCAAGCCACTTCTTTCAATCAAGTCCCAAACAGGCTTATTGTTTTTAAGTTGCGTGTGCCAGCGATTAAACTTTTTTTCTGAAGCAAAGTCCTGCCAATGGTTCAAGAATGTTTTTAGTCCTGAAGCAGGGTAAGCTAAAACCGCAGCAAAATTTTGAATCAAAACACCTGAGTCGTCAATACCCGATTTTATAGCCTTGGTGGTTCCGACTATATTTTTAAGTATCCTTCCTGTCTTCTGAAGCCCAGTTTCTTTATCCTGCTCATCTCTTAACAATGCAATATCAAATTCGTGTTTTGCGTCTTCTTTTTCTTTTACTGCATCGAGCATTTCTCCATATTCTTTGGGATACTTTCTTTGCAGACGAAGATCGTTGAAGATAGACACAGATTCTTCCGAAGGAGCAAAGTCTTTGTTTTCAATCTTTTGTCTGTATTCCTCTGCTCTCTGTAAGGCTCTATTTTTGGTATCGTTAATCTTTTTCAGATCAATATAGTCTACATCAGCCTCTCTGTTTCTTCTTCTTATTTCGTTTATCTTCTCTCTTAGTTCTTTTATCTTTCTGTTTTTTTCTACTTTTTGTCGGGGAAGTCTTGGCTCTTCGCCTGCAAGCAGTTTCTCATACTCCCCTAACAGTTTTGCCTCCTGTTTAAGATCGCTGATAATTCTCTTTTGCTGATTTAGCGTTTCTTTCTTCGGAGAATAATCACCTCCTATAATATCGCGAACATCTTTTCTTGTAATTTCTGGAACTACATCTTTGAAGTCCTCGTATATTTTATCAATTAAAACAGTCAGGTTGTCTATTCCCTCGCCAACGTAACTTTCCATTACCTTTTTAACGTGTGGAGCGATAGCCACGAATTCCCGCACATAGGGCAAAGGAACCGCAGATAAACCTTCTTGCCCTGATCTTAGTTTCTTTAATGCTTCTCTAGCAGCCGCTACAGCATTTTTTCTTTCTTGAATCCTTGCTTCCTTTGATTTTACTTGTCTCTTCTTCTTGGCAATACCCACTTCCTCTTCTGCCATCATTTGAGACATCTTCTCTTCAAGGTCTTTTATCTTTGCATTGGCATCATCAAGCTTTTGCTTATACAACTTTACACTCTCCTCTACTTCCATTTTCTGCTCTGGCGTTAGCATATCTACGCCGTTAGCTTCCATCTTCGCAACCAATGCTGTGTCATAGTTCTCAAGAGGATGGGCCACCGAACCGCCTATCGGAATACGAAGGGCAGCACCCGCAGCAGACCTTGTCTTGGCGGCAGCATCAATAAGCTTTTTCAAGCCTTTTAATTTCTCATCAAACTCTGGGCTATCCGGAACTATTGTGCCATTATCAATGCCGTCTTTAAACTCCTGTCTCAAATTGGCAAGATGCTGCTCAAGGATGACCCTATCCCTATCAGTAAGCACTTCCGAGTCTTCAGCTTTCTTGATAAGACCTTCGATATTCTTATCGTAGCTCCCTTCTACCGCCCATTTGTCAATTTGGGCTTTCGCTTCTTCCCGCAACTCAACATCTGTTTTGCGAGGTCTTCCCTCTACCTGCTCAATACTAAACTCATTGGCTACATCGTTAATACCTTTAAGGCTTAACCCTACTGACTTTTTTTCTGCCGCACCTTGATCTTCACCTTCTTGGGGAGGCTTTGGAGGTTCTGTTGGGGGAACTCCTCCCTCCACTTCTTCGCTAACTCCGGTTTCTGGCTGTACAGGAACTTCACCTGCTGCTTGCTCTTGAATGGCATATTCTTCTGGTTTTAAGGTTTCTTCTGGCCCTCTAACTTCTTCTGCGCTTGTAACAGCTTCAGCAGGAACACCGCTAACTCGGCCTCCTTCTTTGATTTGGTTGATTGCATTTTCTATTATTTTTTGTGATTCTTCTGAAAGTTCAAGTAGTACAGGTTCAAATCCCCCTTTAAGCTCTTCGTCAATAGCTCTCCAATCTACAAATCCTTGCTCGTCTCTAAAACGATCAAGAACTCTTAGCATTTCTTCTTTTTGTGCTTCGGGAACTTGTGACAAAAAGTTTTGTGTTTCAATTTCAATATCGCGGCCCATATCTTCTAACTCTGCCATTCTCTTCTGCTCCGCAAAATCAATATCATAATCGTTAACCAATTCCTCGGCCATCGTAGCCGTTCCGGAATGATTAAGCAACGCTTCTTCAATAGCATCTCTATAGTCCTGCATACGCTCGGTTCTATCTACGCCAGCTATCTTTTCTGCTAACTCCTCGATACTTGGAGCGGAACTATTGGTTAATGCAGTACGGCTTCTTCTTTCCTCGACCCGTATCTTCCCCATACCCATTCTTCTCTCCTTGCCAAACAATTCTTCTAAAGCTCTTGGGCTAATCTTACCACCAGAAATAAAGTATTGCAGGACTTCCCCGCGCGGATTATCTATTATCTCTAAATTTAAAGCTCTCTTTTTAAGGTTAGTCTCTTGCTTAGTTTCCTTTACTTCTCTAGGGGCTGTTTCGCCAAATGGTAATTCTTCTTCTGCGGGTGCTGTGGGAGCTTGCGGTGGCGCCTCTTCCCCGACAATCTGTTCCTTATATTTACCCGCCTTAATGTTTTCAACTACTTTATCAAGCAGAACAGCTTCTGGAACTCCTTGAGGATAAAGACTATTTAATGTTTTAGCAACAGAAACCGCTTCTTCGGGAGTGTCAAATTTTAGATTAGTTATCACTCCTGTGTCACCAGTTCCCTGAACATTTAATAAAGTTTTGCCTTTGTAATCATTAACCCTGTATCTCTCATTTTCAAAATACACGTTAGACCCTGTTCCTAATTGTCTAATAGGTTCAACCTTTGTTATTTCTTCTATTACAGGACTTGGCGCAACTTCCCCAGCCTTAGAAATACGATCTTGGGTATTTTTAATTTTCCTTTCTATTGATTGCACCTGCTCGTCTGCTTCTATATCTGTTATTCCCTGCTCCCCTAATTCTTTTTTTCTTTGAGATAATTGTCTTTTAAAATTAGACAAGTAATTATTCAAAGTCTCTATGCTTGTTTTTTCTGTTTCGGGAACTGCTTCTGTAGCTTGTTCTATTCTAGCGTCTTGTTCAGCTATCTGCGCATCTATCTTTTTAGCAAATACAGGGTCTAATCCTTTCTTCTGTAGTTCTAACTCTCTTTTCTTCTGTATAGCTTCAATTACTTCTGCGTTCTTTTTATATTGTTCGGGAACAACTGACCTTACTTCTTGAACCTTTGCGTATTCATTTTTAATCTCATCCGCTTGCGCATCGGTAATTTCTCCGGTTGCCTCGGACACGTCAAGCATATCCTGTAGTTCTTCGGGCTTAACATCTAACTTGGCAACCTCTTGAATAGTGGGCTTACCTTGTTTTTTATTTTCAATAGCTGTTCCCACAAGAATATCTGGCGCGCCTCCACCTGCTTCTCCAATCATTTCAGCAAAAACTGCTGTAGGGTTAAACTTCTGTCCTGAAACTTTCTGTGCCGTTGCTTCCCCCGCACCCGCAAGCCCAACTTGCACACCAACCTCCGCTGCTCCTCTTCCTACTTTTTGCAACATTGTCTTTGCGGGCTTTCCTAATAACTTACCGCCCATTCCTGCGGAAAACATATCAAATAAAGCAATAGGTATAGCCCTCTTATTTGCAAACTCTCTTGCTTTTCTTAAAATCTTTGGATCATCAAACCCTTTCTGTAAAGACTTTTCATCCGATACATCTACTCCTGCTTCCTTAAAAGAATCTAAAATTGAAGAAGCTACTTCTAAATTATAGCCCGCAACTCCGCTACCAGCAATGTATCCAAGCCCTGCTCCAGCGGCTGTACCAGCTCCGGGGATAACACTACCTAAAGCAGCTCCCATTCCAGCACCAGCAGCAGCTCTTGTGGAACCGTGCCTAATTAACGCAGAAAGGCTTTCGCCTATTAACTGGGAACTAATCTCAAATGGATTTTTAATAAACTCTTTTGCTGCGGTAGATATATCTGGCGCGCTGTTAAACTTTTGAAACGCTTCTGAAGCTGGAAGAGCTTGTTGTTCTCTCGTTAATCGTGCAATTTCTTTTAAATCTTCTCTGCTTGGCATTTGGCCTAAAGCCATCATATCAGCAATTTGCCCTTGCTTAAAACCTCTTTCTAAAGCATTTGAAAAAGCCTCAAACTCTCCTACTTGTTTCGTTGCTTCAGGAAGTTTTGGTTCTGCGGCTCTTGCAGCGGCTTTTTCTTCAGCTACTACCTTGGGTGCTGCGGGAAGTTTTACTTCTGTACTTGCAATAGCTTGCTGCTGCTGACGCTGTATTCTACGAGCGAGTGCCGTATCTTCCCCCGACACTTTCGGCTCCTTAATTTCAATCGGCTGTATCTTCGCTGGCTTCAATCCTTCGAACCCCGATAAAGCTTCGGAAGTACCAGCTTTGCCACCAGCTTTTGAAGGAATCCCTGAGTCTTTTTTTTTTAAACCCATGTCTGTTTCAAAAGCATCTGCCTCTTCAACGGGGATATTGTACTGTGAACCTTTTATATCATAAAATCTTACCTCAAAAGCCTTTGGATTATCCTTTAAAAAAGACGAAACCTCGCTTTCAGGTATTTCATAAAAAGAATTGCCTACTTGATAACGCTTCTTTTTCATCTATTAATTTTATACTTATCCCACTTATTAGTTGTTGTAGCCTTTTTTGGAGCTTCTTTTTTAGCCGGAACTTCTGGAACAGGAGCAGCAGCGGCTTCTCTAGCTTCTTTTACGCTTACCTGTGGCTCTATATTAATATCTTTTTGTGTTACAGATGCTAATTTTTTAGCGCCAGTAGGAATATCCGACAAAGGTTGTTTTTGAACCTCGAATACATCTATTAAATTCGGATCATCAGGATTGTCTTGAATAAATAAATTAGCTTGATTATATTTCTTTTTCCCTCCTGTAATATCTTCTGCTATTTTAATTACTCTAGTTTGAACCGTACCACTTAAACTATTAACAGGTAAACCTTTTAATACAGGCTTGCCTTGAACGGAAATAGTTACCGGATTAGTTAACTTCTTCTTTACTTCTTCATTGAAATAATCAACATAAGCTCCGCCATCTGTTCCCCCTACATTCACAGTAGTACCTTTTGGAATTGCCTGCAAATCACTTGTTCTTCTTCTAGTGGCCTCTTCCGCAGCTTCTGCCATTGCAATACTTATTGGATCATCATCATCTACTTGTATTTTGGGAAAATATGGCTTTAAAGCTTTATCTAATTCTGCCAGTCTCACAGGAGAAAGATTTCTTCCTTTTATTGTATAATAAGCTTTTTTGTCTTCATCAGATTCTACGCTCTTTGCAAAATTTGAAATAATATTTGCAGACGTAGGAATACTAAATCCTTTTTCAATTACATTAAAACCTTTCGTGTCGCTAGGTTTTACGCTTAACTCAGAAACAGTAATAGCGGGGCCTTTTGCTGCCTCGTCAAAAGTCTTTTTAAAATCAAATGGAGTCTCTTTGTAATAAGTAGCATTAGGGTCAATGCTTTTTCTTTTTGGAATACCTAACGCAGGAACTCCTTCAAAATCTAAAGGCAAATCATGCAATGTTAAGTCTTGCATTAATTTAGGAAGATTAAGCTTATTTTTTGCGTCTGGATTTTTTAAATAATCGCGAGTCTGCTTGCCTTTTTCTCCTTCCTCTTTGCTTCTCTGAATATATAAAAACATTTCGTTAGCCTTTTGCTCTAACTCTAGTCTCTTATAAGGGTCTTTTGTGTTTTTATATTGCAAAGCTTGGTTTCTCCAATCTGTTTCCATTTGTTGAAACTTTGGAATATCTTGCGTTCTCATTCCTGTAGGAGTAAGCTTTCTTGAAGCATCGGCTAAATATTTTTCAATAGCGTCTTGCTCGGCCGCAGCTCTTCTTGCCCTTTTATCTTCAAGCTTTAAAATAAAATCAGACAAACCTCTGTTATCCATGACAACAGCGGTACTACTATATATTTCTGGAGAAATAGGAACCATCTTTATTGTATATTTTTATCCAGTTGTTGTTGTTCCGCCACTATAAGGATTAAGACCTCCCATCATAGCTCCAGCTTTACCTATATCAGACATTCCTCCAAATATATTTGTAAGGCCAGCTCTTTTAATGGCAGCAGTTCCTTGCGCTTTTGCTTCAGCTAAACTTAAACGTTGCTGCTGTTTTAATAGTCTTCTTTGGTCTGCCAATAATCCTTGTTGTGCTTCCATTTGCGCGGCACTACCCAATTGGCCAAATCTTCTATTTTGCTCTTGCTCTGCTGCTACCCTAGCTTTTAATTTTGCATCAGATAATACACGGGCTAAAGAAGTTGATACACCCATACGAGCGCGAGAACCTCTTGCGCCAGCAAGACCTGTTGCAACTGCGCGTTCAGCCTCTTGGGTTTGTTGTTTATACAAAGCACTTTCTGTTGGAGATACACCAAAACGCTGACGAGCCTGTTGGTAGTAATCCATAATACTCGGAGCTTTTGCGTATTCAGGGATTGCTTCAATTTCTTTTCTTAATCCTCTTTCGGCTTTTTTTTGACCACTAAAAAGAAATTGTCCTAATCCTACTAACTGCTTTTGCACTCCTGCGCCAGCTTGTATTAATGCGCCTAATGTTGCTGGATCCATCATAATTTTACTGCTTTATATTGAGCGGACTATCTGTATACCTACAACTTACCTCGCTCAAATTTACTAAATTATTTGCATTTGTCTTTTGAAATTTTACTACTAAATAATTGCCCTTCATATAGTTCCCGTTTAGTTTACCTCCAGACGAATTAGCATCCCTTTTTATAGCCGCCGTAGGGTTAGCTTCAAGAAGGGTAAATTCCAATTCTCCTAGGCTACTCTGTTGCTTTGTGGTTCCGTAAGTATAAGTATTAGTGTACATATTCGGAACAGACCAAATTGCGTTAGCTATTTCAGTTACGCTGTTCCAAGACTTCTTTTGGTATATATTTGAATTAAACACTATTGTTAAATAGGCATCTCCCTGAACTCCGTAGAAGTTACTATAGTCTGCTGTGTTATCGTGCTTATATAATTGTCCGTTTTTCCACGTATAGATCAATTCTTGGGCGTTGGCTATCCATTCAGGATAGTAACTGAAAAATGAGGTATAGCCGTTTCTTATTTCATTGAAAGAGAAGGTATAGGGCTGTAAGGTGGATATTTCTTGTAGGTCGAGGGAAGATGTGCCGTACATATAGACGGAAGTTACATCCCTAACACTAAAGCCTTGATAACCATTATAAGTAACAGCATCAGCGGTAAATATTCCCCCAGCATTAATAGTAGCCACCAGCGAATTAATAACTGCCCCTAAATTGTCTCCGGGTTGCACGGTATAGCTATATGTTGAATACGGGAGCGGCGGAGAAACAGGGTCTTTAGATACGCTAACCGTAATAATATCCCCTGCTACAGGCGTTCCTGTCAAGGTAGTAACAAGGGCAGGCCACTCAATATCAACTGTAGCTGTAACAATATTACCCGGTACGTCACTACCTATTTGGATAGCGGGGTATCCTCCGTAAGTAGTGGAGCTTGCGCTAAAGGTTCCTGAAGGGTTTATAGCCGCTACTGCCGCATTGATAATATCGGTAATCGTCCAACCAGATTGAACCAAAATTGGATAGTCAAGGGCTGGCCCATAATTTTCTCTTAAAATAAAATGAACAATATCGCCCTCAATAGGAGTTCCGTCAAAGGAGGCTATAAAAGTAAATGGCCCTGTATTTCCAGCAAATGGAGTGTATAATGTTGAGGGAACAACTTGGTCTCCGTCAGGAACAATCTGATTAGTTATTAACTGAAGCTTATCCGAGGGGTATAAGTTCCCGCCCTGCAAACAACAAACATATTCCTCATCAAAGAAATTGTATGTGCCTAAAATCTTAGACTTTACAAAACTTGAACTTTCGTAGTTTTTATTGTAAGGAGTAATCAAATTACGGATATAAAACTGTCCCTTATAAAGCTCTGATATTGGAGTAAGCCCATCGGCCGCTCTTCTAACCTGATAACCTCTTACCGGATCTACAAAGTAGTGAGCGTTTTTGCTTCTCACAAGGCTTGTAGGCTGGTCGCCTAGGCCATAAGTTCCCTGAAGATACCTAATATTATTGGTCGTAATAATTGCATTAGTAGTGGTAAGCATTGCGCCTCCAGAACTGTCTTGAATGTATTTATTATAAATACCGTACATTCCTACGCCTCTTTGCTGATAAACATAAAGGCTTCTGTCTTCGGTCATAAACCTTTGAATAGATCCTTTCGCCCTATCTATTTCATCAAAGTCAGCAGGTCTAAATATGTTAAGATTATTTACATCAGTTCCTTGCTCGTAAGCTCCACCCCATCTAACTAAGGTAGGATTAAAAGACTGTTGTGCATTTTCGTCAATAACCCTTACCCTTGCATTTGAATTTACTGCGCTAGGGAAGTAGTCGTTATAGTTGGCATCTACAAAAAATTCTTCTGTGAGGGAAGTCGCAGGACTGCTTAAATACCAACCTCTACCTCTGTAATAAACATCTCCATTGAACCATTGAAAAGTAGCTGGATTGTTAGCTGTCTGATCTCCTGTTTGCCCCCTATGATACCGCTCGTTCCCTGACACATAAATATCATATTTTTCTCCAAACTCGTAATAAAACTCATTATTAGGAGTGTTGCTTGGTTTTGGAGTATATATTTCAACCAACTTATTTAATCCTGTAAAAGAAACAGGAAGTGTTGACGGCTTCGTTACTTTTATAAATGTTCCATCTCCAGAGTTAGGAGCTGTCATTGCCTTTGTAAACGTACCCAAAATTTCTATATCAAGCTGAAGCGGATTACTACTTCCATCTACAAAAGGAGTAAAATTACCCCCTGAATAAGATGCAATAACTCGAATCCTATCTCCTTCCGTAAATTCATAAGAAGGAACAAAGCCCGTGTTTTGCGTTTTTTGATAAGTTAAGTTCTCAATACCAAAGTACAAGAACCCGTCACCGGGGTCTAGGTAATCATTTGTTACCCAATATAAAAAGCTGGTAGGCTTCAGGTCTGCCCTTACCCATTGGTAAGCTACCGCCCAATCGGGAGGAGCGTGATTAATCGACGCAGCCACAAAGGGGATCTGAATAATGTTTGAAGCTACCGTAAAAGCAGGAGTAGTAACAGCAAAGTCTGTGGTGTCAACAGCCGTATCTCCCACAAAAGATATTACTCCGTTAGTTTCTCCGTTTTTGTCAAAGTATACTAAACCAAGTCTTTGAGGGCAATTCCATTTCCAAGCCTGCTGCGCTACCTCACTTCCTACCGTAGATACAGAAACATTGATATTAGTTATAGTTCCAGAGTATGGGGTAAGATATACATTAAACACGCCGGAAGTTCCAAAATTATCCACGCCCACATTATTGCCAACAAGTAACGCCGTAAGACCTGCAACAACATCATCAATAGTATCTCCTAAAATAGTTGTATATGTTACATTCTTTGGTGAAGCGTCACCGGGAACTCCAGAATTATAATTAAATGAAACTGTATAAGCTGCTCCTACGGTTATAGTAGGGCCAATGGTTACGCTAAAGTAATAAGGGCCGATAGGGCTATATCCAATGCTAGGGATAGAAGGATTTCCCACCCCAGTAGTCACCGTCACCTCCACATCTTCCCTCGCTAAATTATTATACCCTTCTGTAATACCTCCGTAGATAATTGTGTCTCCGTTAAGCAATTCAAGGGTATTAGCCTTTTGAGGAAGACGGCTATATTCAAGATCTGTTTCTTCTATAGGTAAAAATACGTAAGCTCCGTTATTATAAAAACGATAATTGTAAAACGAATTAGTTGGTATTTGGTATTGATCTAGGGTAAGCTTATCAATCAAGAAAAAATCGCTCCATATATTACCAAGACTGCTTTGCCCTGCTAATTCTATAGCTACGCAATCTTCTCCGCCTGAAAAAACCTGCACACTTATATAATTATTTTGACTAGAAGCGTTAGATACGTTAGGGTTATATCCGTTTGTAGGAAGGGCTACTTGTGATATGGGAGAAAAGGTGGAACGCTCTCCATTAGCGTATACCCAGCGGTAAGAAAACCTAAATAGTTTTTTTCTTAGGTTATTTGTAGTTATGTTAGTATCGCTTCCGTATACGGTTGTCGGGGGAGCAAGTGGTGCATTTTTTGCAGCCGTTAACATATCCTCCGTAAAAGGCGCAAGAGATGATACAGTATCTACGTTGATATACTTGGGAGCGTTGTATCCGTCAGTCCAGTATAGTAAATTTCCTTTATCTTCTTCCCTATAAACTAGAATTACAGAATGAACAGGATAGCTGGGGTCAAAGTTCAAAATATCATTTAAGCTATCGGTACCACATAAGAAAACTTTTGTAATAGTTTCCGTATTTACATCAAGCTTATAAATGCCATGACTTCCCTGACTATTATAATTAAAAAAGTAAATAACTTGATTTAATTGATCAAAATAAGAACCTATACAGATATTTGTTCCTGTTGCGGGAAGATTTGAGTTTGCAATAAGATAATTTCCCTTGACATTTTCCGCGCTTAAGCCATTTGGCCCTCCATAAAAGCGAAGGTTCATAGCATCCATGTGCTGCGGAGTTGCCACATTTTCTGGCAAATCATCTAAATTCATTACTCCGGAAAACCTTTTTACATCTATCATAGCGCTAACTCTGTTAAAATTATTTTTGTTTCATCTATTAATGTATAAGGCCATCCCGAATAAAGAACTCTTGCTTTAATTGCATCAGAGCCGAACATTACAGAATCATAAATAGAATAAGAACTATATATGCTAACTTGGTCAATCATACCAAAATAAAAATTTTGATTTAAAAGCCCAATACCGCTTACGCCAAAATCGCTACCCCCTCCGTATATGGAAACAATTCCTTGCGATAATATTGACGGAAGCGCCATTTTATTACGATTTTACAGTAATTCTTTGGTTTTGCAAACTCCATTCATAAAGATCACTCAAGTTAACTGGGTCATATCTTGCGATAGCAAGTCTTCTTTCGTTATAGTACTCTGCTCTTCTATCTCTTTTATCTCCAAGTCCTCCTCTTCGTGTTGGGGGAATTGACGCTATATCTTTCCATCTTAAATACGCTATCAGAGCTTCCCGGAACTGCATAGGAACATAATACTCGCCACCAACTATTGGAGCAGCTACATATTCTAACATAATATACTCAAACGAAAAATATTGCCCAAGAACAATAACACCATTTTTTTCGTCTATCTTAAACTCGCCTACAAAGGGGCTTCCGGAAGGAAGACCATAAAGGTTGCTTAATCCGTATCCGTTCCAGTAATTCCACCAAACAATACCTTGAGGACTATACCCTGTTACAATTGTAGGATCATCTGTTTGACTAACCCTTGAAGGTTGCATATCAAATGCTGTAGTAAGCGTGTTGTTAAAGGTTAGGGGTATGATTTCCCCCTGATTATTTAAAACACCTACTTTTGAGTATTTTAGGTAGTCTGCGGGAAGTGTTACCGTATAATTAGGATTAATAGGAAGTTTTACGCTCTTTATTGAGTAAAAGAAGTCAAGACCTAATTCCTGCATACCCCTATAAGCAAGGTTCCACAACTTAAAATACTTATGATTACCCTGCTCTGACTCTGTCAGATAATCGGTAATACACTCGTCAAGTAATATCCATTGCCTATTTTGAGTACTCATAGTTTTATTCAGTTGCCAAGACTGCTGCTTGATCCATTAAATAATGTCTTTCTCCTTCAATATCAATCGGTTCGCCCCAATCCTTCACGCGGTACACGGTTTGTCCGCTTCTAAACTGCATCTTTCTATCTTTAGTACCACTTCCTGTAGCAACCACTAATAAACGGTTGCTATCTTTTTTTACCGAATCTGGTACGATTATTCCCCCGTCAGATATTTCATCTGGAGGGAATGGCTTACAAAGGATAAAATTTCTTATTGGTTGCATTGTTTAATTTGTTTGTATATCTGTGCCATCGTTAGCTAAATCTTGGGGTCTTCCCTTCATTATCATTAACTGTTGCTGCACGTATTGTATAACGGCAGGGATATAATCTGGTGGTATATTAAGCGTGCTAGTTAGGTCTGTAGAGTCTCCTCCGCTAATCATTGTTACGCTAGCTGTGTAGTCGCTTAATTTAAGGCTTGATATAATAAATACATCTTCCCCTTCACTATAAAAAAGTGTTTGCGGGGGAACATGTGGCATTGATTGAAAATAAGTCTTTTGGTTTTGTGTTAAGGGAATACACGGACGACTGATAAGCCCTTGGTCATCCTTTAACTGAACGGTAGATATTCCCTCGCTATATCCAACACCAACTGGTATTTGCGGTAGCGTCACTTTCCAAAGATTTTTTTCATCCTTTGAAATAGCCAAGTTCTTAAAGGTTATGTAAAAACTATTGTTAACGAAAGAAATTCCCTCTAATTTAAGGTTGTCTGTATAATTAGTCTTTGCTGCAAATGCTATTCCTTGGTCAATATACTGATTGGCAAGCATCGGAGTAATAGAGGCGTCATCGGGAACGTAGCCCCCGTATATCTGCCTTAAAATTTGCTCTATTAACTGATTTCTTGTCATCGTTTAGTAAATTTTATTTAGAACAAAAATATCACTATAGATACTATTGCCAGCATTATTACTTCCCCATTGCACGGTAACATCTAAGGTATTGTTAATCGTAGTGTCAAAGGTTGTATTATTAATAGAATTAAAGGAAAATCCTTCAACCGTTCCGTTTACCGTCTTCGCATAGTTAAATGTAGCCAAAGTAACTATAGAAGCTGTCCCTGCAGGACCAATTTGTCTAACTGTAAAATCAAGGGAAAGAGACCATACGTTATTGGTAATGTTTGTAATATTCTGCAATCCACTATCTACAAATATTACACTTCCTGACTTAATTCTAATTCTAATAGTTTGGTTATTCGCCGAATTAAGAACGCCTCCAAAATCTCCCCTAAAACTATCCCCAACAGAAAACCCATTGGCGGGTACGCTTAATGTTCCAACTCCACCATTAATAAGGGTTGTTTCTACGGTAGTTCCGGTGATAGGAACACTATTTCCGGTTTGAGCAAAAAGTCCTCCAAAAGAAACAGGAGTGAAGGCGTTTGCGTTATTTGCCAAAGAATCTTCCGTTTCTACAACAGAATAGATTTTATTCTTGTAATATATGTCGGCATTTGTTCCCGCAGCAGCATCGACATTGGGCCGTATTGATATGTTATTAGCAGGGAAAGTGTATGTTTCGCCGCCGGGAAGTTGTGGGTCTCCGTTTATCTCAATTACGGTAGCTTGAACCTGTGTTACCGTACCGCTGTTAGCAGCCGCTAATAAAGCAGCAACAGTTTCGGACACATAAAAAACTTGGTCTTGTAACTTATTACTTGTATTGGGATAGTAGAAAATAGCTGCGTTAACAGCAGCAAGCGGAAGCGTAGCTTCCTTAACCATAATGTCGCTTGTCAAAAACGACATTTCTACCGGGGCGACTAACGGACTCCCATCTATTTGATATACTGTTGCCTGAAGTTGGTTAGCCATTTTTTAACTCCTTTTTACTGCCCCTGAAACTCTACTTGGTTCGCGTAAGCACTCACCTCATTGTAGCTCAAATTTACACCAATTATTCGTAATGCCCTAACAATAATTTCCAGAATACTAGCAATATCCCAAACAGGTTGTACGCTAGTTGCAGGGTTGTAAACAGGCAAGCCGTTGCCATCAAGAGTGTACCCCCAAACCATATCTGGCGGATCAATAACATAACTGATTTTAGCTTGCCCTAAGTTGGCAGGAGAAAACTGAAATCCGTTGTTTTTAATCATGTACACGGGCCAATCGGCTACCGGGTCTATTGAGCTATTCTGTATTTGGTAAAAATAGTTTTGTTGCACCTCTCTGATTCTCTCATAGCCGTAAGCGCTCCACATGGCGTCTGTTTGCAGATAGTCTCCGTTACTCGGAACTTGTGAAGCAGCGCTTGGGTAAGGGGAATATCCGGCGCCATCAATAGAAAGCCAAGTTTCGTAGATAATAGGAATAAGACGCTGACGAACAACCATATTTTGACCAAACTCCACGCGGGCTACTGGACGACCGGGTTGGTACTGCTGAAAATTGCCTAACAAATATGCAACGTAGCTTTTTTGGGCTTGGTTAATTGCAACAGAAAAATCCGCAGGGCTAACGTATCCTTGCTGGTTGTTTTTCCCTACTGCGTAGAGTACTAAATTATAAACATCGTTGATATTGTAGGCCATTTCTGTTATTTTTTAGTAAGGGGAAGATGCGGTTGTCACATCTTCCCCAAACATTATTATATCTGTTGTAATCTTTCCTTAAAGATACGCCCTTCTTCGCTATTTGTAGTCGCCAAGTTAAGCAGATATTTTTCCGCACTCTCATTCTTAGTAGAATAAGAGCCAATCAACCCTCCACCATTAGCCCAATACACTCTTCCGGGTTCTCTTCCTACCTCAATCTTACCATCAAGTATTGCTCTTTTGATAGACCAAGAAAGTTCTACTTCGCTGGATTCTACCGTTTTTTGGAAATACTCTGGATAGCGTTTTGCGTACACAATATACTCCCTTCTAATTCCATCATCTGTCTTTGGCATACCTAGGTCGTCAATCAAACGAAGACCAAGAAAGGCGGCGTGCTTACGCATCTTGGTAGCATCCATTCCTTTTGCGATAATTGCCATTTCGATTTCCATCTCTTCGCGGCGCAGCATTTCTTCCTGCTCGCGTGCTGGATTATATTCGTAAAATTCAAAGTGGCTTCCTGTTTTATTCGAAGGAGAGCCAATGTTATGTCTTGTTAAACGAGCAAATTCAAGCGCTGTATGATCGTAGTCCGGAATACGCAAAATCTTTGTACCACGAACAAAACTCAAAGAGCGTTGATTATTTCTAGCATATTCAGGAGTAATATCTTTTTGCTCCTTAAGCCAGATAGTGTCTACGCCAGTAAGTAAACGAACACGTTCCATTTTACCTGTCGCTGGATTAATTACGTCATCAATTCCCGGAACATGAACGCCACCTTTTCTTGTATTATTAACTAATTTAAAAATGTGGTATTGTGTTCCTTGTTGCGCTTGGGCGGTTCTTAATTCATCTAACAACACCGGTCTTTCAACTTCGTGTTTTTGACGATGCTGGGGTACCGCCGCATTTTCCCCCTGCAATGAAAACTGAACATCTGATAATTTTGCCATTGTTTTGACTTTTTAATAGTTACCATTTAAGCTCATAGGCCCCACAATATGTGGGCGGTTTTGATTTAGAGAATCTTTGTAATAAAATTCATGGCCCGTCCTTATAGGTCTGCCATTATTGTACATTGCTGCACGATTGATAGTA
>JACCDW010891215.1_pt1 | contig 20263 bp, 15 predicted proteins | sample 7449781 | NCBI WGS metagenome assembly JACCDW01 (sample SAMN15323449, study PRJNA562643) | freshwater metagenome | isolation source: river surface water | place: USA:Blue River Watershed | collected 2017-08-18
GGCTGTACTCGTGGTAGCCGTCCAGCATCAGGGCAATGTCCGGCCCCACCGCCTTGCGCACCGCAGCGCATGCCTTGATGTCCATGTCGACGCTGGGCGCAAAACTCACGGGCGGCATCCAGGTGTGAAGCTTGATGGCCTTGTAGCCCTTTTCAACCAACTGCAGGGCGAAGTCTGCGTACTCCTCTGGGGACGACAAGCCGCCCTTGAGTTCATCGCCGCACATGGTGCTGCCGTAGGCCGGGATACGGTCGCGGTAGCCGCCCAGGAACTGCCAAACCGGCACTCCCAAGGTGCGACCGATGAGGTCGTGCAGGGCGGCATCCACCGCGCCCATGGCGCGGTCGGTCAGCTGGCCAGCGCTGCCCCGTTGCCAGTGCTCCAGTTCAGCCCACAGTTTTTCGCGCTGCAGGGCGTCACCCCCCACCAGGACCCGACGCACAAACTGATTCAGCACATGGGGCCGGACCACCTGCGGTGGCGCAAAGCAGTACCCCTGCACGCCGTCGGTGCTGCGAATGCTGAGCAGCGCCTGCCGGGCCGTGCCCAAAGGGCCGGGGTGGGAGTGGCCTGCCGCGTCCACGGACCGCCGCGTCGGGTGGGTGAATTCAACGGCTTGGACGCTTTCAATCTTGATCATGGGCCACCGTGCGTACATCAGTCGTCTGACGAGTGTGGAGTCTACCCTGAACTGGTGTGGATCAGGGCGTCACCTGGGGAAAACGATAGCGATTTGGCCTCCGATTCACCCCCAAAGTGGCCTCGTGAGTGCCTATACTGACGTATGTCGTCTGATGACTAGAGGCGACTGAACGAGCCCAAAGCTGACCATGCCGCAAGCCTCCGATTCCAACACTCAGCGAGCGCCAAGCCTGTCCCAACGCGTGGTCGATGGGATCACCCGGCGCATCCAAAGTGGCGAGCTCAAGCCCGAGCAGCGCGTGCCGCCGGAGCCCGCGCTCATGCGCGAGTTCAGTGTGAGCCGCAGCGTGGTGCGCGAGGCGGTTTCGCGTCTGCAGGCCAACGGCCTGATCCGCACACGCCACGGTGTCGGCAGCTTTGTGCAGGCGCCTCAACCCGATCGCGCTTTGATGCACGCCCCCGATGCGGTGCTCATGCTCCAGCAAAAGTTGGCCTTGCTTGAGTTGCGGCTGAGCCTGGAATCCGATGCGGCCGCCCTGGCAGCGCAACGGCGCACGCCGGAACAGTTGTCGGCCATGCAGGCGGCCTTGGATGCGTTTGACCGGCAGCACTCGACCGGGGAGGGCACGGCCGAAGCTGATTTCCGTTTCCATGAACTGATCGCGCAGGCCACGGGCAACGAATACTTTCTGCATGTCCTGCGGTCCATCGGAACCGCCACGATCACGCGAGGCCGGACGGGCGCCGGCAAGCTCGCGCCGTCCCCGAAAACCCCTCGATTCGGAGAGCCTACCCCGCAATTGAGGTCGGGCAAGGAGATCACCGCGATGGAGCACCGCGCCGTCTTCGATGCCATCGCACGAGGTGACGCGGCGATGGCCCGTGCCGCCATGTACATGCACCTGAACAACAGCCGTGACCGGATGAAGGCCACGACCCGCTAAACCCCACGCCAAACCCCGCCACCAACACGCACTACAACCAGGAGACACGTGATGCCCCCCCGTTTCAACACCATGATCCAAAAGCCCACCGCTGTGACGCTCGCCATCCTGGGTCTGGCCGCAGCCTTTCCCGCGGCCCACGCCCAAGCGCAAGCCCAGGGCGCCGATGCTGCCCAGCGCATCGATGTCACCGGGTCGATCATTCGGCGCAGCATCAGCGGCGTCAGCAGTGAAACCGCATTGCCCATCACCTCGATCACCGCAGCCGACATGGATGCGCGTTTGAACACCGAGCTGAAGGACTACATGCTGGAGCTGCCTCAGGCGAATTCCTTGGGCAGCAACCAGGGCACTGCCGGCCCGATGACCAGCCTGCGTGGCTTCGGGCCCATGCGTACCCTGACGCTGCTCAATGGCCGCCGTTTGGCAAAAGAGCCGCTGACCAACCAGTACGTCAGCGTGAACGTGATCCCGCGCATGGCGCTCAGCCGCACCGACATCCTGCGTGACGGGGCGTCCTCCAGCTATGGCTCAGACGCCATGGGCGGTGTTCAGGCCTTCTACACCCACAACCAGTATCAGGGCGTGTCCATCAAGGCTGAAATGCTCGAGCCTCAGCGTTCGGGTGGCGGTGGTGCACGGAGTATTGGTTTTGTGGGGGGTACCGGCAAGCTGGAAAAGGATGGCTGGAACATCTACGCCGCCTTTGAGGTCCAGCACCGCAATGTGCTGCCCCGGTCCGCACGCCCTGAGCTGACCGATGGCTCGGCCCTCAAGCAACTGGGCATCAACACCGATCCCGGCTTGGGGGCAGCCGCCACGCCGGGCAACTTCACCGATCCCACGAACCCGACCAGTTCGCTGCGCACGGTGCGCTACAACCCGCTGTTCTCCACTGGCTGTCTGGCGCCGTACTCGGTGCCCAGCACCTCGGGCGGCCGCCAGACCTGTTTCCTGGACGCCAACACCCAGTACACGGCGTTCAACAACAAGAACGACATCATGACCGCCTACGCCAAGGGTTCGCTGAACCTGGGCGGTGGCCACCTGCTGACGGCTGAAGTCAACCGCAGTGCGTACAGCGTTGACCAGTACAACAACCCGGCTGCACCGACGGTGCGCCTGACCAGTGCGCACCCCTATTACCCTGGCAACGGACTGGTTCCGGCCGTTCCGGGGCTGAACCTCGCTGGCCGTCCGATCGACGTCCAGTGGTCGGTCGCGGATGCCGGCCCGCGTATCCGTGACGACAACCACTTCAATGACCGCATCGTGGTGGGACTTGAGGGCACCATTGCGGGCTGGGACTACCGAAGCGGTTTGAATTTCGGGCAATCCAGGCGCGACACGAGGGCAGGGTCGGGCTGGCTGAGCGTGACGGGCATCGCCACGGTGCAGGGAACGGCCACCACGCTCTTCCTAGACCCCAAGCTCAACCCCTTCGGCTTGCAGACACCGGCTGGGCTGGCCCTGCTGCAGGCGGCCAGCATCGATGGCCGCACCCTACGCTTGCACAAAGCGGGCAATTCCAGTGTTGATGCCACTTTCACCCGTGACCTGACGAACCTGAGCGGCGGCCCGCTGTCCCTGGCCTTGGGTGGTGAGGTGCGGCGTGACACCTGGCAGGCCATTGGCTTGGCCAGCAACGACCTGTCGCCTGCCTTGAACCGGCAGATCGACCTGCTGGGCGGTGACAGCCAGGCGTCTGGCGCGAACTCCAGCACGTCCACCAAGATCTCACGCGACATCACATCGTTGTTTGCCGAAGTCGAGGCACCGGTTCGCAAGGACTTGTCGCTCAACGCGTCGCTGCGAGCCGACAAGTACAGCGATCTGGGCGAGTCCACCGTCAACCCCAAGGTCAGCCTGCGCTGGCAGCCCATCAAGAGCTTGATGTTCCGCGGTTCAGCCAACACCGGCTATCGCGCGCCGGCTCTGCCTGAGATCTACACGAAGGAAACCGAACGGACCCTGATCCCCACCTTCAACGACCCGATCAACAGCACCACGGTCAACGGCGTGTGCACGCCCAAGACCGGCTTCACGGCCGAACAGGTTTGCAGCCTGACGAACTATTTCCAGATCACCAAGGTGCCCAACAACGCAGGGGTCAAGTCTGAGACCTCCAGCAGCATGACCTTTGGTTTTGCGTTTGAGCCGACCAAGAATGTTTCGGTGACCGTGGACTACTGGAGCACGCAGATCAACAACGTGATTGGCAACCGCGCCATCGACTTCATGTTGGCCAATCCGACCATCTACACCAACCTGTTCAGGCGCAACGCCGATGGCACGCTGGGTATCTTGAACCCGCTGGGCACCAAGGATGCCGTGATCAACACGCCCTCAAACGTGGGTGCGATACGCGGCTCGGGCATTGACTTCAGCCTCAAGGGCTTGGCTCCCCGTCAACCCTGGGGTCAGCTCTCGGGTGGTATCGATGTGGCCTATCTCACCCGCTGGGACGCCAAGTCTGAGGGCGTGAACAACGGCGACTGGGTCAGCGCCCTGGGTCAGTACAACGACGTGGTGCCGGTCAATCCGAACGCCGGTTTGTCCAACGCCACCCGTGGCCTGAACAACCGCTGGCGCCACACCGCCTTTGTGGCCTGGCAGAACGCCGAGTGGATGACGCAGTTGTCTCAGCGCTATCAGAGCTCCATCCGCGACCAAAACCTGGCCGCCACCACCGGGGCGGGCACATCTGGTCCGCGTGACGTGGCCGCTTATACCCAGTACAACCTGGTGGTGAAGTACACCGGCATCAAGAACGTGGGCATCGGCGTGGGTGTGAGCAACCTGTTCAACGCCCAGCCGCCGCTGACCAACCACACGGCGTACCGGGGCTATCTGACCAGCATCGCCGACGTGCTGGGCCGCGCCTACTCGGTCACGCTCGAGCACAAGTTCTGATCGGAAGCAGGCACCCCCATGTACGAGGACAAGAAGCTCGGCTTCCTATTTGTCTTGCCCTTCGTCTTGGGGGTGTTGCTGTTCAAACTCTTTCCCTTTGTTACCAGCTTCGCCCTCAGCTTTACCCAGTACGACATCATCGACCCGCCGCAGTGGACCGGCCTAGACAATTACCGTGAGCTGTTCGGCGACGACCCGCTGTTTCGCAAAAGCCTGGGTGTAACCCTCTGGTTTGCCGTATTGGCCGTCCCGCTTCGGGTGGGGTTTGCGCTGTTCGTGGCGCATGTGCTGAACTACAAGCTCCGCGGCATCAACTTCTTTCGCTCCGCGTTCTATTTGCCCTCCATTCTGGGTGGCAGTATTGCGGTGGCCGTGCTGTGGCGCTTCATCTTCAGCAAGTACGGTCTGGTCAATTTGGTCCTGGTGAAGCTGGGGCTGGAGCCTGTTGCGTGGCTGGCCGACGAGCACTACTCGATGTGGACCATCGTGTTGTTGTTCACCTGGCAATTCGGCTCGGCCATGGTGATCTTTCTGGCCGCGTTGCAAAACGTCCCCGCATCACTCTATGAAGCGGCTGAATGTGATGGCGCATCGCGCTGGCAGCAGTTCTGGCGGATCACCGTTCCGCTGATTACCCCGGTTATCTTTTTCAATCTGATCATGCAGATGGTGCATGCCTTTCAAGAGTTCAACGCCCCCTACCTCATCACCGAAGGGGGTCCCCTGAACAGCACCTATGTGCTGGCGCTCTACATCTACGAGCAAAGCTTTCGTTTCTTCAACCTGGGCTACGGTGCGGCCCTGAGCTGGGTGCTGCTGGCGCTGGTGGCTGCGCTGAGCGGCATCAGTTTTTGGAGCAGCCGCTACTGGGTGTTCTACGCTGGCGAGAAGGACGCCCCCAAGTGAGCCGTGCTCTCGACTCCAGTGGTCTGAGCGACCGGGCCAGCCGTGCCCAAACCCTGGTGCGCACCACCTTGTTGCTGTCGGTGGCGGTGGTGATGCTCTATCCCTTGCTGTGGTTGATCGGCGCCTCATTCAAGAGCAACGCGCAAATCTTCAGCGAGGTGGGCTTTTGGCCGGATTCCTTCGACTTCGGCTCCTATGCCAAGGGTTGGAAGACGAGCACCGAGTACACCTTCGCCACCTATTTCGCCAACAGCTTTTTGATCACGGTGCCGCGCATCGCGGTCACCGTGATCTCCTGCGTGCTGGTGGCCTACGGCTTCGCCCGCTTCGAGTTCACGGGCAAGAAGCTGCTGTTCGGCATCATGATCGGCACCATGATGCTGCCCATGATCGTGCTGCGGCTGCCGCAGTACCTCATGTTCAAGGAGATGGGCTGGCTCGACACCTATCTGCCTTTGATCATTCCTTCTGCCTTCGCCACCGACACCTTCTTCGTGTTCATGCTGGTGCAGTTTCTCCGGGGTATCCCGCGGGACATGGAAGAAGCGGCGGTGATTGACGGCTGCAATTCGCTGCAACTGCTGTGGCACATCATCGTGCCCTTGCTCAAACCGGCCATCATCTCGGTCATCGTGTTTCAGTTCATCTGGACCATGAACGATTTCATGGGGCCGTTGATCTACCTCGCATCGGTGGAAAAGTACCCCGTCTCCTTGGCACTGAAGATGAGCATCGGGGCCACCGAAGAGGTGGAGTGGGCCAATGTGATCGCCATTTCGGTGGTGGCCCTGATTCCCAGCGTGACGGTCTTCTTCATGGCCCAGCGTCATTTCATTGAGGGCGCGTCGTCGTCCGGTATCAAGGGCTGATTCGCCATGGCACAAGTTCGTTTGAGGGGTATCGAAAAGGTCTATCCCAATGGCTTCAAAGCCGTTAACGGCGTTGACCTGGACATTCGCGACGGTGAGTTCATGGTCTTCGTAGGGCCCAGTGGCTGCGCCAAGAGCACGCTGCTGCGCATGATTGCCGGGCTGGAACGCATCACGGGTGGGGAACTGGAGATCGGGGGGCGTACGGTCAATGAGCTGCCGCCCAAGCAGCGCGGCATCGCGATGGTTTTCCAAAACTACGCGCTGTATCCCCATATGAAGGTCTATGACAACTTGGCCTTTGGCCTGAAGCTGGCGGGCCTGCCCAAGCCGGAGGTCGACCAGCGGGTGCGACAAGCAGCCCAGTTGCTGGAAATGGAGGCCTTGCTCGACCGTTACCCCAAGCAGTTGTCGGGCGGACAGGCACAGCGCGTGGCCGTGGGCCGGGCCATCGTCAAGAAGCCGGAGGTCTTTCTCTTTGATGAGCCCTTGTCGAACCTGGACGCCAAGTTGCGCGCCAGCATGCGGGTGCGCTTGACGGACCTGCACCGCACCCTGCGCGACCAAGGCCAGCCCGCCACCGTGATCTACGTCACCCACGACCAGGTGGAAGCCATGACCATGGGCGAGCGCATCTGCGTGCTCAAGGCCGGCGAGATTCAGCAGGTTGACACCCCGACCGCTCTGTATGAGCGGCCAGCCAACGCTTTCGTGGCCAGCTTCATTGGCAGCCCCGAGATGAACATCCACCCCGCCGAGCGCCAGGACCACGATGGGCGACCGGGTGTGCGGCTGCTGGGCCCGGGGGGCGAGGTCAGCCCCTGGTTGCCCTTGCCGGCGCAGCGGGCACAAGAGCTCGACCGCGTGCTCAGTGGAACGCGCCTTCAGTTCGGCATTCGACCGGAGCATATGGGCCTGAAGCCGCGAGCCGATGGTCAGAGCACGGCAGTAGCGGCGCTGATGCGATCGGTCGAACACATGGGCAATGAGGTGTTCGTGCATGTCAGCCTGGGGGGCGTACCGCTGACAGCGCGCGTGCCGGCCGAGGACCTGACCGTGCTGCGCGAGGTGGCCCGGGGCGACGCCTGCACCGTGCATCTTTATCTGTCGGCTGCTCACCTGTTTGACGTCCACACCGGGGCACGCTTGTGCTGACACGGCGGCGGTGCTTGGCGGCTGCCACGGTGCTGGCATCGCCCTGGGTGCGTGCGCAGCCGCAGCGTGTGTTGCGCATGTCCTGGTGGGGCGGTGCGGCTCGTCATGCGGCCACCCTGAAGGCACTGACGCTGTTCGAGCAGCGCAACCCCGGTGTCAAGGTCAAGGCTGAGTACATGGGATTCGGGGGCTACCTGGAGCGGCTGACTGCGCAAGTCGCCGGCGGGTCCGAGCCCGATCTCATGCAGATCAACTGGGCCTGGCTGGCCATGTTCAGCAAGCGCGGCAACGGTTTTGCCGACCTCCACGCCCACGCCCGGGTCTTGCCCATGAGCCAGTTCACCCCGGCGGATCTGGCCATGGGGGAAGTCAGCGGCAAACTCAACGGCATTCCGGTGGCCTACACCGCCCGAATCTTTCTTTGGAATGCCAGCACTTTTTCCAAAGCCGGGCTGCCCCTGCCTCGAACCTGGGATGAGCTGTTTGCTACCGGGCATGCCTTGCGCGGCCAGTTGGGCCCGCGCTACTACCCACTCGATGGCGAGCTGTACGACATGATGCTGCTCGCGCAAAGCTTTGTGCAGCAGCGCTACGGCGTGCCGTTTGTCCACCCCACCGAGCCTCGCGTGGCCATGAGTGAGGCGGCGGCGGTGTTGTGGGTGCAGACCTACCGCAAACTCATTGATGACCGCGTGGCCACGCCCTTGCCCTTGCGAGCCAGCCTGGGTGGCGCCGAGAAGCCCACCGAGCAGCAGATGGACTGGACGGCTGGCCGGTGGGCGGGGAACTACACCTGGGACTCGGTGATTGGCCTGCGGGGCTCAACCCTCCCCAAGGACCAAAAGTTGGCCATTGGAGACTTTCCCACGATCGACGGTGCGGCTGACAGCGGTATGTTTGGCCGCCCATCGTTGATGTTCGCGGTGGGACGCAACAGCAAGCATCCGGGCCTGGCTGCAGAGCTGATGGCCCACCTCTTGGCAGACCCTGAGGCCACACAGGCGCTGGGCCGCACGCGCGGCGTCCCCGCAGCGCGTGAACCCTTCGAGGCCCTGGTCCGAAGCCAGGCCTTGCCCCCTCTGGAGCTGCAGGCGCACGCGCAGATTCAGCGTCAGCGCACCAGCACCATGGGCATCACCGTGCCCAATCCCCTGTTCGAGCACGCACGCTTGCACCGGTTCATGCGCGAGGTGTTCGAGACCGTGGCCTACGGCAAGGCTTCCGACACCGAGGCTGCCAGGCGTTTGGTTGACGAGGGCAACGCCATGCTGCGCCGTATTCGTTGAAGGGGCCTGGCCCACCATGCCCAAGCACGACACCAGAGCGCTCAACTTTGTCCGCCGGCAAGACCCCGACACAGGAGTTCACGTCACCCGGCTGACGCCACCAGACGTCACCTGCCACCGCAACTACTTCTATCAAAAGTGTTTCACACAGGACGGAACTCGCCTGTTGTTCGGCGCGGAATTCGGCCCAGGCCCTCATTGGCATTACCACCTGCTGGACCTGCGCTCACAGACGGCGCTGCAGCTCACCGATGGCGAGGGCGAGAACACCTTCGGCGGATTCATCAGCCCTGATGACCGATGGCTGTACTTCGTTCGTGGCGACCGACGCCTGATTCGTTTGGAGCTCGACGGCTTGCGGGAAGAGGTGGTGTACACCGTGCCCGATGGTTGGGTGGGCTACGGAACCTGGGTGAGCAACAGCGCCTGCACCCAGATGGTGGGCATTGAGATTCACGCGGATGACTGGTTTGAGCTTGATGACTGGTCGCGCTTCATCGACATGTTCCATGCCCAGCCCCGATGTCGGCTCATCCGCATCGACTTGAGCACCGGTCAGCGCGACATCGTGCTGGAACGCAAGGGCTGGTTGGGCCATCCGCAGTTCCGCCCCTTTGACGACCACACAGTAGCCTATTGCCATGAAGGCCCAGGCGATTTGATCGACGCCCGCATTTGGTTCATCGATGCCGATGGCCTCAACCGCCGCTGCGGCCGCGAGCATGCGCCCGGAGAGCGCATCACCCATGAGTTCTGGGTTCCTGACGGCTCCTCCATGATCTACGTCAGCATTCGCCAAGGGGAGCGCGAGCGCCGCATTTGCAGCCTGGACCCCCGTACCCTACACAGTACCGTGTTGGCCACCATGCCCCCGTGTTCGCACCTGATGAGTAACCACGACGGTACGCTCATCGTGGGCGATGGCAGCGGAGATGACCCCTACCTGCACTTGTTTGATCTGCAGCGTGGCACCGCCATGCCGCTGGCACGTCACGACAGCAGCTGGCGTGTCTACAAGCGCAACCGCCAGGTGACGCATCCGCATCCATCGTTTTCGCCTGACAACCGCCGTGTGCTGTACACCAGCGATGTGGATGGCGAGCCGGCCTTGTTTCTGGCGGAGCTGCCTGAGCCATGAACGGTCGTCGGACCCTGTTGCGACCGGTCTGGGCCGTGCTGTCCGGCCTGGCCCTGTTGGGCAGTCCGCTGGGCGCAGCGCCAGGCTCAGAGTCCGGCGCCGCGCGGCCTCAGCTTGATGCGGCTGCCGCCGCGCGCCATCGCGCGGCCGACTACCTGGCGCAGGGCCCTTCACCCTGGCAGCCCGCCGAGGTGGAGGCCCCCAGCTGGAAACCCGACTTCATCGTGGCCGAAGACGGCAGCGGCACCCACCGGTCGGTGCAAGCCGCCGTGGATGCGATTCCGGCGCGGGCGGCCGACGCCGCTGCGCAGCGCACCTGGGTGATCCGCATCCGGCCGGGCGTGTACCGCGGCCCGCTTTGTGTGCAGGGCAAAGCCCCGCTTCGCCTGTTCGGCGAGCCCGGTGCAGCGGGCTTGGTCACCTTGGTCGATGACCGCCACCACAGCCTGCCCAAGCGTGCCGGCGCAGCGGCCCACCCCTGCTTGCCGCCATCACCAGCGCAGCAGCACGGTACGTCGGGGAGTGCCACGGTCGTGATCGCCAGCCCCGATGTGCTGCTGGCCCATCTCACCATCGTCAACCAAGCCACGCAGCCCGGACGGCCTGCCGTGAACGATGGCGCGCAAGCGGTGGCCCTGATGACCCTGGCCGACCGCATTCAGCTCGAAGATGTGCGGCTGGTCTCGCATCAAGACACCTTTTATGTAAAGCGCCCGGTGCCGACCGAGCCCGCCCGGGTCTTCGTTCGGGGCAGCGTGATTGAGGGCGATGTCGACTTCGTCTTCGGAAACGCCACCCTGGTGATCGATGACAGCACCCTGGTCAGCCGCACCGATCGGCTGCGCGCGAGGCCTGGAGGGGTGGTGCTGGCGCCGAGCACACCCGCCCAGGCGGAACTGGGTTTTTTGGTTCAACGCAGCCGCTTTGTGGCCGATAGGCCCTTGCCCCCCGGCAGCGTGAGCCTGGGGCGCGCCTGGGATGAGGGCGTGGCACCCGGAACCTGGCGCGCCGGGGCTTCACCAAACGGACAGGCCGTGGTGCGCGACAGCGCACTCGGCCCCCATATTGGCCCATGGACGGCGTCGACCTCACGACGTCCCTTTGTGGCGATGGGGTCGCCGTTGGATGCTGTGGCCAAGGGCGGTGCCAACCGGCTGGCCGAATACGCCAACACCGCGCTGCCCGATGACATCGCCCGCGAGACCCTGGCCCCTGGCATGGGGTGGGGATCGGCGGGTCCCGGCACCCGCGGCGGCGCCGATGCTTTGCCGCAAGACGTGCACCAGGTGCGAACTCGGGCCGAGCTGGTGGCGGCCCTGCAGCCTCATCCGCGGCCGCGCATCGTCAAGGTGGTGGGCCGCATCGACCTGAGCACCGATGACGAGGGCCGCCCACTGGGGGCTGAAGACTTCCGAGACCCCGCCTTCAGCTGGCCCGCTTACGCCGCAGCGTATGACCCGGCCACTTGGGGACGGCGGCCACCTGAGGGACCGCTGGAACAGGCCCGCGTGGCGTCGGCCCGGGCGCAGGCGGCCCACGTCATCATTCCCGTTCCCTCTCGCACCACCTTGATTGGCTGGGGGCCTGGGGCCACCCTGGTCAACGGCGGCCTGGCTTTGGTGCGGGTGCAGGACGTGATCATCCGCAACCTCCACATCCGCGATGCCTACGACCACTTCCCGGCCTGGGACCCCAAGGACAACGGCCATGGCGAGTGGAACTCCGAGTTCGACAACATCACCCTGCGCTACGCTGAGCGCGTGTGGATCGACCACTGCACCCTGGACGATGGTGACCGACCGGATTCAGCAGAGCCTACGCTCATGGGCCGCCGCATGCAGCGCCACGATGGCCTTCTGGACATCACCCGAGGCTCCAACCACGTGACCGTCAGCTGGAACCACTTCCGCCACCACGACAAGACCTCATTGGTGGGCGGCAGTGACCGCCACACCGAAGACGAAGGCCGCTTGAAGGTTACCTACCACCACAACCATTGGGAAGAGACCAAGGACCGAGCGCCTCGGGTTCGCTACGGCCAGGTCCATGTCTACAACAACCTCTATGTGGTTAGGGACAGTGCCTCCTTCGGCTACTCCATTGGACTGGGGTTCCAGTCGGCGGTGATCAGCCACAACAATGCGTGGTTGGTGCCCTCCGATCTGCCGGCTGGCCGCCTGATCCGCTCTTATCGGGGCGATGTGTTCGAAGACCAGGGCTCGACGGTCAACCAAAAGACGGTCGACTGGGCTCACGCGCTGGCGGCTGTTCAGCCGGCTGTGAAGCTGAAAACCTCCGCCGGCTGGGCACCGTTGCCCGGAGCCGTCATCGACCCGACCGATCAAGTCGCTTCCCGCGTGCGGGCCGGCGCGGGAGCAGGCCGCCTGTGGACAGCGCCCGGCCCCTATCTGCCCCTGCCCAACCCTTCATCCCACTCCAAGGTCGAAAAACCATGACTGCACCCCTTGCCACCCATCTTCGATTTGGGCGCATCCTGCTCACCGGCGCCGCCGGCAACTTGGGCCGCCAGCTCCGGCCGCGCCTGAAGCGCTACTGCGACAAGCTGCGCCTGTCTGACCGTGCGGACTTGGGCACCGCTGCGCCCGATGAAGAACTGGTGCTGGCTGATCTGGCCGACCAAGCAGCAGTCCATCAGCTCCTGGAAGGGGTGGATGTCGTGGTTCACATGGGGGGCATCTCCACCGAGCAGGCCTGGAGCGCCATTCGCGACGCCAACATCTCGGGGATGGTTCATCTGTACGAGGCGGCGCGGGCCCACAGCGTCAAGCGCATCGTGTTCGCCAGCTCCAACCACGTCACCGGTTTCTACCGGCAGGACGAGGTGATCAGCCCGAAAGACCCCATCCGCCCCGACGGTCTGTATGGCCTGAGCAAGGCCTTCGGCGAAGGCCTGGCCCAGTTGTATTGGGACCGCTTCGGCATCGAGACGGTGAGCCTGCGCATCGGTTCATCGTTTCCGGCACCGCGCGACCGCCGCATGTTGGCCACCTGGCTGAGCTACGACGATGCGGAGCGCTTGGTCATGGCCGCCCTGTCGGCCCCAGTGGTGGGCCACTCAATCGTTTACGGCGTCAGCGACAACCCGCTGACCTGGTGGGACAACACACCCGCACAGCATGTAGGCTTCCGTCCGCGAGACTCCTCCGAGGCCTTCCGCGCCGAAATTGAACAGCGCCAAAGCGTGATCGACACCAGCGATCCCGCCACGCGCTATCAGGGGGGCGCCTTTGTGCGCACCGGTCCCTTCTTTGATTGATCAGCGTCTGAGAGACCCATGATGTCCACATCCCAAGCCAGCGTCTTGTGCGAGGCCCGTTGCCAGGTGGGCGAGAGCCCGATCTGGCACGCTGCTGAACAGGCCTTGTACTGGGTCGACATTGAAGGCCGTGCGGTGCACCAGGTGGACGTCCAGGGCCGCCATCATCAGTGGGCCGTGACCGAACGCATCGGCTGCATCGCGGTGCACGCCGGTGGCGGCCTGTTGGCGGCTATGGAGACCGGGCTGTTCCAACTGATGCTGCAGCCCGACGGCATGCTGGCCGAGAAGAAGCTTCAGGCGGTGGAGTTCCCGCTGCCCGATATGCGCTTCAACGACGGTCGAACCGACCGCGAAGGCCGGTTTTGGGTCAGCAGCATGGTGCGCAACATGGCGGCGGCCTCGGATGCCGGTGCGTTGTTTCGATACGCCGGGGGTCGCTTCACGCCCACGCCGGTCAAGGGCCTGCGCACAGGCAATGGCCTGGCCTTCAGCCCCGACGGCCGGGTGATGTACCTGTCCGATTCGCACCCCACGGTGCAAAAGATCTGGGCCTTCGACTTGGACCCTGAGGGCCAGGTCAGCCGCCAGCGGCTGTTGGTTGACATGCAGCAGCATCCTGGCCGCCCGGATGGGGCTGCTGTCGATGCAGACGGTTGCTATTGGATCTGCGCAAACGATGCCGGCCTGGTGCACCGCTTCACCCCCGATGGGAAGCTGGACCGCTCGCTGGCAGTGCCGGCCGCCAAGCCGGCCATGTGCGCCTTTGGTGGGCCTGGCCTTGATCGGCTCTACGTGACCACTATTGCGCCAGCCGCTCCCATCGCGGGCTATGACCCTTCATTGGCGGGTGCTGTCTTTGTGCTGAACCCGCATTGCACAGGCTTGGTGGATACGGCATACGCAGGCTAATCACGGCTGGGCGTTTTGGCGTGCTTGCGCCTGCAGACCGCTTGTGGCCATCCATCCCAGAATCGCACGCCAATGAACGGTATGCGCATTCCTTCGTTGGCAGCTGATTGAACGGCCTTGATCATCCCGTCCAAGCATGCATGTTCATGCATTGGACAAGAGGATGATCCATGACCCCCCGACGCAGCCTGCTGAGCCGCCTGGGCTTCGCCGCAGCCGCCTTCACCCTGTGGTCCACCACAGGCCTGTTGGTATCGCCTGCACACGCCAAAGATGTCACCCTGCTTAACGTCAGCTACGACCCCACACGCGAGCTTTACGTTGACTTCAACAAGGCCTTCGCTGCCCAATGGAAGGCCCGCACCGGGCAGAACCTGACCGTCAAGCAAAGCCATGGGGGGTCGGGTAAGCAAGCACGCTCGGTGATTGACGGCCTGGACGCCGACGTGGTGACCCTGGCCTTGGCCTACGACATTGATGAACTGCATGCCAAGGCCAAGCTTATTCCTGCGGACTGGCAAAAGCGCCTTCCTCACAACAGCTCACCCTACACCTCCACCATTGTGTTCTTGGTGCGCAAGGGCAACCCCAAGAACATCAAGGATTGGGACGACCTGGCCAAGCCTGGTGTGAGCGTGGTGACCCCCAATCCCAAGACCTCGGGCGGCGCGCGCTGGAACTACTTGGCGGCCTGGGGCTATGCGCTGAAGAAGAACGGGGGTGACGCCAAGAAGGCCCAGGAGTTTGTCGCGGCCCTCTACCGAAACGTGCCGGTACTCGACTCGGGCGCCCGCGGCTCGCTCGTGACCTTCACCGAGCGCGGCGTGGGCGATGTGTTCATCTCCTGGGAAAACGAAGCCCACCTGGCGAGCAAGGAGCTTGGCCCCGACAAGTTTCAGATCGTCACGCCGTCCCTGAGCATCCTGGCCGAGCCGCCCGTGACTGTGGTCGACAAGAACGTCGACCGCAAGGGCACCCGCGAGCTGGCGACGGCTTATCTGCAATTCCTCTTCAGCCCTCAAGGCCAGCAGATCGCTCCAGAGAATGACTACCGGCCGATCGATCCCAAGGTGCTGGCCAAGCACGAGAAGACCTTTGTGAAGGTGAACCTGTTCACCATTGATGAGCTGTTTGGCGGCTGGACCAGGGCGCAGAAGGAGCACTTTGCCGACGGCGGGGTGTTTGACCAGATCTACACCAAGCGCTGATTCGCTCGGTTCGTCCTCTGACAGGGGAGGGGGTTGGGGGTGTCGCAGTCGAGATCCCTGTTTTTTGCATATCAATGATCAAAACCATTCGTTCTTTGATGAGACTGGGATCCCTAGCATCCAGGTCAATTTCGATCATCCTGCGCTTGACCATGCCCACACCTCTGTTCACCCGCCGAAGCCTTTTGGCTGCCGCCACGCTGGCCGCCGGCCTGGGCGCAAGCCCCAGTTGGGCTTCTGCCGCCACGCTGCTCAACGTCAGCTACGACGTCTCCCGTGAGTTCTACAAGGACTTCAACCAGGTGTTCGCCGCGCATTGGAAGAAGACCACCGGCGAGAGCCTGACGCTCAACCAGAGCCACGGTGGCTCCAGCCGCCAGGCCCGCAGCGTGGCCGATGGACTGGAGGCCGACGTGATCACGATGAACCAGCACAACGACATCGACATCCTGTTCGAGCGCGGCAAGCTGGTGCCGCAGGACTGGGCCAAGCGCTTGCCTCACAACAGCGCGCCCACCACCTCGGTGTCGGTGATTCTGGTGCGTAAGGGCAACCCCAAGAACATCCGCGACTGGAGCGACCTGGGCCGGCCGGGCATCAGCGTCATCATTCCCAACCCGAAGACCAGCGGCAATGGCCGCTACACCTATCTGGCGGCTTGGGGTGCAGGCATCAAGGCTGGGCTCAGCCCCGATGCTGCGCGGGCGCTGGTCACGCGCATCTTTGCCAATGTGCCCGTGCTGGATGGGGGCGGCCGCGGTGCCACCACCACCTTCGCTCAGCGCCAAATGGGTGATGCCTTGGTGACCTTTGAGAGCGAAGCGCCCTTGATCGAGCGCGAGTTTGGGGGCGGCTTTGAGGTGATTTACCCCAGCCGCACCATCCTGGCCGAAAACCCCGTGAGCGTGGTCGACCGTGTGGTCGACAAGAAGGGCACCCGTCGCCAGGCCGAGGCTTATCTGCAGTTCTTGTACACCGAGGCCGGCCAGGAGGTGGCTGCCAAGCACCACATCCGCCCTCGTGATGCCAAGGTGCTGGCGCGCTACGCCAAGGTGTTCCCCAAGGTGAACACCTTCACCGTGGACGAGGTCTTCGGTGGCTGGAGCCGTGCCCAGCGTGAACATTTCAACGACGGCGGCCTGTATGACCAGGTGATCGCAGCAGCCAAGGCGCGTTGAGCAGAGCCTGAGCCCAAGCAGAGTTTCCCAGAGCCTTCTCCTCAAGCGCCCCCATGATCCTGTCCCGAACGCTGCTCAAGCGCCACACGGTGCTGCCGGGTTTCGACCTGGCGCTGGGTTTTGCGCTGTTCTATCTGGGCCTGATCGTGCTGGTCCCGCTGTCAGCGGCGTTTCTGAAAACCTTCACCTTGACCTGGTCGCAGTTTCTGGAGGCCACCACCACGCCGCGGGTGCTGGCGTCCTATCGGCTGACCTTTGGGGCGTCCTTTTTGGCGGCTCTGGTCAACGCGGTGTTTGGCCTGATCACGGCCTGGGTGTTGGTGCGTTACGAGTTTCCCTTCAAGCGCCTGGTGGATGCACTGGTCGATCTGCCCTTTGCCTTGCCCACGGCGGTGGCCGGAATCGCGCTGACGGCGATTTGGAGCACCAACGGCTGGGTGGGGCAGTGGCTGCCCTTCAAGGTCAGTTTCACGCCAGTCGGCGTCTTCGTGGCCCTGGTCTTCATCGGCTTGCCCTTTGTGGTGCGCACGGTTCAGCCTGTGCTGGAAGACCTCAACCGTGAGTATGAAGAGGCCGCCGCCACGCTGGGGGCTTCACGCTGGCAGACCTTTACCAAGGTCGTATTTCCCATCCTGATGCCGGCCTTGCTCACCGGCTTCGCCCTGGCCTTCGCACGTGCCTTGGGCGAGTACGGTTCGGTGATTTTCATTGCCGGCAACATGCCCATGATCAGCGAGATCACCCCCTTGCTCATCATCACCAAGCTGGAGCAATATGACTATGCCGGTGCCACCGCCATCGCCGTGGTGATGTTGGTGGTGTCATTTGCTTTGCTGCTGGTGATCAACCTGTTGCAGGCGTGGTCTCGCCGCCGCAACGGTGGCGTGGCCTGAAGGAGCCCAAGATGAACACCGTGGTGGTGACCCAGATCCTGTCGGCTCCGGCTGCCTCCGTTTCGCTGGCGGCGGGCAATGGCTTGGGCAATGACACAGGCAACGGCTCCTCCAACAGCGACCACGCCGATCGGCGTGGCCAAAGCCCTCGCTTGATCGAGGGTGCCACCACCGAGCCCGTGTGGGTGCGCAGGCTGCTCATCGGCGCTGCGTTGGCCTTCATGACCCTGTTCTTGTTTGTGCCCTTGGCCAGCGTCTTCGTGGAGGCCCTCAAGAAGGGCTGGGACGTTTACCTGGCCTCAATCACCGAGCCTGATGCGCTATCGGCCATCCAGCTCACCCTCATCGCGGCGGCCATCAGCGTGCCCTTGAACCTCGTGTTCGGCTTGGCCGCCGCCTGGGCCATTGCCAAGTTTGAGTTCCGGGGCAAGAACCTGCTGTTGACCTTGATCGACCTGCCGTTTTCGGTCAGCCCGGTGATTGCCGGCCTTATCTATGTGTTGGTCTTTGGCCTGCAAGGTTGGTTCGGCGAGTGGCTGCGCGACCACGACCTCAAGATCATCTTCGCCGTGCCGGGCATCGTCTTGGCCACGGTGTTCATCACCTTCCCGTTTGTCGCGCGCGAGCTGATTCCACTGATGCAGGCCCAGGGCATTGAGCAAGAAGAAGCGGCTCGCGTCTTGGGGGCCAGCGGCTGGCAGATGTTTCGCCGGGTGACGCTGCCCAATGTGCGCTGGGCCTTGCTGTACGGCGTCATCCTGTGCAACGCGCGCGCCATGGGGGAATTCGGAGCGGTCAGCGTGGTATCGGGCCACATTCGGGGGCAGACCAACACCATGCCGCTGCACATCGAGATCGTCTACAACGAATACCAGTTCGCCGCGGCCTTCGCGGTGGCCTCACTTCTGGCGGGCCTGGCACTGGTGACCCTGGTGGCCAAGTACGCGGTGGAGCAGCGCCTCAAGCGTGAACACCAACCCCTGCACCAAGACGCCTGAAGCCCCCTGAGCCGCACTGCACTGAGAGCACCGCCATGAGCATCGAGATCCGCGACATCAACAAGCGCTTCGGCCGTACCGTGGCCTGTGACCACCTCAAGTTGCACATTCCCTCGGGTGAGTTGGTTGCCCTGCTGGGCCCCTCGGGTTGTGGCAAGACCACCCTGCTGCGCATCATCGCGGGCTTGGAAGTGCCGGACAGTGGCAGCGTTCATTTCCATGGCGAGGATGCCACCCACACCCATGTTCGAGACCGCAACGTGGGCTTCGTGTTCCAGCACTATGCCCTCTTCGGTCACCTGTCCATTTTCGAAAACGTGGCCTTTGGCCTGCGCGTACGCCCCAAAGCAACGCGCCCCTCGGAAGAAGCGATTCGTGACAAGGTGATGGCACTGCTCAAGCTGGTGCAACTCGATTGGCTGGCCGATCGCTATCCGCATCAGCTCTCGGGTGGCCAGCGCCAGCGCATCGCGCTGGCCCGCGCCTTGGCGGTCGAGCCCAAGGTGCTGCTGCTGGATGAGCCTTTCGGGGCGCTGGACGCCAAGGTGCGCAAGGAGCTGCGCCGTTGGCTGCGCCGGCTGCATGACGAGGTCCATGTCACCAGCGTTTTCGTCACGCACGACCAGGACGAAGCCATGGAAGTGGCCGACCGTGTGGTGGTGATGAACCAGGGCCGTATCGAGCAGCAGGGTGCGCCCGACGAGGTCTATGACCACCCGGCCACGCCCTTTGTGCTGCAGTTTCTTGGGGACGTGAACCTGTTCCATGGCCGGGTGGGCCATTGGGGCGAGGGCGCGGACGAGGTCAGCTTCGTGCGCCCGCATGAACTCGAAGTGGTGGCACAGGCCGGGCCCGACACCTGGCCCGTGACCTTGAGCCAGACCCTCACCGTGGGCCCCAATACGCGCTTGGAGTTCAAGCGCGACGGTGCAGACGGTTTTGTGGACGTGGAGCTGGGCCGACCGGCCTGGCAGGCCCTGCGTGCGGCACTGGACCTTCAGCCGGGTTCGCGGGTGCACCTGCGCCCGCGTCGCGTCACGCGCTTTGAGGCGGCGCGCTGAGGGCGGCGTCGACCAGGGCCCGGTTCAAGGGCGCCGCAAAGGTCTCGATGAAGTCGTACACATACTGGCGCAGGTAGCTGCCGCGCCGGATCGCCAGACGCGTCAGGTTGGCGGCAAACAGATGCCGCGCATCAATGGCGCGCAAGCTGCTGTCACGCGCTTCGTCCACGGCGATGGCCGCCACAATCCCCACGCCCATGCCGAGTTCGACATAGGTCTTGATCACGTCGGCATCCATGGCCTCCAGCACGATGTTGGGCTGCAGCCCGGCCTTCGCAAAGGCACTGTCAATGTGTGAACGCCCGGTGTAGCCGGGCTCATAGGTGATCAGGGGTACCCGCGCCAACTGCTGGAGGGTGAGCTTGTCGCGTTTGCCCGGCTTGTCCAGCGGGTGCCCTCGCGGAACCAGCACCATATGGGTCCATTGATAGCACGGCAGGGCCACCAGATCGGGGTAGGAGGCCAGGGCCTCGGTGGCAATGCCGATATCCGCTTCCCCGCGCAGCAGCATTTCGGCAATCTGCTTGGGTGATCCTTGGTGCATGCGCAGCGCCACTTCGGGGTGCGCCAGGCTGAAGTCCCTCACCGCATGGGGCAGGGCATAGCGGGCCTGTGAATGGGTGGCCGCCACGGTCAGGGTGCCACTGTCTTGGCCAGACCAGTCCGCTCCCGCGCGCTTGAGGTTTTCCGCTTCGTGCAGCAAACGCTCGATGATGGGCAGGATGCTGCGCCCGGGGTCGGTCAATCCTGTCAAGCGCTTGCCCAAGCGAACAAACAGGTCGACCCCCAGTTCCTCTTCCAACTCCCGAATCTGGCGGCTCACGCCGGGCTGTGAGGTGTGGAGGGTCTCGGCGACAGCCGTCAGGTTGAAGCCTTGGCGGAC